>ERZ501061.144-NODE-144-length-26812-cov-4.124229_pt1 | contig 26812 bp, 33 predicted proteins | sample MGYA00510854_ERZ501061 | MGnify/ENA primary metagenome ERZ501061 (study PRJEB25958, sample SAMN03398515) | human skin metagenome | study: EMG produced TPA metagenomics assembly of the Human Skin Microbiome Metagenome (human skin metagenome) data set.
GGTATGTTTGATGGGCCAATTGCGCAAAAAAGCGAGCCGGAGAGCCTCGATGCCGAGTGCCAAAGCAGTCTGTTTGGTGGGATCGTCTGGCGCAGTCTTTGAGAACCATGTAAGAGATTCATCTAACACAGCGGCTAGAGGTTGTCCAGCTGAGATTGGATCCACGGGCGTGTCTGAGCGAGTCACATATGTATTTAAAATGGGTAGAAGTGCGCCCAACGCGTGCATCCGAGCCAGTCGGAATACGAGTCGACCAGCCAAGTCGCCGTCGAGTGTGTGAGCATTGCCGGCCACATGGACAAGGGTCGCTACCTGCTCATAGCACTGGCGCGGGCATTCATCAATGGAGAATGTGGTATCAATGCGTTCAGCTCGCTTGAGCAGAAGATAGACAAAGCGTTGCCGCATTAAAGGGGGTATCGTGCGGTTGGGATATGTGTCCTGATGATACACGTATAATTCGTATAGATGGTTGCACACAATATCAAGGCGCTCATATAAACCATGACTGGGTATAGGACTGGGACCTTCCGCCACCAGTGTCCACAAAGAGAGCCATAATGGATAGGGTAGTGTTAAATGATCGGCGCGTAAAAGCTCTAAACAAGTGGGTATGTCGTGCCGCTCCAATGCTTCAGTGAATGCAAGCGTCGATGAAGGCAAGAATGCACCTGCGTTTATCTGTGGCGGCTGGAATGGTTGCCAGTACCGCGTGAAAGTCACAGGACGCGCGTCGCGTGCGCCTGCGTCGTGCGTCAGCCAGCGAAGGTGAGGTGGCGTCCACAGCGACAATGGTGACCCAAGCACACTTGAATGCACTTGCCGTGCGCACACCCAAGCATTTGGACTGACGCATGACACAGACGGTAGCGCTAGGATAGCACGCCACCTAGCACGCGGTCGTGCCATGCATCAAGATGAACAAGGGGATCCTCGAAGACTAGAAGAAAATCAGTTGCTACTGTGACTGATGTCGAGTCCAACAACCGCGTCAGCCTATTTGCATACCTAGCGCTTGCGGGCGCCAAAAAATCCACAGTCAACATGAGAATCGAACGCGTGTCCAAAAAAAAAGATCGCAGAATAATCACATCAAATAAAAACAGGCAGGCCTCTTCAAGCGCACTGTCACTGGCGGATTCAGCCAGACGCGCGCCCACCGAAGCAACACGCTGTGAAGTACACGCAAAAATTTCTTATTCATTCATACACGTCAGGCCGCTTCTACGACAACCATGAGTCATTTGACGCGTGTGCGTGCGCGACGAACGCCTTCATTCGGTGGCTCCCAAGCGCTGTCAGGCATAAGCTACTCGAACGCACGTGTACCTGCACCAGCGATTGAATTGTCAGACGATCAACGCCAAGAGATCCGTGAAGCGTTTGACTTGTTTGACACCGATAAAGACGGCGCCATCGACTACCACGAACTCAAAGTAGCAATGCGAGCACTTGGTTTTGACATGAAGAAGGCAGAAGTGCTGGATATTCTGCGCGAAAATGATCCTAAGGGCTCTGGACTTATGGACTGGCCAGCATTTAATCGCATTAGTACGTGATGAACGCGTCCACGCGTGTGCGCACGCGTGTATTCGTGGGGTTATATGCCTATATTGACGAATTACTGTAGTGACAGAGCGGATAGCCGCGCGGGATCCTCGCGAAGAGATACTTCGCGCATTTGCACTATTTGACGAAGATAATACGGGCAAGATTTCCCTGCGCAACTTGAAGCGTGTCGCGAAGGAATTGGGTGAAGACTTGGACGACGAGGAACTGTACGTTGTATTTAAATGCACTCACACGCTCAGGCAAGCTATGATTGATGAGTTTGACCTAGATCAGGATGGTGAAATAAGTGAGCAAGAGTTCCTGCAGATAATGATGGATGAGCCATAGTGTCGGCTTGCTGACTGGCTCTCTTGACGATTAGTGGATGGATTTCTTTAGGAACGTCCATCCGTGCATAGGCCAGGGCTCGTAGAGTACGCACCTCCACTGTAACAATTCCCCCGCCACCGACATGTGCTCGCGAGTCTGTCTCGTCAACAGTTGAGCATGACGGCCGGTCGGAACCAGTACTATGAGTTCTACCGCCAAAGCAGGTATGCGTGGGCTGCATCATGGTACAAACTCACAAATAGTATTGGAATACAGCTCACAGATGCACTTGATGAGCTAATCCAGTCAGGCCACATAAACCCAATTTTGGCGATGAAGGTGCTTGAGCAGTTCGATAAGTCCATCTCGGAAACACTGGCAAACAATGTGAAATCGAAGGGCAACGTAAAGGTACGCATATACAGGAAAATCTCAACATGAAAATATGTTGTTTTTTTTGATTACGGTATTCCTAACACTCATTGAAAGGGACACCTTCACAACTATCGCCTGTGTGACGAGGTGTGGACTTTTATCATCAAGAATGCCGCTTTCAAGCTCGACAATGGCGAAATGTTATCAGTCGATAAAGCCAAAATTGTCGCTTGCAAGCTCGGTGAAAATAACAGTCGCTAATGAAGTATCATACTGCGGGGTTTATTTTTTTGGTTTAGACACGTTATACTATCTTCGTCAAAGCATTTTTTTCTTTCTATTGCAGCGTGATGTATTGGTACACATGCTGTGCCGTTCGTGTACGTATAATGTGAATACGAACAACAAGGACAAGGAGGGGGATGTAAAGAAACAGAAAAATAGAATAAAACAACCGTTGCCACGACAAAAGAAAAACACTTGGAAATATATTTCTCTCCTTTACACCCAGAAAAAAAACGAGACTGCATGCCTGCGCTATCATCAAGAATTGAGGCCCAGAGACATCTCACCCGCTGTGCATGAGTTAGTATCGCCGGCTGAAAAGGAGGGAGCGATGGCGTCGCAGAGAATCAATACTCACATAAAGGCACTTGCTTGGACAAAGATGGATTCTCCAGATCCAGTAAAGTGGTATTTTGATCCTTGGCAGTAGATTCTGAGGACCAGTGTGGAGAAAGATGATTTTGTAGAGAAGATACAGCCGCTGTTGTCGTGACTGCATCAGAAAATGAGGTCGCTACTGCGGTGGAATCCGTGGGTTGAAAGTTTGAATGCATGGGAGATTTGGGCGCGATTATCATGCTAGAAAGTGGTAATGACGGTGTTGGTGCATGTAGCGATGATGTGTCCAATTCATGCTTGGGTACAAACATACTTGATATGTTAGGCGTCGTGTTCGGGATGGGGTGGGGTGTTGAATCGGAGGATGCACGCGCTCGAGAAAAGCTTCTGTGAACAGGAGACGCCGTGGAAGTCGGGGGTAGATGCGAATGTTGCGATGTTCCAGAGTGCGGAATAACAGAAAAGGCTTGGCTGAATGACGTTGTTGGGGCTGTGGGTGTTGTGGGCACAGACGCGCTGATGGGCACGTCCATGGAGACGGCAGCATCAGGAGTTGGGTTATTGTTTTGATAAGGCGAATGAGATACGGAGAGCGGCAAACAAGGGGGCACATGCGGTGACGGCATGCTCGAGTGAGGCGGCGACGATTGGAACATGATGCGTGTCGTGGGAGACATAAGAGGTCCAGGCGATGCAGGTGCCGAATGCAAGGGGGCAAAAGACTGGAGAGGAGGCATTTTGGGGGGCAGTTTGTTCGCAAACGGTGTGTGGAATCCATCCACAGCAAGCTGGTCATCTGGAAGCGAGGCAAGAACATGGGCCAATCGGCGATCATATTCCGATAGTTCATCGACACGAGTCTCGTCTTGCCCTTTGCTTTTCTTCACGCGTCTATGATTTCGTCGATGCGTGCCTGGGCGACTTCCACCGCCCGCTCCTCGACTTCGAGGAACCATGGCGGGCTCATCGGTCTCTTGATTGATTGACAGAGATGCATTATTGTCACGGCGTCGTCGGCTCGTCAGCGAGCGAGAAAATCTAAGACCACACGCATTGCAGAGCTGAAGTGTTAAAGATGACAGAACAAAGAGCTTAGTACTTACAGTTTTTTGGCCCGATGGTCCTCGACGCCATTCAGGGCTATCGGTTTTCCCGCAGCTTGAACACTTTTTCGATGCATTCACAGCTGACGCAAACTGCAACTTGCTTTGCTGGTCTGGAGCTGCATTGGCTCGTCTCCCGGGCGGCAGAGCTTGCTCGTCAGTGATTTGAAAGCAGGCAAGAAGCACTGAGGCACATGGCACAAGCACACTCGCAACAGTAAATGTGTGATACTGAGTGTGCAGTGCATGCGAAGCGCGGAGTCGTTGCGTGCAAGTGGCGCCGTCAGGAGACGATGCCCCTTCTACGAGCGAGGCGAAGTCGCGAGCATTGTACAAGCCGGGAGGTGGCCAGCTCATGAGGATGGTGCGAGGCGAGTCTGTTGACAAGATTTGGAATACGTTAGAGAGGGGTCCCTTCGGTTGCGGATCACTTGCGGCTGAGAGTGCATCCCATAGACGGTAGACTTCGTCCCGATTGAATGTCCCAGGGTCCAAGCCACAAGCACAGGTAGCATCGTCGACAGCGTGAAAGAAACATAGAGCAAGATCCTCGTTAAGCCAAGATACAATGATGTCGGTAGTATTGTAAGCCGGTGGATTGATTCCACGAAGATACGCATACATCGATGAGAGAGACACAAATCTGCATTGCATCACACTTCCAAAGAGCGTTTGGCTCAGCATGATAGTCCGCAAGTGATCACGCACGCGAGGCTGCTCACTCGGCTGAACAAAGTCCATAAGAGATGATTGGTACATCAAATTTCCAATTTTCTTGTATGCACGAGGGTCCAGGTAGACGAACAGGAGTGATGAGTCTTTGCTGTCTTTGTACTTACAAATGGCCCAGTAGCACCGAGTATCTTCAACGCTATTACTTCTCAGAGGTGGTAAATCTACACTCTCACGTTCCTTGTCTTCTTCTTCTGGATCCAGCATGAGCGGAAATGGGCATGGCGACGCATGTCTAAGCCCGTCCGCATGGACCCCCCCCATGTCAGTGCCCATGGCTTGTGAAACCGGCACTTGTGATCCAAAATCCTGCATGGGGTGGGGTTAGGGTTTTTATCGAGCTGAGTCAACGACGCCCTGCTTTAGCGTCTGCCAGCGATGAGGTAAGCGCCGTCGCCAAATAGGCGATGAAAGAGATTGTCGTGCAGGATCGTGCCTTTTCTGTTAGACACAACTCGACCTTGTAGGTTATCTTCACCCATGATACATTTTGGGCGAGCAGATTGCGTGATTTTTTATTTTTTGCATGATCTTTTATAGGAACAAAGTCGAGACATAGTTTCGCGACTTGGGCAGTGGAGGGATGGACCTCGTCCAGCAAAACTTTCCATGACGCTGCAAGTACTCCACATGTCAAGGGGTTGCGAAGTTGGAGGAAGACTGCACTCCATCAACGCATACACTTACATACGTGCATCAGCTACGTGAATGCGGATCCCCATCCACTATGCACCAAGCACCGTGAAACAAGAGGCAGCATCGAATTACCTGGCGCCGCTTGTACGACTAAGTCCGTCTGGCGAGCTTGTGCTTGTAGAGTTACAAGGATCGTTGGAAATGGATGGGTGTGATCCACGTGGTGGCGAGACGATCGGGACTATCTCGTTCCCCACAGGGCGCGACGATAAGCCAGTGCTCCAGATCTCTCATCATCGGCTTGAAGGAAGCATAGTGAAACTACGCAGACCATTAGCGGTGCTCGAGAAACAGATGCATCCACGATCGCCATCCACGCGTGGTGCAAACAATCCATCGGCAACGGCCACATGTGAATCGAGTGCATGGCCATCCTCGCCGCCTGTATCGCCACCTGCATCGCCACCAACATCTCTGCCAGCATCACCATCTCTTTCTTCAACTGCGTCGCGAAAGCGTGCAGCCCCAGAACCATGTGTGACACCTCCGCGACGACACCCCCATACTACTCTGTCTAGTAGTCCGATGCCTGAGTGTACTGCGCCATGGTCTGATGGTTATGCCGACTTCTCATCGCCGAATTCACAAGCGCGTCAAGCAAAACCTTTGAGCACCATCACATCTTATACGATTGTGACGCTGGTTCGTCACAAGCTCTTGTTTTCTACACGGCCTGAACCCATTGTGAACTTACCTGCATAGTCCTATATATTTCATCGTTACAAAAGCTCTACGCGATGTTGATGCAAAAGAGTACGAATCGTTCGGTAAGGCAATAGATGGATGGTGCCCTTCATGAGCGGGATGGAGTTGTCGCTAAAGTTTGTCAGTGTGATTCTCGGAAACGAGAGAGAGAGAGAGAGAGAGAGAGAGAAAGAGAAAGAGAAAGAGAACTGCGTGAACATATGCATGTGCAACACGCACCAAAATGTGGCGGACTATTACCTCTGGTTGTGAACACACACACACTTTCTCCTTGTCTCTGTCGTTCTCTCTCCCACCAAAGTGCGAGTACATACTCTGGCATTGACAAAGTGCCGGCATCTTCGCGGCAAAATACAAATACAGGTTCATCAAGCCGGGGTGCCGTGACTATACATGAAAGTGCCATTAGTTTCTTCATTTTCGACAAAACGCGCAGATCAACATACTCATACCACCAGTTGTGCCAGCTGACGTAGCACCCGGAGGTGGGTCATCCAAGCCCCGCATCGACTCTGGCAAATATTGAAGAACAACCGCGTGCATATGCTCGGCCATCAAACGATCATACCGTTTCACATACCCGAGCTCGAGGTCTGATAAATATGCTTGTTCCACGTTACTGGTCGCGAAATGTGCGGCAAATCTCTCCAGCTAGACTCGGTAAGGCGGGAGGATGGTGCACGTAAACATACCTTTTCGAGGCGCGTACGCAAGAAACTACGAAGAAGCCACTTGGACCGTTCTGCGTCCAATTGTACGAGATTCAGGCGGAATTGCTCCTCGTCTGACGTAGAGACATCAGAAATAAGAGAGTCCAAAATTGACTGCTGTTGCTGTAATTGATCCATCACTGTTTCAACAATCTCAGCTGGCCAAGGCTGCATCTCTGGTGAACCACGTTCATTCAGCCATGCATGCGCAAGTCGTATAATCGCAGGCCGGTCGTCCGAGGCAGTGACCGTCACCTGCTCATTTGCTGCAGATGCAGGGCCCATTGCCGGTCCAGATGCACCGGCGACTGAGGACTCCTCAGTCTCATCGTCTTCATGCCATACGTATTTGGCATGAGACATGCCGGCTCAGAAGGAAAGATACGCGAGTTTCCCCGTCGCAAAGGTGCAAGCTCACTCACGGAGAACGAATGCTGTCAAATTCTTGTGCGAAAGAACGTAGATCGCGCGTGAAAGTGGAGGGCATCGGTGGAGGCTCTTCCATTGAGCCGGTGCCCCGTCCTGTGCGACACGGACGGTTTGGCACGGTGAGTGGAGCGAAATACGACTAGTACTTGGGCCACTCGAATTTCCAATGTCCGCATCTGCATCTGCATCTGCATCTGCAACCCCTGCCCTCGACAATCATTTGAGAATGACGGACATTGTCCCAAACCGCAGGCTCGAAGATATTTATTCTGAGCAGACATTTTCCAAAGAGGAAGTGCGCTGGAATGGACTAGCAGCGCATTTTGAACGAGTGTTTCACCGAAAACCCGAGTTTATTGCCCGTGCACCTGGGCGTCTGAACATGATCGGCGAGTATGTGAGGCATGTGTGTGTGCCGCTGCTAACAGTTGCACGAACAGGCACATTGACTACATCGGGTATGATGTTTTCCCCATGGCGATCGAAAAAGACATCTTGATGGCAACAGCCTTCACTCCCGAGAACACAGACCATTTACGCTGCGAGTTGCACAATGTCGTTATGCACTTTGCACACACGACCTTTCAATGTGACTTGATGCAGCCCGAGACGATTGAACTTACGCATATAGGCATGACGCGCTGGTCAAACTACTTCAAAGCGGCATTGCGCGGATTGCAGTCTGTCTTGCCCGCCGACGTATTGAGAAGCGCTCGGGGCACCATTCACATCCTTGTTGATGGTAGTGTGCCAGCAGAAAGCAGCCTGAGCTCCAGTGCAGCTATGACGACAGCTAGCATGATTGCTGTTCTGACTGCATTGCGCGCTACACACTGTATGACACGCCAAGCTATAGCTGACTTGGCCTGTCGCAGTGAACGCTTGGTAGGCGTGAACTCGGGTGGGATGGACCAGGCTGTTTCTATGTTTGGGCAGCGGGACCATGCAATCTACGTGTCATTCGTTCCGAGCCTACGAACGACGCCGATCATGTTGCCGATCCAGAATGAGTACCTGTTTCTTGTCACCAACACCATGATGGCGTCTGACAAGAAAGTACACGCTCCTGTGCAATACAATCTGCGTGTCGTTGAAACGCGAATCGCAGCGTGTGCACTGAAGCGGGTTTTGGGCACCAAAGCGGACATGCCCTTCCAGTTCCCTCAGACACTTCGCGCTGTCTCAGACACATACTGGTTGAGCCGCCCAGGTGCATTGGACAAGATGATGGAAGAATATGACGATGTGAAGATGGCGTTCCAGGATCTTGGTAAGGAGGCTGCGCAGCTGCAGGCGATGCTCAATATTGTGGAAGCAAGCCTTCCTAGGTGCGGTCTTTCACGTACTGAAGTCGAAGAGCTGGTCGGTCTCCACGGTCAAGACTTTGATCAGACGTTCCTCAGCGACTTCCCCATTCATGCGAATCAGTTTTTCCTCCATGCACGTGCATTCCATGTGTACTCAGAAGCGCTGCGTGTTCTGCAATTCCGCTCTGTCCTCGAACGTACACGCGCTCGAACTGAACAAGGTGCACCCGTTGATTTGCACCGCGTAGCGCATCATCTAGGCTCGTTGATGAATGCCAGTCATGAGAGCCTGCGAAATGACTATGACTGCAGTTCGTCCGAGTTGGACTTGATCGTTTGCATCGCCAGGAAGCAGGGTGCTTTGGGATCTCGCCTGACTGGTGCTGGATGGGGTGGCTGCGCTGTACACTTGATCCACCGTGATTCCATGCATGCAATCATGCACTCGCTGAAGGAATTGTATTATTCCATCAAGTTTGGCTACCTGAAAGAGTCTCAGCTGGAAGAAGTCATGTTCCCTACACACCCTGCTGAGGGTGCATGTGTTGTCCACCTATGATGGACTTGCGTACATCCACACTTGAACCGAGATTCGTTTGTATACCACTCATGACCAGTTGCTTGTTTTTCGTCTCCTTTTTTGACGAATTCTTGTGGTGTGTGTGTGTGTGTGTGTTTTGTCCTCCCACAGCCGCCATGTTCTATGGAATAGCACCGATTGCTCAAGTTCTAGCGTAATGCCCCGTAGACCTAGGCGACACCTCACCCTTTAGGACAGGCACCAACTGTTTCTACGTCAGTTAGCATTTTTCAACGCCGGCGACACCATATTTACAAGTACTACCAACACATGACCAGTCCATTTACAGCTAAAAGAGGGCAGGGAGTTCAACGTCTATCGATAAAGACACACAAGAGATGTGAATCGAGTCTGTCGCTAACCAAGTGGGGAAGGGAAGATCCTTGTTTCAGTTGTGCATGAGCCTGATCGACAAGTGCGAATGCACTCGACTTCATTTCCCAAATCTTTCGCCATCACCGTACCTCATCCGACGGCGCTCGTTGCCATACCCCCCCCCCCCCGAAAAAAAAAAAAAGAAAAAGCGCTGAAATAAAAAGACTTCGACTCATCAATCTAATCACAAAAATGTTCACTCTTGTTCTTTGGGTTGAGCATGTCAAGCTCGTACAGAAAATCATCATGAACTCTGATAATGACATTGTCCAACATGAGAAAATGGCCAGGAAACCTCTGTGCTGCCAAGGCCATACAGCAACAGTAGCACCGCTATCCATCAGCTACTGCGCCCAAGAACTCGAACAATACTCGATTCACCTCTTCGTACCAATACCCATGTACACCGCATGCTGATTGATTGCCAGCATCTTTGAATCAGGCGTCCTGCCCTGTGAACGAACGAGCATCACCCAGAGATGCATCACCTTTTCTTACACGTCCATACGTCAGGAATGCAGGAGACATCTCCGTCCTCGTCAATTCAGAGCCATCTAGCCCGAAAAAAAAAACAAGCTGATCGATGCAGACTAAGTATAGCTCTCTCAATTCTCATAGATTGGTTTCCACAATGGTGCACTGCATCAGGCCCAGTTTGGCTGGCCGCGTTGCAAATAGTGCCTTCATCCGTCGGTAAGCGAGTACTTCTCAGTTCTCCAGGGCATACGTTCTTAGTTTCATGTGGGCTCTTGCGTTAGCGTGTTTGACTTTTCTGTGCACCGGACGAACGACTCGTCGAGTCCTGCGACTCGGTTTCTGAACCATGCACCTTTGTGTCCGATGTCCCGCTCTCAGTTCGGGGAGGCGGCGCTTTGGCTGCAGCCTGCTCAGCGGCAGCGAGCCGCGCTCGCGCTATTTGGTACTCGGCTTCGACGCGATCGAGCTGCTTCTTAATTTCAAGGCCACCAGCAACGGCGCCCAAAAGCGTCTCCCATTTTTCTACATTGGTGGCGGTAGGAAATACGAGTCTTGCTCCGACCGGTGGATGAAGCTCAGATAGCGCCTGCATGACACGTGTATATTGGTTGGGACGGAACGTCAGCATACGCGTAGACCGAAGATAGGCTCCATGATGTGCAGCGTTCTCAGACTTGGTCGAGGAGCCACTAGTCGCGGATGCCACAGGTGGCAGTGCAGAAGGTGTGCCGATCAAATTGGGGTATGGCGTGCGAAGCACATGCGGACCCGTCGTCGAGAAGCGCGTGATGAAATGCTGTGCATCGAAAAGTTGCTGTTTTGCATCACTCTTGGACTTTGCTGGTGGAGACGGCACATCGGTTCGGCGTCGCTTGTGTTTTTTATCATCGAAAGGTTGGTCCACATGGTGACTCGATCCTGGCCATACAAGACCAGCACCCACAGCAGCAACCGTTGCAGCGGAGTATGACGGAACACCATCGAAACCGCCGAGCAAGCGGAGAAGATCAGCCCGTTCCCGAGCAAACTTTGTCTCATTTTGTTCAAGACGCCGTGCTTCCACATAGAGCGCCTCCTCCTCGGCCAGCTGCTCGGGTGTGCGAGAAAACAATTTCTGTACAGCATTCTTCCGCTCCATTTCCTGCTGCCGGTCATAGGCGAATGTCTGCAGCTGTGTGTGTCTCGTCTCGACATTCTCATTACTGATTCGTTCTCGCAACAGTCGACGACAGATTGTATAGTAACGGGCCTTTAAATCCTCAATGGTACGATGCGATCCGGGCCATTCGTATCGATCAGCAATGACAATGAAACGCAAGTCGTACATTTCGCACATATCAATCAAATAGTCCGTCTCATCTCTTGTCCAGTCACTGTCGGTCAGGTATTGGGTATACTCTTCTGTGGTATAATGGAACACTTGAGAACTCGTATTGAATGGGGCCCAAGCTTCATCGAGGGCGACTTCATCGCCCATCTCCTTGTCGTCGTCATCAGCACCACTCTGTTTCGATAAAGACGATGTCGATGATAAGACAGGTTTCCAGTGATGAAGCACCAGACCCCGTCGTGTCGGCAAGCCCTGTCCTAGCAGAGCTTCTGAGGCTGCAGAATCCGTGTCCGATGGCGTGTCCTCGCGTGCAGGATTCCGGAACGGAGTCCATGCCCACCTGCGAACAACGCCTGAGTTGGCCTTTCGCTGGAACTTGGGCTGGAATGTCGGTTGTGCACCTCCGCTGGAAGCCAATCCATCTGGCCCTCCTGCAGCACTAGACATGACGAGACTGGGTGCATTGGGACCTAGCAGGGCATATAGTTCACGCGACATGCCTTCAGGCCTCTGCTTCTGTCTTGTGTCCCCAGGAAGTGTCGGTGGTGCTCGCGCAGGTGCGCGATGTTGTCCACTCTCGGCTGTGGTAGCACGATTCGGCAGCGACAAAATGTCGCGTACGTCGCTGGAGCTCATCTATACGCACGGAGTCACGGCTTCACGCGAGCTAAACAGCTGATGGAGATAATCTCTCGCAAGTGCACACGACAATCTGAATGCACAACGCACGGTCGCACGCCCGACAACAACAACAGCAACGATAGGTGCCAATAGAGGATGGAGGATGAGCGCGTTACGTCGGTAGGGTCACGTGATGATATGCGAGAGGTTGCATCCTTAGCGTAAGTGCTCGTCGCGTAGCAGGCAGCAGGAAGTGCAGGGCGAACGCCACACGTGCTACTTCAGCGCTTGAGCCACACAACGTAACGAGAGTGTCATGAGCAGGGCTTGGACGCCCCAGAGCTTCTTCGCGGGATTTCCTGAGCCTGAAGGCCTTCACGAAAGGACACGGCAAGTGGAAGCCTTTCTTCATAGGCATGGAGCGAATGGACGCAAGGTCGTGCTGGTGACGAGCGGCGGAACAACAGTACCATTGGAAAAAAATGTCGTACGGTTTCTCGACAATTTTTCGGCAGGAACACGCGGTGCAGCATCAGCAGAATACTTTCTCAAGCATGGGTATGCGGTCATTTTCATGTCGCGGCAACACAGTCAATTTCCCTTTACGCGATCGTACAGTCACACGACGAACCCACTCTTTGACTTGCTGGAAGAGCCAGAAGCGAATGGTGGCTCCGTGCGCGTATGTGAGGACCAGGTTGGCCGACTTCTTCCCATTTTGCACGCGTATCATGATGCCAAAAAGCACGGACTTCTGTTGACTGTACCGTTCGTGACTGTGATTGAGTACTTGTTTTTGCTGCGGAATATTAGTCTGGCCATGGCTTCAATAGGCCGCCAAGCGATGCTGTATCTTGCAGCAGCTGTCAGCGATTTTTTTATGCCAGAAGACCGTATTTCTGAGCACAAAATCCAGTCATCTGACCATGCATTAACGATCGAGTTGGAGCAGGTGCCCAAGGTGCTGGGTGTCCTCGTACAAGAGTGGCTTCCTGAAGCTTATATTGTGAGTTTCAAGCTAGAAACAGATGATAACTTGCTCGTTCCCAAATCAGAGCGCTCGTTGCGGAATTATGGGCATCAGCTCGTTATTGGCAACCATCTACACAGGCGCAAGTGGGAAGTGGTCCTTGTTGAACACACTGCACGTATGAGAACTAGGACAACTGATACGACGCAGCCCTTTGAACACACATGGATCCGCCTGCCACCAGGAAGCGAGCGGGAAATTGAACAGGATATTGTGCTGGCACTTGCACAACGACATATTGGATGGATTGGCATAGCCTGATATACATAGCATTAGGTATGAGCCATGCCTATTTATGTGAGATGGTCGTGTAAGATAGACGATGATAAGCAATCATGTCATGAATACAAGACAGGAAAGGAAAATGGAACGGATGCGAGTGACACTGAGAAAGGAAAGAGAAAAGAAAAAGGGCAGGGATGGGATGTGTGAGTGAGCGACCCAAGAAGCATGACAACAGAAGTGACAGGGCCAAACATACTGAAACATGGGCTACCAAGAGCCAAATGTTCCACCTATGTCATGGATTCCTCTTTCTTTGGGGGATTGAATACACGGTCAACATTATCGCTGGCAATATGTCAATGCATTGGAAAAAGAAAAAAGAAGAAGAAGAAAAAAAAACGTACCCGTAAGAATGCCGTAGCAAAGTATCAAGTGTATCGCGACAGTCTTTCAAAAGCTCAGACTCTTCATCTTGTAGTTTCTGGACAAGCTGAAGCCACTCATCGCGTCTCTGCATATTGTACCTGAGCTTGGCCTTCGCCACAAGGTACGGCTTTGGCGGTGTGTGGCGCGCAGAAGACGCTAGTGGCTCTGCACCGTCTGTTTCAGAGTCAGACGGCGCAAGTACTAAGCCCTCGTTGTGTAGAAAAGCCATTACTTTCTCGAAGTCACTCGCCTCCTGTGCAGGCAACACGAAGCGGCCATTCTCCGCGGCACGCTGAGCGAGTAGCACATACGATGTCTCTAGCTCATTCGCACGACGCTCATTCTCGACGATGTCAAGCATATCTTCATGCATTCCATCACGAGATTCATCGGCATCGCTCATGATGGAAGCGGGATTCATACCGGCGCGTGGTTGTCCGGCTGGGGGCATGTTGTGCTGCACGCGCATATGTTTCGCGAGCGCGTCAGATCGAGTGAAGGACTTGTCACACTCGGGCCGTGGACACGTAAAAGGCTTTTCACCCGTATGACTGCGCAAGTGGCTCAGTAAAGCAAAACGAGATGTCTGGCTCTTGCCTTTTCGAGGACAGCCTGTCCACTCACACGCATAGCGCGATTTGTGGATTCCAATATGAACTGTTGATGTAAGTCACACGATCAGAAAAAGACTGCACCGGCCCATGACGACCCAGATGGAGAAGAAAAAAGGCATGAACACGTACATGAGTGAAGATGCGCAATGAATGGCTGAAGATCATTGAATGTCTCGCCACAGTCCTCCCACATGCATCGGACTTCAGGCGCAGGCTCCGGTGAGCCAGCTGGTGAGCGTGCCGACGGCTTTTCGTCTGCCTCATCCTCGATTTCCGGCTCCGACTCAGACGTCGAGATATCATCCAATGGAATTTGCTTCGACGGCGCAGAAAGGGGCGGCGTCATTGTGCTTGCTGCAGCATCATCGTCCATAGACTTCGACATCTCCTCTAGTCACCTCGCAAGACACAAAGCTCGCAAGCGGGAAAGAAGGCTGATCAAAGCTGATCCGCGCGTGCGTGGCTCGCTGTGCACAGTGCAATTAAGATCGCGGCGATCTTGTTGAAGGACGCGCTGCAGCTATTGCCAATAGTTGGGGTCTCTGACGCTGTGCCTCGGTCTGCCTGCTCTGCGTGCCATCCTAGTCCCTCCACTACCAACGTCGCCAACTGGCCCAGTTTTCCTTCGCCTGTGCTTGACGCGAGAGGGATCGGCGCAGAGCATGACGTAAGCACCATTGCCTGGCGTGAATGAGCCAGTGTTGCTCTCACGTCGCGTGCAAGTCGGTCGCGACGGCCCATTCCACCCACTCGTCTTGCCATTGAGCAAAGCGGGGCTTGCTGTGTGAAGAGACGTCCAAACGCGCGATACAGAGTTTCACATCTGCGTGATGCTTCCTCGGGGAAATCCACTACGCTTGCGGTCCATTGCTCTATTCAAGGAAGTATGTATTGAAATGATTAACGACGTCAGCTTCATCGTCTTGGACGCGATTATCCCGATCCCAACTACCATTTCATCCCAAAGTTGCGCTCCGCTTTCCGGAAGAATGCGAACCTCACTGACCCGGAACAGATCCAAAAGCTCCATGGACTGGCTGAATTTGTAAAGAAAGGTACGTGCCTATCCTGGGATCAATGACAGGCATATGATGCTCATGCGCATTCTCCAGAGACAGAAAGTATGTATCCTACTACACGCAGCAAGTGCTTTGAGTCTTACACACAACCCACAGCCTTGTACATGCTGAAGAAATATCGCGCACTACGCCGTCGGTAAGTTTGTTTATCCGTGTGTGCATGCTCTAATGACATCTATGCAGCTACGTGCAAGACTAAGTAGGTCAAAGTCATCACAGAGATGTACAGAGGCTCTTTTCATACAAATACGAAAGATCCGCATTCTCTACAGCTTGGGGTAAAACTGAACCACCTGGCCGCCGTCAAGGGGAATCGCAGCACCCGTTACATGACTACCAGCCCGGCTCACGAGGAAGAGCAACAGTCCGCCGATGTCCTCCGGCGTACCAAGTCGGCCTGTTGGCTGTGCATCCTCCAACACCTGCTTATATTCGCCCAAACTCCAGGCCGTCATGCGACTGGGAAATACCCCAGGACACACCGCATTCACCAGGATGTTTTTCTCCGCAAGGTCGACAGCCATGGTGCGAGTGAGATGAACAGACGCTGCTTTCGACGGCTGGTAGCTGTAGGTTCCTGTGCCAGGAGCAGCGAGGGGTCCTCCAGCTTGGGGCATGAAAGCAGCAACGGACGCCACATTAATGACAGAGGCATGGTGCGTGTTGGTTTTGTTTTTCTCGAGCAGGGGGATTAACGCCACGGTCAAGTAAAACTGGCTCTTTACATTCAAGTGAAACACTTTGTCCCAACCCTTGTCTTCTGGAAAGTCATCGCGCGGTCCTCCCCATGTAAGGCCCGAGTTGTTCACGAGAATGTCGAGCTCTGACTCGCGCTTCATCAGCTCGGATGCAAGGGCATCACACCCAGCCTTCGAGGCCAAGTCAGCCTGGATGGGAATGCATGCTGTACCAGGTGGCCAGGTGCCTTGGCTGGGCGCAACTTGGTTCATTTGTTGCGCGGCCTCCTTGAGCTCGTTCATTTTGCGCGATGCTATGTAAACTTTTTGCCGGCGTCAGCGACACAGTCACCACCATCGACCACTTCTTACCTCGCGCACCATTCTGTACTAGGGTAGATGCCATCACTTGACAGTCAGCATTGATTCCATATGTGCATGCATGTATGTGTTCCACAAGTTTATAACATACTTTTGCCCAAACCAGAGGCGCCGCCAGTCACTAGCGCAATCTGTAGTTGCCCGTGAGTACTTCGAGTCCCATTGACGAACCTTGCCGCTTGTATCAAATAGATTGCACATGCGCAAATCAGGCATAACATCAGGAGCCGCGTCTTTCGGCATGGTTTTCAAAACCAAAATGACCACGAGCGATGGAAGGAAAACGTCTACCCCGATAAGGTTGTGGGTGCGTGCGACGTTCAAAAATGGGGCCTGACTCACCTCCGCAACCCACCCCACTTGATTCTGACGTGGAGAAAACAAACCAGTCTGTGTGCATAGGTGACAATTGATTCGCTCGATTCACTCGCTTGACACATGGGAATATCGTCTGAAGGCTTTGGGATTGAGCGATCAGATATTCTTACTCCATGAATCACGGCATTCCCGACTACTATGCGGTACGTGTCGATGTGCCTATATATATATATTCTCTTCCTCTGTCAAAATTGCTTGGCAAGCGTGCTGACAAGCTGTGTGTGTATACGCATGTCTAGATCCTCCATGTAGACGCGAAAGCAACGCAAGAGGACATCAAAAAAGCGTACCAGCGCGAGTCGCTGAAATGCCATCCCGACAGGTTTCCACATGCGAGTGATGAAGAAAAGCGACACTATACGCAAACATTTCAGAGTGTCGCAGACGCTTGTACGTACAAAATGAATGAGGACCAACGCGAAAGATTACATTCTCTCCGACACGAAACGGCGTGCCGAGTACGATGCAACACGTTTATCGTCTTCGTCGAGCGCGCATGCTGATTTTTCCTTCGAGCATACGCCGCAGCCTAATGCACAGACACAGTTTGCCAATGTATGGGCAGACTTGTTGCGTCCCGAGATCGAGCGACAACGTATGTGTTATTCTGCATGACCATGCGATCGACCATGTACTAACGAAGCATTAGTGCCTGTATGGCGAACAACTGGCACAGTGTCAGGAGCGGCACTTGGGTACATTATCGGAAACATACCAGGCGCGATTGGGGGAGCAGTGGTGGGCCATAGCTTGGGTGCTGTCCGTGATGCAAAAGGCCGCGCAGTGAGTGAAGTCTTTCTTTCTTTGCCTCTGAGTGCACGCGCCAATGTACTGCGGGCGCTCGCATCCAAGGTCCTAGAATCGCTGTAGCTATACATACATATGCACTCGCTTCTATACGCTCGTGCTGGATGGGTCCCACATTCAGGCTAGAGGATCAGCCGGACTCGTGCCGATGCCCGGTAGGGGTATGTGCCAGAAATGTGGCCACACAACGTTGTGCTCAAGCCACGAGCGGAGACGAGCCAAAAACAGTTCCTCGATCTTTGGCACGTCCTGCAGCTTGCTTTTCGAGCCCAGAATCGTCGACAGATGGGCGTCTAGCACAAAATTCGGATGCAAACACACTCGTGCCTGGACCGGTGTAGGTTCAGGGAGCGTTCCGATCTCGAGCACGAGCGTGCCGGCGAACCGCTCAACACGCATGCACAAATTTGCTGCAAGAGAGCCAAAGCGCCACTGCGGAAAGTGAAGCCACAGGCGCGTATCAATGCCGAGTGTGAGAGCATCCATGTACTCAAAGTCAATTTCCACAAGTGTGCTTTTTGCATGCAGTGCGGGACGCACACGAGCGTGTGAGAATGTCGGATAGCGGCATCCCATGTCGATGTCAGTCACGACCAGCCTATCGAGAAAATGCTTCGTCGCGCGTCCCTGCATAGCTTCGTTCAGCACACGTTCCAAGGCTAGCTTCGCGGCGGTCTTTTCTGCATTGGCCGTGGACGGGAGGGCTGGTTCATCCATGTCCTCGTTCCTCCCAGCGCACATGCCTGCATTGAGGATGCTCATGCGGTAGCTCATGAGGAGCTGCGCTACAAGAACGTTGAGCCAGTCGAGAGATTCGGGCGCGTGCTCAGATGGATCGTACCGCACTTGTGAAAGTAGATCCTGCACACATGCCTGGACGCCCTGCTCATACGGCACACGCGCATAGGGAGGCACATGACTGCGCATGTCCATGGATGTACGTACAGCATGCACGCGCTGGAGCAGGTCTGCTTGCTGCTGAGCACGAGTGCCCGGTGACGATGACATGAAGAAGTACCGAAACAAACCCAGAAACAACATAAGAAGCACGGCTTGCCCGGCCATAAAGCCCTGGATGAACGACAGCGACGGAACGATCCATGTCCAAGCTTCGGCAGTAGAAGTTCCTACCTCTTCGTCCATGTATGCGTGTGTCTTGCTAGCGCCTGACTTGAGCGCCTGGCCCCCTCTTTCTAGCGAACTTGATGGCAAATCAAATGAATGGATGGGCCCTTCTGCCCAAATCGCGCGTCCCTGCATGGGGGCATGTGTGCGGGTGGAGGAGATGTCGTCACATGTGGAGAATACTCTCGTCTATAGACGCGCGTAGCGAAGCAGGAAGGAACGCGACCAGACTTCCCTGGGACCACAGCTGGCGCCCAAGACTCGTCGTCGCCCCCTTCTCTTCGGCACACCGCCTATAGACCAGCGCAGCCTCATCCCGACTTTCTCGTGACTCATATTCCGCATCACGAGTCACGAGAATTGGCATGCACGGATGGAATCGCGGAACACAGGCGACGCACACGGCCATGTGCTAGATGAAACACCGGATGCACGGACAGATCCCCGATTAGCTGTGATCCACGATCAACAAGGCAATGCGGAAGAGAGCCACATAATCACGGCTTCCGAGTCCCCCGGCTCCAAGCATGCTTCAACCAAGCTGCCGGACCCATGGGCACTACGAGACTCGCCGATGCCGTTGTCGCCAGAGGCGCCGGCAGCTCCTGCGGCGGAGCAGCCGTCACTCCGCGTACCTGTGGGATTTCGTGGGCCGCAGCCCCACGAGGATGATGCGCAAGATACAGCACCTGCGCCCACGTGGATACCATATGCTTCTTGCGTTGGCGCCCTTGGCACTGTACCGAATGTACCGATGAACAAAAATGGATGGCGATATGTAGCGGCTAGTCCAGCTGCACATCGCCTCCCACGCACTGTCTACCGAGCAATAGACATGGCACCTGCGTGTGTGCACTGGTCATGGCAGGACCGCAGTGCGTTTACACGCATTAGTCACGACGCATCGATCGTCGGCACGGACAAAGGATACCGGAGTGCACGTACGAATGTCGGCGTGCGGCACGGCGCGTGGTACGTCGAAGTCGAGGTGCTCTCTCCGGATGCATCAAGTGAGCCTGCGACTCCTATGCGAGATGGTGCGCATGTCCGTGTAGGCTGGGCACGTCGTGAGGCGTCGCTCAATGCACCTGTTGGCTGCGACGCGTACAGCTACGGTTTTCGCGATCAAAATGGCGCTTGTGTGACACAGTCACGCCTTGTTTCATTCGGACGTGCATTCGGCCCAGGGGATGTGGTCGGCATGTACATTCGCTTGCCCGACAGAGATGCGCCGTTGCCTCGTGGAACGGAGCATGGTATAGCACAGAAACGCATTCCCATCCGCTACAAAGGTCAGTTGTATTTTGAGAGCCTGGAATATGCACCGACACGTGAAATGGAAGCTCTGATGGACGAGCAGCGGCGCACGGGTGCCGTATGGACAAGTGAGCCGCGTGCACGAGCTGGTGTCACCACTACTGTCGGAGCAGGCGGACCCACGGGTGCCGGACCGAATTCGGCAGGTGCCTCAGCACGAGGAGGAGCTGCGGCACAAGCAGGCAGTCCAGGTTCGGCTGCTGCGGCGATTCCACGGCTCGAAGATAGCTGCATTGGGTTTGTCGTCAATGGCGAACCACAGGGAATTGCGTTCGTCGATATGTATGATTTCCGGCCCCCCGCATCCCGTGCACATAACAAGAAACGTAAAGAGAACCAAGGGATCACGCCCAACACAAGTGCAAGCACCGTCATCAAAAGCCGACAAAATACTATGGACGATGGCATGCTTGGCTACTATTGCATGGCATCCATGTACGGTGGTGCTCGGGTCCGCCTCATTACGTCGAATTTCAAGTTCCCGCCGCCAGCTGATCTAGAGGATTCATTATGGCGGGCGGGTGCAGCGCCCAATATTCGACACCACCGACAGCATGCAGCACCAGCATGGCGCCCACTAGCAGAAAGATACGCTGAAGCATGGACGGAGGCGATGTTCCTCGATGAGCAAGAGGATCAACGTGTAGCATCGACTGATGGGACATAGTTGACTTGCGCCGGACATAGATGACAAAAGAGATCAAAACAAACAAAGAAACAAACAAACAACAGTCTCTCTTGCGCTATCGTTGAATTGCAACTACTTGGCCTTTTCATCAAACACGATATTTTTCTCATGGAGCCCGCCATCCGCTTCACTCGGCATTTGATCAAAAGGTTTTTTGCGCTCAATCAGCATGGTACGTAGATCATCCACGACGTCGCCCTGGATGTGAATCTCGTCAATGCCGGGATTGTGGACACTTTGTGTCACAGAAGCACCTGTCGCGAAACTTGAACTTAGGCTGCGATGTGTGAGTCAGCAGAAACCAACAGAACAAGTGCCAGAAGCAAACGCATAGAATGAGGGAGAGCCCCGCTTCAACCAGTTCTATGCTTGCTACGCCCAAGTCGCGCATACGTACCCTTTAGCAATGACCTTCAGCGCAGGAAGAGGCGGCGAAAATTGATGCAAGCCATGCACACACGTAATAACTTTGCGCTTCGTTCGAGATACACGTGAGAGAATGACCTTGGAAGCTGCGAGCTGAGCACGCTCCTTCTCAGCTTTGGCTTGTGCTTTGCGTTCCTTCTTCGCACTGTCACGCTCAAGCGACTCAGCCTGCTCGGTCGTGAGTGACTTGAGCTTGTCTTCTAGCGCTGCATCCGAGTATAGTTGCGCATAAAGTGTTGGATCCCTCGCCTCCAAATTGGCCTTGCACTTGGACAACGACGAACCATATTCACAGTATTCGTATGGGAACGTGCACACTTCACAGTAGCGCGTAGGACGCGCGGGGAATGGATCTACATCAGTCGATGCAGTCCCTGGTGCTGACGCTGGTACCGTCGGAGTCTCAACGGCTGCGTCTGAGGAGCTCATCAAATCCAATTGATTCTTAGAGGCCAGCTACCAAAATGACAGGGCTCGTGTGATGCTCGCACACACACACACACACACGCGCGTCTGTCGAGACGTCCCAAGTACGACGAGCCACGCGACGCCTTAATCCACCTCCAGTCCCGATCGACACGTGATTGAATCGGCGCACACCAAAGTGTGCGTACGTGGCGAGTAAGCGTCATGATCCCTTTTTTCAAGGGCCTGACGTAGCGCCGAATCTCACAGACACAAGGCTGCGTCGCCACGTCCGGTCGTATTCGCAAGATTCGTACCATAGTAATCTCGTATATCTCTATCACGGAACAGTAACTAGGATGATGCTAAGCGAGCTAGTTGGACAATGGACGAACGAAAGAGGCCCACATTGTAGTCGAGTACACTCGTGTTGCATTGTTGTATGTTGGAATTGACCACAGCCAAGAGTGCCAAATGGCTGCGCGCGTGAGCAAACCATCACACATTTTCATACGTACTGATTTAGCTGCCAAAAAGCAACGCTGGTGTCGAAGCCGAGGCGCATTACACTCGTGGACCAATCTCGCGTGCGTACCGACGGCTCGGAATGATCGGCGTCAGGAATATTGGCATATAGGTCAGAGAATTGGCGCAAAAACTGAATGTATCGGAACAAGGTATCAAATAAAGGGGCATCAAATGGCGAGGTGTCACAGCCGACAAACGTGCGACTCGGCACATCGAATATGTATACCTTTTCAAAGTAACATGATGCACACAAAAGATTACATGCAGTTTCTAGTGCCTCAGACAAGCTCACCATGGGTTGCGCATCAAATGCTGGTGAATGGCATAGCTTTTCTGTAGGCGAGGGACCCTGCATAAGTTGTTGCTGAATGCGAGAGAAGGCGACAAAGACACTTGAGTCAAACACAGATGTCAAATGGAACCGCAGGCTCACGAGCTGATCAAGTCGCGTCGAGTCATCAAGAATGTCCTGTAGTTCATGCGAAGAGTCAATCAGACCTTCATACACGCGCTGCTCAATATCGCGCTGCGTATCGTATTTGTAGTCATCGCTCAACCCATCGACTTTGTTAATAAACACATGCACTTGAATCAAGCGGTTCTTGAGAAATCCCGTTATGATAAGAGCATTCAACCGCACAAGAGCATCGAAGTAGTCATCTTGTGCGTCGATCACAAAAATCAGGGCACTCACACTAGCCCATGGTACGTCCAATTCCAGATTGGGTACAGACGTGCTTGTTGAATCGCTGGGCGCTGATGCCGTCGTCCCGGAGTTTTTGGCCGTTGAAGGAGCTGCAGATGCTGACGACACCGGCGCCCGTAGTCCGCCCGTCCAACCGGCTTTCATCAGCATACTTCCTGGTACGTCCCATAGTTCAAGTGGATAGAAAGCATCAATATCGATGATTTGGGTGCGCGTCGTTGGCGTTAAAAATAGGGTATCACTAGGTTGGAACGACTCGTAGATGACTTTGCAAATGCTTGTTTTGCCCGCGCGACGAGCGCCCATCATGAGAATCTTCCTTCTCGATGGATTAGAGAGGCTTTTGGGAGGACGTACAGATGGAAACCCATCCGCCGACTGCCCCTCCGCGTTCAACGGTTTCATGGTTCGTTTCTACGGACACAAACGGCCCTCGATGTCCGGTGGCGTACAGAGAGAGCCCTTATGCGATGATGTAGTACTTCCAATTTTTTTTGTGGCGCTCGCTGTTTCTTCGCCCACACGCATACACGTACACTCACACAAATCTCAACCCAGTCTCCACATTGTGGCCAGACCCATGTCGTCATTTTTGTCTTGAGCACACACAGTTGGGGTTTGTGTAATGTCCCTTCCAACTCCCGCACCTATCTGTTGAGTTACATGCTTAGTCATTGTGCATGCAAATCCCTCTCCAACGCCAAGCAGGATGATTGTGTGTGCTTGTCGCCCTTTACATGATATCAACCTTGTTGCTTAGGGCACATATAGCCATAGATATCTGCATGTGTGTGTGTGTTTGTAGGACATACTAGTATCCATGTATCTATCTATAGCGCTGATCCATCCCGAGGTATGAGGGAAAAAAAACGTGACGCAGCGTCCCCACGACGCACTGTGGCTATAAGTATCGTCACCTTCTGTCTTGCGCATCCCATGAGAATGTCTGCAGAAACAAAAAAATTGAAACATTCACGAATATGTGTCATCTCGTGAATAGATTCAACAAAGAGCTGCTGCTGCTGCTGCATCGTAAGCATGCCACTTTCATGACCTGTATACACGCCCAGTAAAACTACGTAAAGAGAGTAAGGCATCGGTCATTTGTTCAGCTCAGGGATGTGGAGGTGCACTACATGTCGAGGTATGTGTGTAAATATTTTCTCGCGCACGCGATGGGTGATGAGCGGACGAAACCCAATACCGCCGCTATTTCCTGATTTGGGTCGGTGCACAGACAACCATGGCGACTAGGAAAAAGGTTCTCCTCAAGGTACGTGCCGACTGTGTCCATGCATGGCACTCTAGTGCTTACACCATTGTCGGATGTTTATTCTTTGGATTCTGCGTTTAGGTCATTGTACGTATCTAGCTTACACTGACTAACAAGAGATCCTTGGCGACTCGGGGTGCGTTTTTCACATCTTCGGGAGCAGCAAAGCGTGAACGTGCACGAGATGACTAACACAGGGTGCTCATATAGTGTGGGCAAAACATCGCTGATGAATCAATGTACGTGCGATGCTGCTGGCGCATAGCGTCGTCTCCAGACTGAAATGCGCATGTGCTAACAAGGAAAAGATGTCAACAAGCGCTTTTCGGCTGCTTACAAGGCAACGATCGGAGCTGATTTCCTGACACGAGAAGTCGTCGTGGATGGCCGCGTCGTAACGATGCAGCTCTGGGATACCGCTGGGCAAGAGCGCTTCCAATCTCTGGGAGTGGCATTTTACCGTGGTGCAGACTGCTGTGTGCTCGTGTACGATGTTAACAACCCGAAGAGCTTCGAGACATTGGATAGCTGGCGCGATGAATTCCTTATTCAGGCGAATCCGCACGACCCCGACAACTTCCCCTTCGTTGTTCTAGGCAACAAGATTGATGTGGAAGAAAGTAAGCGTGCCGTCACGCAGAAGCGCGCGATGACTTGGTGCCAAAGCAAGGGCAATATCCCGTACTTTGAGACATCGGCCAAGGAGGCGATCAACGTGGAGCAGGCATTTCAGACCATTGCGAAAAACGCACTTCAACAGGAAGCAGAGGCAGAACTGTATGCAGACTATCCAGACCCTATACGGATTGATGCATCGAATTCACGCGCTTCTGGCTGCAACTGTTAGGCCAGACCAGCTGCTTCTTTGACTTGGTCTGCAAAAGAAGTCTCATCTGATGGTCGCGCAGCCGTCTCACCCACTTCCCAACGACGCAGCGCTGCAACACGGATGCCGTCAGCTTGGCCTGCGTATGTGTTGGACCATAGTTCGAGTGCGTCACGCACGCTTTTTTGTTCATTTACACTAGGATCTAGGCCAGCCGCAGGAAGTAACATAACAAACGGTTGCGTCAGGAGTGCGCCGCTTGTCTCTGAGCTAGCGTCGCTCGCGACAGCCGCCGTCGCGGAGGGAGCGTCCACCGACGTGGTCGGGAAGCCAGCAGCTTGCCGAGCGAGCGAGCGAGCGAGCGCACGGAGCTGCCGCTTGCGTTCGTCATCGCCGTTGCGGTCATGGTCATGATCGTTGTGCTGAGTGGTCGCCGTGCGCGACATGATACGCTGAGACAGTGGCCCATGCACCTGTACCGCCAACAAACTCGCCACACGTCCACTGGCGAAGGTAGCCGCCACGGGAGTTTGAGGTGCGGGAGGCGCAGATGCAGTACCGTGCGCGAATGAACCACATACAAGAGCACTTCCATGGCTCCCACCGCTGGTAGGTGCCAGGGACGCGACGCGGCCAAGAGCCACTTTCTCACCAAGACGCGCAACGACAGACGTGATTGCCGCACGCACAGATACGACGTCATGCTTGTTCTCCTCAGAAGCCTCGAACGGAATGATGGGACACTCAAGGAATGCGGCCACATCAACGTCAGACAGCACAGAAGACGTCTCAGACGCAGCGACGATCGGGAACCAGGCAGCTGTGTGCGCAATGTCACGAGCCAGAGCGCCGAAGATGTCGTTTCGTGCAACAAAGTCTGTTTCGCAGTTCAGCTCGACCATCGCTGCGCGCGCTCCTGGGCTGCTAATGCCGTCTGAGAGTGTGCATAGCCCAATCGTTCCCTCGGCGGTGACACGCGACGCCACTTTGGCCTCGCGCTTTGCCCCATCAGACGCACGAGTCTGTTCAAGCCATGCAATTGCAGCCTCGACATTGTCGGTGTCGGGGGCATCAGGCGAGCGGGATGCCGTAAGCGCCTCGCGCGCCTTGAGCATCGACGTGCCGGGCAGAGCCTTTCGGAGCTCAGCAATGGCCTGGATCGACGGCCGCGTCTCTTTCACGCTGCTGGATGCAAAGAAGCAGCGTGCCAAATGAGCAACGGGTCTCATCGCACGCATGCGCAACGAAACACCCAAACAAAGAGACATGCTGTAGATCAGACGACAAGGACGACCCCAACACGCGCCAGAGCTCTGGGTGAGCGTTCAATGGCTAATGAGAGGCGCCTCCTTTCCCCTGCAGGAAAAAAAAGGGACCAAGTGGAGGGGGTCCGGCCGGGGCAAGGCTGCATGCGCCATGCAGAGAAAGCAGGCAGCCAACGAACTGGATGGATGACGGACCCACGACGCTAACGGTGGATGAAATTCACGTGACCAGCCAGACATTGGCTGGGACGCGTGGGCAGAGGCGGCGGCGGCAACAACGGCGACGGCGACGGCGACGGCAGCAGCAGCAGCAGCAGCAGCGCCAAGAGACGACGAATTGTACATCTTCCTCCTCCTCCTCGGTTTCAAAGCGACCGAGTGGCGGCGATGAGTGAAGCGGCCGCAAGACAGCAGCAGCGGCTGAGCGATGCACAAAAGTTCATTGAAAAGTGGTGCCAGCCCGGCGCATTGACACTGCCGGATGTGAAGGCACGATTGCGTATGTACATGTGGTGGAAAAGTAGGCAACAGAACTGACCAGGCATGACAGCGCCACGAGAAGCACCGTATGAAGAGCATACACAGCCAGAAGATGCATGGACTGGCTTTAGTGTCCAACGCCGACTTCCCATACCCAGCATTGTTTTTGAGACCATTACAAGTCGTGCGCCGGTTGCGACGCTGGCCTTGG
>ERZ501061.145-NODE-145-length-26736-cov-4.425509_pt1 | contig 26736 bp, 23 predicted proteins | sample MGYA00510854_ERZ501061 | MGnify/ENA primary metagenome ERZ501061 (study PRJEB25958, sample SAMN03398515) | human skin metagenome | study: EMG produced TPA metagenomics assembly of the Human Skin Microbiome Metagenome (human skin metagenome) data set.
ATTATACTTCTTAGAAACGTCCTTGGCATGTACAACAATTCATACAATAATTATGGAAGTGAATGGCAGCACAGAGCTGGTCCAATACTCCTTTGTCTTTAGAACAAGCGGCACCTGGAAGTGGAGGGAAAGTACGTGAAACTGATTCTCTAAATCTGCACTGTTGATTGCTCTATGCTGCTGCTGAGTCATCGCAGGTATTGCTGGCGACCTGGCATTGTGAGCATTAGCTGAACACATGAGCTATGATGAGACGCGTCCTTTGTTCAAAAAGCGTGCACGCACTGGACGTGGGGGGCGTGTCACGTCCTTATATTCAATCGAGCATGATAATGAAGGAGCTTCATCTGTCGCTCTTGACGAGCTCGTGTCTTTGCGCCACTCACACAAAAAACCGGGGGGTCTAGATGTTGATAGCCTAAATCATGGCACTTTGAAGGATCGGGACGAACCGCCATCTTCTTATGTTGCACCCCAGACTGAAGGGCGTGCTGCACGTCTTGTAAATCAATCAAACTTTCAGGGCGAATCATACTCTGCGAACACTGATGTCCGGATGTACGTATGCATTCTCTTTGATATCATCGTTCTTACGTATCAGGAACGAGTTTGTGGAGCACCAAATGGAGCGTCATCGTTCTGGTCTTTTCACTTCGGATGAAGAGATGCGAAAACTAGCTAATCCAGGCTCTTCTGAGTATGCACAACACCACGACAACGATGGTGCACGAACCACGGCATTGTTGACAAGTGTGCCTGAAGTTGAGCTTGGTCTGCACGCACGTCTCCAGAATATCGAAGCAACGGAGAAAGCCAAACGGGAACTAATGCAATATCGTCCACATGCTTTCAAGTACCAAGCACCAGCGACTGACGAACGAGTTTGGAGGCGGTTTTATCAGCGTCATTCCCGTTAAAATACAGTAACCTACTCGAGCACAAAAAAATTAAGCTGAAACGAATGGAGTCCCGTAACGAAGCAGGGCTCTTTCGAGAAGAAGAAAAATAAATATTGAGAAAGAAACGGGATAATCGGAAGCATTTACGCTACGCATGTGTTTCGTGTGGCGGGGTCCAGTCCCACAAGCGGACCGTGCCGTCGTCCGCACAACTCGCAAGCAGACCTTGCACTTTGTTCCAAACTGCACTGTACACCACGACCTGCTTGCGGCCATGATGGGATTGTGCAAACACCGATTCTGACGCGGCAAAGGGTACAGTCGTACTGCCATCGGCTCGTGTTGTTGACTCGATACCATGGCCTTCGAGTGTTTGCAAGGTTAGAGGTGACTCTTGGCCCCACATGCATACTAGCCCGTCTTCTGAGCCACTCACAATCAGACTAGGATGCGCAAAGGCACACCGAATAAAGTTCTTTGAGGTATTTTGGTGTCCTTTGAATCTCTGCAGCGGACGGAGCATGCGCATATCCCACAGTCGATGTGAATTATCTTTTGACGACGTCAGTAGCTGCCGACCATCGTCGCTCATCTCGACCGAGGTGACCTCACCGAGATGCCCTGGTAGCGTACGGACACATACGCCGCTAAGAGTGTCCCAGAAGCGCACGCTCGTGTCTTTTGCTCCTGTCGCAATCAAGCTACCTTGTGGGCTGAAAACGGCCGAAGAGACACCTAGCTCATGACCTGGAAACATTCGGATGGCTGAGCCACTCGCCAAGTCAAACAAGCGAACGAGTTTATCATAGCCTCCTGTCACAATGTGCCCCTCATCAGGGCTGAAGCGACAGCAGTAGACATCTCCAAAGCCACATCGAAGAGTGAGATGCGATAGCTTCGATTCCACATTCCAGAGACGCACCGTTGCATCACTGCTGGCACTGCTCACCCATGCTCCGTTACGAGAAGCGTCAACGTCCCAAATTCGGCTCCCATGCCCTTCTAGAACTGCATCACATATGCCTGTTGCCGTGTCCCACAGCCGCACAGTACAATCGCTCGATCCACTTACAATCTTTCCGCCGTCATCGCCAACGAATCTTACGCATTTGACATTCTGCGTATGCCCGCGCAGTGTCATGCGGCATCGGTTCGGTACAACGAAACCGGAGTAATCGTGCAGAAGTGTCGATACAACAGGTACTGTGCGCTTTTGGTAACGAGCAAATTCCACCTGATATGCCATGGCTTGGTGCAAGAGCGTCAGCAACCTGTGGGGCGGAACAAACACATTGTTGGGAGGCGTAGTAACAGGATCACTTTCTTCAGGAAGCAGCTGTTCCCGATCAAGGCGACCCGGCTCAAGGAACGATGCGAAGTCAGCGACTAGTGCTTCTCGACCAGGCTGGATTCCCTCCCACATGCGGAAAGACGGTGCGTCTGTGACACTTTTAGCAGAGAGCAAGTAGCAAAGATCACCAAACTCCGCCGCGTGTGGCTGGTAGTGCTCGAGCGGCTTTAGCCGTTTCATTAGAAATGTGAATGCTTTTTGGAATTCGCGATTTTCGATAAACTCAAGAAACTGTTGCCGAAAAATCGCATACAGAAATGGCTTGTGACTTTTGAGAAACGGTTTGGAAGACAACTTCTCAACCTCCGTCCAATTGCCTTCGAGAAGGAAAGTACGTAGTTTATGCCTTTCGTTGACTTCATCATCATGTCCTCGCACTTTTAGACTTGCCTCTTCTAGTAGAGCCTGTCGTGTAGCGCCAAATCCCTCATCAGCCAGCCACTGGGCTATGATGCGCACGATATCATTTTTTATAGATGCACTGGCCCACGGCATGATGACAGAATTTGTAAGGCTTTCTGATGCTGTCGGATCAGCCAAGACACTCGAGCCAATATTTGTCATGGAACTTGTGAGTCGTGCATTCGTATCCATCAAATGCGGCGTCATGCGACGATGTTGACGATCGACCACGACCTGGTCATTTGCTTCTTCTAATATTCTTTTGGTCTGGTTAGCTTCCATGAACATACTCTTTGCGTCTGTTCTCCCAAAGCATCATGCTCTCTTGTAGACCTTGATGGGGCTGGCGCGGAGCCGCGTCTGTCTTCCTGGTCGAAGCATCTGAGCGTCCATTCGATTCATCGTATGAGAAGTAAGGTGCAAGAGAATGAATCTCTGAAAGGATCGAATTCTCTTGCGGCTTGTCCGGCTGCTCGCTCATCTTGTAAAGAGCTTGGCTTTGTGTCCCAGCGGCGTACCTCTAGCAGCCCTTTGGTGGATTTGACGGATCGTCAAACCTCCACGCGTGGAGGTAACGTGGGTAGTCGCTCACACCACCAGCGTAGACGGACGAGGGGCTGTTGACCCGTGGAGGGCAAAATTGGAATTGATGTTCTAGTACTGGTCAAGTTACCAGGAAATAAAGTAAGAATTGCTCTACTTGCAAGTCAATATCTTACACATTCCAGCGTGCTACCATAATCATGTCGGATATAACACTGCAACCCTACCAGTCCGAGTACATTGACCTTGCTCTCAAATGGAATATTCTGCGTTTCGGAGGACCATTCAAACTCAAATCTGGTCGTGAGTCTCCGTACTTTTTCAACGCGGGATTATTCAACACAGGACACAAACTACAGAAAATGGCGGAGTGCTATGCGAACCGTATTGTGGAAAGTGGAATTGAATTTGATGTTCTGTTTGGACCTGCATACAAAGGAATTCCTCTAGTAGCTGCGACTGCTTTGGAGCTTGCAAGGATTCATGGTCGCGATGTTCCTTTCTGCTTCAATCGCAAGCAGACAAAGTCGTACGGCGAGGGTGGTAATCTCATTGGGGCTCCTCTCCAGGGACGTGTCCTTGTTGTTGATGATGTTATTACCGCAGGTACTGCTATTAACGAAGCTGTCGACATTATCAGCGCCCAGCCTGATGCTTCTATGGTCGGCGTTGTGATCGCACTGGACCGGCAAGAGCGTGCGTCAGAGGAGACCACGGAGAGTGCAATCATGCAGGTCGAAAAGCGACTGGGCGTCAAGGTGTACAGTGTGGTGACTCTGGCACAAATAATCAAGCATATGGAAGTGACGCGAGGAGACTCGGCTCGTGCTGATATTGAAAGTATGCAGGCATACCGTCAGAAGTATGGCTCGTCGTAGTTCTTAAGAAAGTGCGGCTCTCGAAAACAGAGACGATTGCCAAGTCCATTGTGAAATTGTTGGTCAAATATGACTATATTGAATGTATCATATGTGTCATTGTCAGTGCGACTAACGGAGGTCGGGGAATTAGCTCAGTGGTAGAGCGCTTGCTTAGCATGCATGAGGTCGTGGGTTCAATTCCCACATTCTCCACATTTTTTGCCGCCAGTATCCTTTCCCCGCCCCTGGCCTTTGGGCTTGGCCCTTGTGGCGGCGATGATCGTCACTAAACTTGTATAGAAGGGTATCTAGAGAAAAAAGAACCACAACGCCCACAATCCTACAAAGCCACCGACAATCGCTGCAGTGATCCGGTGAGAGCCGGTATACTGCGCAATCTTGTCAGCAAATTGGCGCGCGGACGACGACACTTGGAGTCGCACCTGGTCAAAAGCACTCGACTGGATGTTAGGCGCGCATGCGTACCGTGTCTTGCAATAAACTGTGCTGCTGCTCCGCGTCGTTATGGATATGGAGCGTGATTTCGCGCTGGTGTGAGAGCGCACACGTACGTACCAACGAATGCACTTTATTGAACAATCGATTCAGCGAGTCGTCATTCTGTTGCTCGTGCGTGTGTTGATTCGAGTATGACGACGACATGCTGAAGGATGTGGTCGTCGTGGAGGGTGTGAGCAGGTGCGAGGAAATAATTGCACATGACCCACGGAAAAGCGATGCCTCGCGCTGGAGGGCGATTTCTTCTTGCAGCGCCGTCATGTCGTTGGGTGCGTTTCTCAGTAGCGCGCGCGCATCTCTCGGAGCGCTTGGAGTGCCATCGAGCTGGCGTGCGCCTGGACAGGTACGCTTTTCATCGAATTTGGGTCCGCGCCGGACCAGGTACCGCAAGTCCCAAAAAGGCCGAGTCTCCTTTCCGATCGGCGGCTCCGTCAAAGGCACGACTGTGACGCAAGGGGTATACGGTCTGCGCACATTAGAGCCATGTCGCATCACCGCGACGCAGCTTACGGCGGCAGAAACGGCATTGAAGCGCAAACTCAAGGTGGTGCGTGGCTCGCAAGTCTTTATGCGTGTGTTCCCGGATGTGCCTGTGTGTGTGAAGGGCAACGAGACGCGTATGGGTAAGGGTAAAGGCTCGTTTGAGTACTGGGCCTGCCGAGTGCCCATGGGCCGTGTGCTCTTTGAGATTGGCGGACACGTGGAAATCCGACCCGAGGTCGCCAAGGATGCGCTTCGCCTCGCAGCAGCCAAGCTGCCGACCCGCACCGAATTTATCACGACGACAACGCCACCGCGTCTAGGTCGCGAAGTCAGCCACGACCTGAGCCAGCTGGCCTCCCAGCTCCGGGACGTGCGTTCCTGATCTATAGTACTGTACAAAAAGGCTATTCCTCGTCCTCATCGTCATCCTGAGCATGAGCGGCATTGCTGCGGCCCATGTGCGAGTCTTGTTCCGGGCCGACAGCGTCTTTCCAGCATGTCACGATATCATTGAGTTTCTCACGGGCATCGTCGAGCGACGTCGCAAGGCCTTCGAGCGTATGGTCCTGTTGAGGTATGCTGCCCTCTCCTTGCGCAGGGTATGCACGATGCTCTGTGGTGGCGTCGTGTGTGTCAAAGGCCCACGAAAAGGCAACGTGGGTCATGGTGGGGTGGTGGTAAAAGCCACGTGACAGGACCAAGCCCCGCCGCGTCAGCACCGCTCGCTCCATTTGACACGGACCATGAAGATTGGTGCGTGGCTGGTGTGGGTGTTGGTCACGGCTTGCGTGAGTGTCCATGCAGCACTCACGGCAAGTCAGACCAGTCTTCTTGCCGAGGCGCGCAAGTCGCCGCATGGTATTTTGAAGTTGGATGAGCGCAAGTACCATGAGCTCCTCCAAGGTCCGCGTGACTATGGCGTGTTTGTCCAGATGACGGCCCTGCATCCGCGATTCCGGTGCGGAGCATGCGCGCTTCTGAACGATCCTTTCGAGCAGGTCGCGCGTGGCTGGAAATCGACCAAGCGGCGCAATGACCTCGTGTTTGCGACGATCGATGCGAACGATGGCATGGAGCTGTTCCGTCGAATGGGCATGACCTATGTGCCGGTCATGAACTACTTTCCGCCCCACGTGGATCTTCCTGAAGAGTACGACCTGTCTTTGAATGGCTACGGTGCGGACGATATCGCAGAATTTGTGTCGGCGCGAATCGGTGTGCCGTTCCGCCCGAAAAAGCCCCTCATGCCCAAGCAGACGGCGGTGTACTTCATTCCCGTGGCCTTTGCCGTGGCCCTTGCCTCCATGATAATGCGTCAGCGCAGCTGGCAGGAAGGCGTGAAGACGCTCGGTCTCATGGCCTGCGTGAGTCTCGTGCTGACATTCACATCGGGCTACATGTGGACTCGAATTCAAGGAGCCCCCTTCATGTCGTTTGAGCCTACCGGTGCGCCGATCTACATCACAGCTGGATTCCAGGCGCAGTACGGTGTCGAGAGCCTGTTGCTGATTGCGCTGTACGCAAGCTTCGTCGCATCCATTCTTGTGCTGACGCGCTTCGCACCCAAGATCGAGTCGCCGATCTTGCAGCGAGTCGTGGTGGTGGCCGGTGCCTTGGCACTGGTTCTGCAGTACGGTCTATTTGCGCACATGTTTTCGTACAAAAATCCAGGATATCCCTTCCGCCTCCTTCTATAGATCAATCACGCTTGAACGAGTGTCGGTCGTACGTCTTGAGCTTGCGTCGCTGGCGCATCGGTAGCACAGGTTTCCGGGCCTCGGCCAAGCCACGAGCTTGGAGGCTTTGGAAGCGGTCCCAGAACAGGTTGCCCTCCGGCCTGAGTCGCCGCAAACTGTCGCTCAGCTCGTCGCCCGTCTGCACGTCAACACGCTGCGACGGCACAGCATGCTTGCCGATACGTGTGCCAGCTATGCCCTGGCTCCGGAGTCGCTCCTCCTTTTGCTGCCGCCGCTGCTGCACCAGTTCTGCACGGGTCTGGGCGTCCCGCTTCGCCTGCTTCATCTGGTTCGGCAGCTCAGATATCATGCCCTGGATTCGACGCTCCTTGCGGCGCTGCTGAGCCAGCGTATATTGCTCCTTGGCGCGTGCTTCGCGTCGGCGCTGAGCGGCCGTCTTGCGGGCAGGCATCTTGGGAGCAGCTCCTTCGTCCTGGACCTCCTCGTCATCCTCGCCGTCCTCGCCGCCTTCCTCGGGCACATCCAGAGGCAGATCAAGAGGAAGAGGCACACCTTGTGTGACGCCCTTCCATTTTGCATGAAGTTCTTGCGCCTGTTGCTCATCCAGCTCAGCCGCCTTGGCCTTCTCGTACGCCGTCTGGACTAGTGCCTCGTGACTGTCAAAGTCGGGGTTGTATGACGTGCCAGGGTGCGGTACAGACACGGCAGGCATCGAGCGCGCGGCCGCATACGGTTCATGCTGCATGGATCGCGGGCGATGCACTGGATCCTTGGCGGCAGGAGCGATCCAGTCATTCGGCCGCGTCTTGGGCGCCTCGCCCCACAGGTCATGCTTCTCTGCTAGAACAGCATCACTTTGCAGCCGCCCCGCACGACCACGCTCTGTCTCTCCCTCAACACCCTCGTGCGGCCGCGACGCCAGCATACGCAGCCGCTTCTTGAACTTGGGCGGTAGACCTGCGGCGGCGGCTTTGGCCGCAGACGAGTCGTCAGGCAACTGGAACGACGAGCGCGCCTTTTGCTGCATAGCCGGCACGGCACTGCGGTGCGCGAGAATTTCTTGGGATTTGAGTTTGCGCTTCTCGCGTGCCTGCCGCGCCAGCGTCGTTTCTTGTCCGGACCGGTCTTCCATAAAGAGCTCGGCGTTGGATCGCTTGTGAGCGGGAACGCCTTCCGCTCGTTCCTGCTCCCGCAGATCCTCGAGCGCGGCTTCTGTCGCACTCAAGTCGATGTTTTTGCGCCATGCCTTTTTGCCCTTGCGCGATGCCTGCCGGTATTGCGCCGGTCGACCCAGCCCATCCGTGACTTGGGACATGGCAAGGGCCGAAAAAAAAGATTTTCCCTCCCTCCAGTTGCAAGCCACGTGGGTTGGATCCGTGCGCCATGTCTTTGGTGGCGTACAGCGACTCGGAAGAGGACGCAGCTCCGGGAAAGCTCCCTCCGGTAGCCTTAGAAAGCGATGGGTACCGAAACGAATGGCTCAGCTATGTGTATATACCCGTATCACTCGACCTTGAAGACTTGTGGCGCCGTGTCGAGACGCCCAAGGCCGCACTGCTCGAGGTCATCGATCACCCACATATATCGCTGACGCGGCCCCTGGTGCTTCGTAAGCACGAACAGGGACCCTTTTATGCGCAGGTTCGACAGGCCACGGCCTATGCGCGCCCTTTTTCTGTAGGCTTTGCGCGATTCGTGTGCCTGCCCAGTGACACATCCGAGCGCGTGTTCGTGGCCCTCGAAGTCAGTGCTGGATGGCACGAACTGGCCGAGCTCGTGCGTGCCCTAAATGATCGGCTCAGTCGCCTCCTACATGTCAGGCAATACTATGACGAGGCGCGTTTCCATGCAAGCGTGGCGTATCTGCACGGTGCGCCACGCGCCCAACTCGTCCAGGAAGGCGAGCGTCTCGCCCGAGCGTGGAATCATTGTCTTTGTGTTACAGACATCGGGCCGGTGACAGTCCGAGCTATATACACCAAGGTAGGTCAGGATATAGTATGCGCGGCCTTCCCCTAGGACTCAGACTCCTCATGGGACTCGCCCTGCTTGGTGCTTGTCAGATGCACGGTCGGTGGCTTCTGAGCATGGAGCTGGGCCACCTTCAGGCGCTTTTCCCACGACGTGTCATCCGCCGAGTGCGTCTTTTCCAGCAGCTTGTCGCCCTCAGATGGGATCTGCAGCAGCGCAGCCATACCAATCATGCTGGCGACCGTCAGTCCCTGGGCCCAGACACGAGCTTGAACGAGCTTTTGCGCAAAGGATAGGGGCTGAGTCTGGATGTAGAGCCACGAAAGACCCATCGAGCCCAGCCAGCTACCGAGCACGACACTGAACTTGTGGTCCTTAGCCCACGTAAGGCTCTTGTCAAAGGTCGAGAGCTTCGACCATGCCACCTGGGCCTCGTCGGACGAGCGGCGATCGACATAGGCACTGGAATCCTTGTAGTGCATCTGATCAAACTTGATACTCGCCTTGTCGGCATAAATGACACCGACACCCGTGGCCGTAAGGAACACACAGCCTGCCTTGAGCGACATAGGCAGCTGGCGCACATGTCTAAAGGTTCTTTGCAAGTACCAACCCAAACCGAAGGCACCCGCTAGACCGCCAGCAAAACCCTGGGCACCGGCACGGAGAGCATAATTGTACTGCCTGCATGGTGAGACACATGATATACGCACGCTTCACGATGGGCAACATCACCCACGTCATCACGATGCGTGCCGTACGACATGGTGGCAAACTATCTAAGAGAGCTGGCTCTATGTGCGCGGATTTACATATTTATTTCCTTCCGAAATACTCCGCTTAGCGCGTGGGCAAAAACTGGGGTAAGCTGTCGGATACATACCTTGTAAGGATTTAGCAATCCCTGGGGATCAAAGAGCCGCTTTACCTCTTCCATGTACTTGACGGCCGTGGCGTGCTTCGTGTAGCCGATCTTGTCGGCCTTCATGACGCCGAGACCGTGCTCAGCCGAAATGGATCCGTGCATAGCCTGCACCTGTTCATAGATAAACGGCTCGAGCGCCGCCTCTACGTCGTCGCTGTACTGGTCCACGACGACATTCAGATGAAGGTTGCAGTCGCCGACGTGGCCGTAGCCGCACACAGCCTTGACAAAACCGGGCTGCTTCAGAGCAGGCTTCATGCCCGTATCGACCATGCGCCGCTCCACGACTTCGACGAGCTCGTACATGTGCTCAAGCGGCAGACTCACGTCGTACTTGTAGACCTTGCCTTGGGCTGTCAGGGACTCGGGCACAAGTTCACGCATCGACCACAGCTCCTGTGCCTGCTTTTCACCCTGCGCCACGACACCGTCCGCGACGATGCCGTTCTCAAGCACATCTTCCACCAAGTCCTGCAGCTTGGCTTGGTCGTGATCCTGATTCGATCCACTCGTCTCGATCAGCACGTACATCGGATACCGCTTCTCAAAGGGGTCTCGGAAGCTGTGACTTGGGTTGTGCATCACACGGTCAAACGAGTCCTGGTCCATGAACTCCAGCGCGGAAAGAATCTCGGCACAGTGTTTTCGGACGTGTCGGGCTGTTTGACAGACATGGTCAAACGAATCGACGCCAAACATGGCCACATTCACCGAGTTGGGCAGCTTGGGTGTCGTGATCGCAACTCCCGTCACGATGCCCAACGAGCCTTCGGAGCCAATAAACAGCTGTTTGAGGTCAATGCCCGTGTTGTCCTTTCGCAGCGTCTGTAGTAGCGGCAGAATCTCTCCGTTCGCCAGTACGACCTCGAGGCCCAGAACGGAGCCATGCAGCGAACCGTATCGCAGGAATCGCAGACCACCCGCGTTCGTCGACACGTTGCCGCCAATCTGGCAGCTGCCTTTGGCGCCCAGATCGAGCGGCATCATATATCCGCGCTCGGCCAAGTAATCGTCGAGCGTTTGGAGGATACAGCCAGCATCGCACACGAGAGTGCCGGTGGCCTCGTCGAAGCTGCGCACCCGGTTCATGCTGCCAAGATTGAGCACGACCTCATCGTGCACGGGCACGTTGCCGCCGACGAGGCCTGTACTGCCGCCCTGAGGTACGACGGCCAGGCCATGCTCGGCACAGATCTTCATGATGCTGGACACTTCCTCCGTCGACTTGGGCCGAACGACGCATGCAGAGTGGCCGATGTACTTGCCCATCCAGTCCTTGTTGTACGCTTCGAGGTCCGTGTCGTCGACGACCCTCCATTGCTGCGTCTCGGAGGGGATCGTACTCAGCAGCGAGGATTGGGGCGTCGAGAGCACCGAGGCAAACTGCTTCAAGATCGAGGGCGTCAGAGACGCATAGGCCGGGTTGCGGGCGGGCGTGGACGAATACGCGCGACACGTCGCCGCGAACGCCGGCCGCGTGATGCGGCCCCAACGAGCGAGCCACATGGGAGACGAAGACAGCGGCAGCGCTTGGCTCGGATGGCGTCATTCACGTGCTTCCTAAGCCTAGTGACGCGAAAAAAGGGCCCATTTCCTTCGCGCCTGCCATGCAAGGCCATCTGGATCAGTATGTGCCACGGCGCTGACCACAGACACATTGAGCAGCTGATCCGATGTGAGGCGCTCTCGGAGGCACAGGTCAAAGAGCTATGTGATCGTGCACGCGAGCTGCTCATCGAAGAAGGGAATGTCCAGCACGTGGATGCGCCCGTCACGATCTGTGGCGACATTCATGGGCAATTTTACGATCTGTTGGAGCTGTTTCGCGTCGGCGGCCCATGCCCGGATACCAAGTACCTCTTTATGGGCGACTTTGTCGATCGCGGACTGTACTCTGTCGAGACGTTTCTCCTCTTGCTCGCACTGAAAGTGCGGTACCCTGACAGGATCATCCTCATACGCGGCAATCACGAGTCACGGCAGATCACGCAGGTCTATGGCTTCTACGACGAATGCTCGCGCAAGTACGGCAGCGTGAATGTGTGGCGGTACTGCTGCGAGGTGTTTGACTACCTGTCGCTCGGCGCGATCATCGACGGACGCGTGTTCTGCGTGCACGGCGGCCTGAGCCCGCATATCCAGAAGCTGGATCAAATCCGCACGATCGACCGGAAACAAGAGGTGCCGCAGGACGGCGCCATGTGCGATCTGCTATGGTCCGATCCGGACGACATCACGGGGTGGGGCATCTCGCCCCGCGGCGCCGGATGCCTCTTTGGCGGCGACGTCGTCAAGAGCTTCATACATACGAATGGCCTCGACTTGGTCGCTCGCGCGCACCAACTCATCCTCGAGGGCTACAAGCACATGTTTGACGCCACGATTGTCACCGTGTGGAGCGCGCCGAACTACTGCTACCGGTGCGGCAATGTCGCTAGCATTCTGCAGCTGGACGACGCGCTAAATCAAAAGTACCAAACGTTCGACGCAGCGGAGCAGGCCATGTACGTACCCCGCACCACTGACGCAGCACGCCTGGCTTTCCGGCCAAACGGCCCGCGCCTGACTATTTCTTATAGGTGGAGGTCTGCACAGAGTCCCGTAGCTGACCTCTTCCCCACCATGACAGAGGTGCGTAGGGCGCGTCACTCACTCGGCAGGAGAAGCATCAGCCCCACCACCATTTGCCCATACCGCATTTCCATTCGCATGCGAGTGAGATTGAGGCGGCGATTGACGAGCTTTGCTCGGACAAGTATGCGGAAACGTCCTACGACGGGATGGGCGAGCTGTCGGATCTGATTGCGTCGAAGCAGCATCCTGAGACGGACGTGACGCGTGCGATCAGCCATCACCTGCTGGGCGACTCGGTGCAGGCGCAAAAACGCGCGCTCACTGTGCTGGAGGGCCTCGTGGAGATGGGCCAGCCTGCTTTCCAGCGGTCGTTTGCGACGCCGGATTTGGTGCGTGCGCTCCGCAGCATCTCGAGCAGCTACGGCACGGACAATGGCGTGCGTCGCAAGCTCATGCTCATACTTCTCTCGTGGCACAAGCACTTTATGCGCGATCCTGAGATGGCCCATGTGTCGAGTTTGTATGGCCTGTGCGGCGGTGTGGAGCGCGAGCATCTCCTGCCCCCGAAAGTAGAGGAGCCGCAGCGCCCGCGGCATCAGGCTGTCGACCTCCTGCACTCGAGTGGCTCGAGTGTCGAGGGAACGCTGGAGGCGTCGAACCGCGAGACGGAGGCGCTTTGGCAGGCGGTCATCGCGGCGAGCCAGTCGAATACGCCGGTCATGGAGAGCGAGGATGTCAAGACGCACGCCATGCTCGTTTTGGAGCTACAGAAGGAAGTCGTGCAGTACATCCACACGGTCGGTGACGCTGACTATATTGGCACACTGATCGACGCCAATGACAAGATTGTCGATGTTCTGCAGCGTCTCCAGGACGCGGCCGCTGGCATACCCGTGCAGACGCACGCACCGGGCACGCTCCCCTCGTCGAAGGAGGAGCTTATCATGAACGCATCGCGCCGTCTGTCGCTACCTGATGCCGTGCACACGCCTGCGAATGAGCTGCTTCGTGACATTGATCACTCGCTCATGGTGCACTCGGGCTTCACGACGGCTGCGCCATCGCGCTCCGCGATGGAGCCTGCTGAGCACGCGGACCCGAACGAGATCGACATGTCGGTCGTGGAACGCAACACGCAGCAGGTCCAGGGCTCGGTGTCTGGTCGGCCCACCGCCCCGCCTGCCTAGGCCGTATATACAAGTATCTTACATAATCCCACGTGGTGTGGAGCATAGCCGCACGGGCACCGACCGCTCTTGCCCTTTGTCCATGTCGGCGGGAGAGCCCCAGTTGCGGCAGCGCAAGCATTCGGACCGCAAGGAGGTGATCGGTGATCTGCGGGCGGATGCGGAGATGCAGCTGAAGCGCTTCATCGAGACGAATGGGCATTTCAGTCTCGTACGCAATTTCCACCTCGCCGATGCTTTCACGGTCATGAACGGGTTCTGTGGCGCCCAATCGCTGTATATGTCGGCGCGTTTCCTTGTCACGTCGCATCCGCGCTACATGTGGTATGCGCTGTGGCTCCCTGTGGCCGGCGCGCTCTTTGACTATCTCGACGGCAAGATTGCGCGATGGCGGCGATCGAGCAGCATGCTGGGCCAGGAGCTCGACTCGCTGGCCGATCTCGTGTCGTTCGGCGTGGCGCCCACGGTCGCGGCGTTCGCGCTTGGCATGCGTGAGCCGCTCGATACACTCGTCATGACCGTGTTTGTGTGTGCGGGCATTGCGCGCCTCGCGCGCTATAATATCACTGCAGCCAACATCCCCAAGGATGTGCACGGCAAGCAGCGGTACTTTGAGGGCATGCCGATTCCCTCGAGTCTGCTGCTGCTGGTCTTGCTGGGCGTGTGCCTGCTGACGGGTCGCTTTGACGCGCCGCAAGGCGGTGCGTGGACGCCACCGACCGATGGCACAGCCTACGCCTATACGGGGCGCTGGTACAGCTCCCTTGCCGAGCACCAGGGCTTCTTGTTTGGATCGGCGACGCTGGACGTGTCTAGCGCACTCTATGCCCTGTTCCAACTGGGTGGGGGCGTGCTTCCTCGTCTCGTGCAGCCCAGCCAACTCGCAAGTATCGCGAACGACGTCGGCCGCATCACTATACATAAGATGTCGTTCGTGTGGCTCCTGTGGTCGATGGCCATGCTGAGCAAGACACTGCGGATACCGAAGCCCTGAGCCATAGCGGGGCCATGTGGAGGGAGGCCTCTTTCGTAGTCTCACACGACTGACATGCCGAGTTTCGCGCTGCAGTTCCGAGGCGCGCTGACGAACGTGTCGGGTCTTGTCCCTGCCGAGGGGGTGGATGCCGCGCTGCTGATCCCCATGGAGTGCACGTCGTGCCATGAGGAGCACCCGAATCCCGTCGCACTCGAGGCATCCAACGTCGCCGAGATGCAAAAGAGCCGGGGCGTGGCGAATCTCGTGATGCACTGCCCTGGCTGCCGCCGTGAGAATGCAGCGACGTTTGTCGTGAGCAAAGCCGAGAAGCTCGGTGAGGTGTCGCCGTGGAGTGCGATTGACACGGACGGCGACTGGGCGACGCTCTGCACGATCGAGTTTCGCGGTATGCAGCCACGCACGCCCACGATCCACGGCCTCCTGACCGACTCGAGCTCATGGACGTGCCGAGGCACAGAGAGTGGCACGCCATTCACGGACGTCCAGTTCGAGGAGGACGGCGAGTGGCACGACTACGACGACAAGGCCGGCGACGAAGTCAGCATTACGGAGGTGGAGCTACGGTGGCACAAGGTCTAGCGGCCCAGCTCGGCGAGCAGTTCGCGCTCGCGTTCGGGCGACACGACGTCGAAGCCATGCAGGGACATGGTGTGGGAGCCTGCGCCGCCCGGCAGGGCACGCAGCCGCGAGCTGTACCGCACCATGCGGGCGAGGGGGATGTGCGCGTGGATCGTCATGCGCTGGTCCTGCGCCTGGGCCGCCTCGTCCGTCGGAGGCAGGTAGACTTGGTACGTAGGCGTGTCTTGTTGCGCCTCGAGCTGCATGTCGAGAATCGAGCCGTGCTGCTCGACACTAATGTCGGTCGAGAGCGCGCCTGCGTGCGTGGAAGGCGCCTCGATCGTGACGTGCATCATGGGCTCCATCAGACGCGTCGGACCGCTTTTGCCGCCGAGCGCACGGCGTATCGTCTGCACGACGGCCTGGCGGATGCTGGCGGCGGGCGGCAGGACGTCCTCCTTCGCCCGGAGAGAGACGGTGCCCTGCACGCCATGCATCGGGTAGCCACTCCGAGGCCCGCGCGCCAGCGCGGCTCGGATGCCCTGCTGCACCAGGTGCGGCACAGGCACGCCGTCCACCTCCGGCATGTCGCCGACATCCACCGCCACCTGCTGCTCGCCGGCCGCGGGCGAGAGGGCAACGTGCACGGACAGCGCAGGCTCGTCGGATGTGGCCTCGACGGCCTCCGTCAGCGTCTCGCGGTACCCGACGCGCACATGCCCGAGGCGCGGCTGCACCCCGAACTCGGACGTGAGGCGGTGGTGCGCGATATCGAGATGCAGCTCGCCCATGCCGCTCAGCACGGTTTGCGTGCCCTGGGTCACATGCAGACTCGGATCCGTGCGCACGAGCATCTGCAGCGCGTCTTGGACGGCGCCCTCCTCCGCCTTGGATCGCGGCTCAATACTTGCGCTGAACACGGGCGGCGGGACATGCACGCGGCGCAGCCGCAGCGTGCGCCAGGCAGGGCTGCCGACGAGCGTGTCGCCTGTGCGTGTATCGCGCAGGCCCAGCACGACGCCAATTTGGCCGGCATGCAGCGCGCGCACATCGACGTACTCGTCCGCGTACGGCAGCAAAAGGCGCGCCAAGCGCTCCTTGTGCCGGCCCGTCGTGTTGATCACGCTCTGCGCTGCGTGGAGCGTGCCCGCATACACTTTCACAAACGTGATCGGACCGCGTCGTCGGTCCCACACGACCTTGAAGGCGAGCGCTGCCGGCGTCAAGTCGCTGAGCGCCACATCCACCTCTCGGGCCCTCGGTGTGTCGGGCTCCAAGACGCCGCGGACGGGCGGTCGGTCGGCGGGGCTGGGCAAGTACCGGTGCACGGCATCGAGGAGCGGCTGGACGCCGATGTTCACGGCGGCGGCGCCGCACAGCACGGGGCATACGTGCCCCGCGAGCGTCAGACGACGTAGCGCTGCCTGCACGAGCGACACATCCACCGCCTCGCCCTCGTCGAGCATCACGATGTGCTCCAGGAGATCGTCGTCAAGCGATCCCAACGTGTCGATCAGCGCCTGCCGAGCCAGCAAGGCACGCTCGTACACCGGCATACTGGCCTCCAGCGGGACCGCTTCCATGCGCTCGCCCGCCACGCCTCGGAACCGCCACACATGCAGGCTCAACAGATCCACGACGCCCACGAGCGGCCGGTCGCCACTCGCATCCGACTCGCCCACATCGGCCGCATACGCTGGCAGCTGCAATAGCACAGGGCGCTCGTGCAGACCGGCATCGATGATCGAGCGCACGGAGCGCGAGATACACGCGCCCGGACGATCGAGCTTGTTCACAAAGAACAGGTGCGCGTCGACGCCGTAGCGCTTCGCCTGGCGCCACACATTCTCGCTCTGCGGCTCGACGCCCTCAACACCATCGAGGACGACGATCGTGCCGTCCACGACGCGCACGGCACGCTCGACTTCAATCCCAAAGTCAATGTGACCCGGCGTGTCCACCAGCGTCATGGCCATATCGCGCCACCATATAGGACCGACCGCCGCACTCTGGATCGTGATGCCGCGCTCACGCTCCTCCTCCAGAAAGTCTGTCACAGTGCTCCCACTGTCGACATCGCCTGGCGCCACATACGTCGCCGCCGCGTGCGTCGGCGCCTCGAGGCCGCGCTGCGTCAGCGTCAGGATACGCTCCGTCAACGTCGTCTTCCCCGCATCGATATGCGCAATAATACCCAGCGTCCTAATCGCTTCCGTGGGTATACACACTCGCCGCGTCGTGTGCAAGCAGCAGCGACGCACCCACGCCACCGCCCACGCACCGACCACGCGGCGACCGACCATTACCTACGAGGTGGAGGGGAAGCAGATCGACGCCGAGGACGCGCGTCCCTCGATCGATCAGGGCGCGATCGATGCAGGGCCGCGGCTCGGCGCTTCCGCCACACATGCTGCAGTCGCGACACGCTCTGCGAAAAGTCGACCCAGATGCGTCGGTCGTCGATGAGCACGTTCTGCATCTTGGTGTAGGCCTGCTCTGCCGACGCGCGGTGCTCAAACTCGATAAACGCATACTGCAGACTGTCGCCCGTCTAGGAGTGAGCAGGTGCGCACGTACCTTTTTGTCGCGTATCACCTCGCAACTGCGAATCTCGCCAAAGCGCGAAAAAATGAGCTCCAGATCCTCGCTGCGCGTCACGGGATTGAGCTTGCACACAAAGAGCACGTTCTCGGGCGGCTTGATGTCGGCGTGCGGCAGGTCGCCGACGATTTCGAGCGTCAAGGCGGCGGCTTCCGCGTTTCGCCGGCGTTCGATGGCCTCTTTCTCGTCGTCTTCGGTCCGCTCCCGTGCCTGGTCGTCGGCGTCCGCGTCGTCAGCCTTATCGCATGCTGGCTTCGTTCCCTCGGCTGTGGGGACATCGCTGCCTGCGTCCTGACCCCGCTCGCGTGCCGCGTCGGGCGTCTCGAGGCGCTCGGCGCCTCGGTCACGCCGGTCCGGGCTCGTCATGATGGTGGAGCTGATGACATCAGCAACGCGCCACGCCTCGCGTGACGCGCCGCGCTTCGTTTTCCTTCCCCCCCCGCCATGTTGTCTACCCACGGCGGACTGGCTACGCCCGCGCCGTCGTCCGAGTACGACGTGCCATCGTCGCCTACGCACAAGGGGCCCCAGCCGCGTCATGACCTAGCGACGCCGCCGCCGTCGTCGCCCACGGCCGCTACGAAGAGGGCTCTCGCCACCACGCCGTCACCGGTGCACGCGATCGGCGTGTCGCCGACGAAGCGCGCGCAGCCACCTCCTGCGCAGCGCGCGAGGCCCACATGGACGATGCGCATATCGCACGACCAGTCCGTCCCGCTCGACTACACACATACCTTTGTCGTGGGACGATGCCGCCAGTTTGAGCGGACGTCCTGGGCCCTGCGTGGCATGCGCACGTTTATGGGCACGAGGCCGCTTGCACTGCTGTCGCTGCCGCCGAGTGCGAAGCATGCGAGTCGCGTGCATGCGCTCGTTCGGTGGGTCCCCTTCTCGTCGCCTGAGGAAGGCGGGGCGCCGATCGGCACGTTTGTGCTGCGCGTCATGGGCCAGAACGGCCTGCTGATCCATGATCAGCGGTACCGCGCCGGTCAAGTCGTGCGTCTCGAGCCGGGCACGACGTGTCTCGACTTTTTCGGCATGCGCATGCATGTCGAGGCACCTATACCAATGCGCCCTGCACCACCGGCTCGACCGCACACGGATGGCACATCGCCCACCAAAGCAGCCCCGGTGGATGTGCCGTCCAGTCCGCCGAGATGGGCGCCCGCATGGGCCGCGCCCACACCCGGCGAGGCGCATACGACCAGCGAGGCACACACGACCAGCGAGGCGCTCACACCCGGCGACGCGCCCACGACCAGCAAAGCACCCACATCCGGCGAGGCACCTACACCCGGCGAGGCACCCACGACCGACGCAGCGCCTGCTAGCCCTCGTGCGGCCTCTGCCACCTCGCCGCTGGACACCGCGCGTAGGCTGGTCGAAAAGCTCGCCCCCACGTACGACTTGGCCGGCCTTCTCGCGGGCGCGATTGTCTTCCATCGCACCGCCACCATCTCAGCGAGCGAAGCCGTCCGCAGTGTCCTGGCCACGAACCCGTCGATGCTGCGGGGCGAGGCAGGGGCGTGTGCCGTGGCCTTCAGTCCGTCCAAGCGGCGACTCCTGAACGAGGGGCGGTCCGTGCCGGCGCATGGCGAGCGCATCCATGGCTGGCACGATGCGTCCGAGCACGCATGGCTCCCTGCGGCGCGCCAGGCATGGTACGAGTGCCTGGACCGTGTGCTGCAGCGTGCACCGATGTTTGGCGTGATCCAGCGGCCAGGCAAGGACACGCGCGGTAACCCGTTGGAATGCTGGTACTACTATGACAAGGAGCACGACCCCGATCGCGAGCGGGCCCTGAATCTCGGTGCGTTTGCCAAGCCCATGCGCAATGCCGTGCGGAGTCAAAAGCCCATCTTTTGGAAGAAGAGTGAGTACGTCCGCGCGACGAGCAACGGGTACACGTCGGACGACGACAAGATCCCGTACTCGCCACGCAGCGAGGAGGCGCGTCCACGCAAGCGGCGCGCCAAGGCAGAAGCGAGTCCATAGTCACCCCAGCACTTCGCGCGGCAGGATATCACGTTCGACCCATCGCTCGATCAGATCACATACGCCAGGGTAGGGCTGCGGCTCGCCCGTCGGTCCGATCGGCGCGGCTGCGACGTCGCGCAGCGCCGGCGTCTCCATCGCGGGATGGTCAGGGCCACCTACGCCGCCCCGGCACGCGGGTGGGCCGCCCTTGAACTCGGCAAACTGGAAGAGCTGGAACTCGTGGCCAAACACGAGAAAGTGCGCGAACAGCGAGTTGAGGTGGCCTTCGCAGCTGAGATGCACGAGCTCGGGGAAGTGCGCGTGGTATATGTGGGCAAAGATCCGCAGCATGTGCTTGTACATGTGCTTCGCGGTCGTGGGGAACGTCGGGGGAAAGTCGCGGCAGGGGCGCGTGGGAAAGACAGCCTCGTCCTGCAAAAGCTGCGCAATCCACGTCATCACAAAGTCGATGTACTGCGCCGCCGGCAGATGGACCGGCTTGCGGTGGATATCGACCCAGGTATAGTGCATCCCGACCCCGGCCGACATCGTCGGCTGCGTCTGCATCGTCGTAAACTCGGTAAGCACGCCACAGAACAAGTTCAGATTGTGGAAAAAGTCGCACAGATTGATCGCGACCCACTCGTACGGGTGCACATACTTGGGCAGCGCGACAATCGTGCGGAACGAGCCCTTGATCAGCGTGCTCCGCTCGAACGGCTGACACAGGTAGAGCGGCTTGTGCGGCGCGGGAACGGGCGCATCGCCCCACGGCCGCTCCAGCACGACGGGCTGCGGCTGCGCCCGCGGCTTGGCGGACCGCGATGGGAGGCCCATCGAGCGCCCAATCTGATTGAAAAAGCTCATGGTCGACCCCGGCGTGCCAGGGACGCTGACCGCACCGCGGCCCTGGGCGGTGTGCTTATCTAAGCCATGAGGCGGCGGCAGAACGGCCGCCGCGTTTTTCTTCCTTCCGACGACCCATGTTGCGGCGCGTGGAACGAGTGGGATGGGCGCCGCTGCGCACGTTGGCCACGACAGCTACAGCGCGTGCTGCCCCCAAGCCGGCTGCGCCGAAGAAAAAGGTGTCGGTCCGTCGCGGCCAGCTCACGGGCGAGCGCCGCACAGGCGGCCTGCGCCGAGGTGGCGTCGATACGTCCAGCCAGCTGTCCAAGGCGACGACGCACTATGCCCAGCAGCCGGACATGTCCGATCTGCCTGTCCTGAAGGGCGCCTCAGCGCTGCGCGAGGGCGTGCCAGGCGACGTACTGGCGTGGTCCAAGCGCACCCTCGCGGCCTTCGATGCCTTTGGCCTCCCGCGTGAATTGTCGCGCGCGCAGGCTCTGCAGCCCAAGCCGCGCACGATCGTGCGCCAGGCGACGAAGGACGTGCTGCAGTGTGGCCAGGGAAAGCACCTGCTCATCGGCGAGCCGGGCTGCGGCAAGTCGACGTACCTGCTCCAGGCCGTCGCTCAGGCCGTCGAGTCCGAGTCGGCCGTGCTGTACGTGCCCCGCAGCATCGCCCTGATCAACTCGTCGTCGCCGTACATGTACTCACCAGCGTTTGCGACGTACCTGCAGCCGGAGGTGGCGACGCACCTGCTCCAGGCCCTGCTGCAGGTGAATGGCCGGATCCTGAAGCGGATCGAGGCGCCCGACGCGCACGTCGAAGGCGTGCGTGTGCCGGGCGGCACGCTCGAGAGCATGATCCGCCACGCCCTCGCGGACGAAAACGCGCATGTGCGGCAGCTGGCGCTCGAGCAGGTCCTGCGCACGCTGACGCAGCAGACCGAGGTGCCGTTCGTCGTGGCGATCGACGATGTCCAGGCCTATTTCATGACGTCCTCGTACAGGGATCCTGACTACGTGCCCCTCGAGGCCTACGAGCTCGCTGTGCCGCGCGCGCTACGGGACCTGGTGCTCACGCCGCGCACGCAGGCCGTGGTGCTTAGCGCGCTGAGCTCGGCGCACGCCGATTTCCCGGCCCCCGATGCCTTGCTCGTCGCGCTGCGTGACCAGTGCTCGGCGCACGGCGCGCCTGTGCCGTGGTCGCGCGTGTGGGCGACGCTGTCGTGCCGCGGCTCCGCCACGCGCGTGCGCGAGCCGCACGCCTACGCCCAGGTCAACGATACCCATCTGGCCTCGGCGCGCGCTGCGGCCTTGTCGCCCCTGGATGTCGGTGCGCCGCTGCACCGCAACGAGGCTGCCTCGATCCTTGATCTCCTGCATCGCGAGCGCGTCATCTGGACGACGCCGAACGACGAGGTGTTTTTGGCCAAGCTCGTCGAGAGCCACGGCAACGTCCATACCTTTACTCATAGCTGGCGCGCGACGCTGCAGTAATGGAAGCGTGTATGACCTAACCACGTGGACGGTGTCGCCCGACGCCTGGACGCGCCCGGCGGCGGCGGCGGCGGCGTTGGTGAGCTACCACGACGATGGCAGCGGCTCGCAACGGGGTGCTGCAGCTCGCGCTGTGTGCGCTGGCGATTTACACGGCCTTTCTTGTGTGGGGTCTGCTTCAGGAGAAGATCACGAGCACCGTGTACCATACGGGCGACCCGCTCGATGCGTTTCGTGTCGGCGAGCGCTTTGAGTACGGCGTGCTTCTCAACGGCGTGCAGGCGCTCTGTTCGTGTGTGATGGCGATGGCGTACCTGATGTATCGCCGGCGCGGCTCGACGGAGCGCGGTCTGTTGACGCGCCTGGGTCTCGATGTGCTCACGCCGTCTGGCTGTGACCGGGCGCTCGTGGCTCGTGGGAAGAAGCAGGTGCCGGTGCGTGGCGTGCGTCGGTACGTGTCGCCGCTGCTCCTGCAGTACCTGCTGGTGTCGGCGCTGCAGTCCACGGCGTCGTGGCTGAGTATTGTGGCGCTGCGTCACTTGTCGTTTCCTGCCATTACGCTGGCCAAGTCGAGCAAGCTCGTGCCGGTGCTGGTCATGAACGTGCTGCTGTACCGCCGCCACTTTGCCGCGTACAAGTATGTGGTCGTCGCGCTTGTGACGCTGGGTGTGTGGATGTTTATGGCGCTCGGGCCCAAGTCGAGCGCGGGCGGCGTGCGCGGCAACAGTGTGCTGGGCATGGTGCTCTTGGCGATTCATCTGCTGCTGGACGGCACGACGAACAGCACGCAGGACGAGGTGTTTGCGACGTATGGCTCGTACGTGTCTGGCACGCAGATGATGCTCGTGATGAATGCCGTGTCGGCGACGTACATGCTCACGGCGCTGCTGGTGCCGGCGGGCGCCGTGTCCTATCTCGTGGCGCATGCGCGTCTGTACGTGGGCTCGCTGCTGCATCCTCACTGGGCTGCGCAGCTTCTGATGGCCGGTCTGCAGGTGCCGACGCTGTCGCTCACGCCGCAGCTCGTGTCGGGCGTGCAGTTTCTCGTGCGGCATCCCGACGCGGCGCGCGACGTGCTTGCGTACGCTATGGCCGGCGCGGCTGGGCAAATTGCCATTTTCGAAACGCTCGAGCGGTTCGGCAGTCTGACCCTTGTGTCCATCACGGTACGTACACACTACTGACGCCAGGTGACGCGCAAGCTGTTTACGATGCTGCTCTCGATCGTGGTGTACCAGCACCAGCTGCGGTCGCTGCAGTGGATCGGTGTGGCGATTGTGTTTGTGGGTCTCTTTATCGAGATGCGGGCCAAGCAGCGGCAGGCCAAGGCGAAGCAGTCGTAAATCGTGTCCTGCTCGCATCCGGTGCAGCCAACGACACGGCGGCGTCCGAGGCCCGTGCAGGCGGAGGTGGAGGTGCCTGCAGGCCGAGCACAATCAGACGCGCGTGCCATGACCTCTTTGTGTGCGGCGCTGGGCGGGAGGCCTAGGTACAAAAAGGGGCGCACGATGTAGAGCATGTCTGTATGGCCGCTGTACAAGCTGTGGAAGACGCTTCGCGCATCCCGTCGCACCGCATGCCGGGCGTGCGTGTCCAGCACCTGCGCGAGTTGGCGCAGCAGACCGAGACGCGCAAGGAGGACCGCCGTGCGGCGGTGATCCGCAAGGCGCGCGAGGATGTGGGGCGGCACTACCAGGTGGCCTCGATCATCGGCGAGGGCGGGTACGGCGTCGTGTTCAGCGCCGTGCACCGGCGCACCGGCGCGCGCGTCGCGATCAAGCGCGTCGCGCCGTTCGAGCACCACCTGCTGGCGGTGCGCACGCTGCGTGAGCTGCGCCTGCTGCGCTACTTTCACGAGCACAGCGGCTGCGAGAACATCATCAAGCTGCTGGACGTCGTCGTGCCGGGCGACCGCTTCACGTACCAGGACATGTACTTTGTGCAGGAAATGATGGACACGGACCTGTACCGCGTCGTACGCACGCAGGCGCTGAGCCACGATCACGCGCAGTACTTTACGTACCAGATCCTGCGCGGCCTCAAGCCGATCCATGCGGCGGGCGTGCTGCACCGCGACATCAAGCCCAGCAACCTGCTCGTCAACGCGAACTGCGACCTCAAGATCTGCGACTTTGGGCTCGCACGCAGCATGGCGCGGCACACTCGCCGCGACTTGCAGCTCACGGAATACGTCGCGACGCGCTGGTACCGCGCGCCGGAGATCATGCTCTCGAGCCGCTCGTACACCAAGGCCGTCGACATCTGGTCCGTCGGGTGCACGCTGTTCGAGATGCTCACGGGCGAGCCGCTGTTCCCCGGCAAGGACTACCACCACCAAATGATGCTCATCCTCGAGGTGCTGGGCTCCGCGTCGATTGAGAGCATCTCGGCGCAGTGCGCCGTGCGTGCGCTCGACTACGTACGCTCGCTGCCGTGGTGCGCCGGCAAGTCGTGGACATCGCTCCTGCCGCACGTCCCGGCCGATGCCCTCGACTTTCTCGCCCGCACCGTCGTCATGGACCCGGCGCAGCGCATGACCGTCGAGGCGTGCCTCGAGCACCCGTTCGTCGCGCCGTACCACGACCCGAGCGACGAGCCCGGCGCTCCGCTCCTCGATGCGCCGCTGGCCGCGCACTTTGACGCACCGCCGCCCAGCGTGCAGGCGGACGTGTACCGCCAGGCTTTGTGGGACGATGGCCAGTACTACCAGGCACGCACGTCGCGGGCCTAGGACGACTTGGCGCGCGCCGTGCGCTCCGACACCGGCACCATATGCCCGTCCGCCCACGCGCGCTGCAGTGCTGCGAGGCAGCGGCCGGGGCGGTCCGGCTCGTCGTCCACATGGTCCATATCCCAGGCCGTCACGTAGGGCAGAATGCGGCTCAGCAGGCACACGTCGCAGCCAAGCGCCGCCGCGACTTGGCGTCCATCGACGAGCGGCTTCGTGTGCACGTAGGCCGCGAGCTGCTCGTCGCGCACGTACGCCCAGAAGGCGGCATGCTCGTCGACGATCGCCTCGGCCTCCGGCGTGTCGAGGCCATGCGCGTACGTCGCGAGGTCGTAGAGCAGCGCGACCAGCAGCGCATTGTCGAGCGCGACGTCCATCTTGGGCTGCGACACGTCGTGGTGCCGGAGCAGGAGGCCAATCGTCGAGCGGCGCGTCAGGCAGGGCGCCGGCACGAAGCGCGCGAGACGCGGGCGCGTGAGCAGCGACGCCGCGCGCACGAGGCTCGTGACGGGGTCCTTCGTCGTGCGGTGCCCGAGCTTGAGGCCCGCGCTGAGCGTCACGGCGCCGGCCCACGCAGGCTGCTTTTTCGCCTGGACGTAGAGATCCCGCAGAGGCAGCAGCGCGATCGCGTACCATACGAGGCGGCGCTGCGCGCTCCAGTCCGGCGCGCGCACGCGAGCGAGCCAGTCCGCCGGCAGGCGCGACCACAGGGGCGAGGTGCCCCTCAGGAGGCTGTCGAAGCTGTCGCTGAGGCTGAGCGCGGCCCGCTCGTCGGGCGCGTCGTGCACGAGTTCGTCGATGTGTGCGCCGTGATCGCTCGACCGGCCCATGCGCTGCGACAGCGCGGGCGGCGGCATAAAGACGACCCAGTACAGCTGGAGCTGCGCGAGGAGCTGCAGCGCATAGCGTGGATCGCGGCCTGAGAGCATCTTGTCGACTTCGATGCCGACGCGCTCGCGGCTCACCTTGCTCGCCAGCGCGGCGTGCAGGGGCGACGCGGGCGCCGCGAGGGCCGCGAGGATATCTGGGTGGATCGCGTAGCCGAAGCGGCTGCCGAAGCGCACGCACCGGAGGATGCGCAGGGGGTCGTCGGTGAACGTCGCCGTCGGGTCCATCGGCGTGCGGACGATGCCGTCGCGCAGGTCCGCGAGGCCATGCTGCGTCCAGTCCTCAATCGCAGCGGTGTGCACGTTGTAGAAGAGGGCATTCACGGTCATGTCACGGCGCATCGCATCCTCGAGTGGCGTGCCGAACGACATGATGGGTATGCGGTGCGTGCCCTCGTACACCTCCTTGCGCAGGTTCACAAAGTCGAGGTCAAAGCCCAGGACGCGCGCCGTCGCCGTCTCGAGGTTCTTGCTCTGCTCGGGATTCGCGGCGATCTTGCCAATGTGGCTGATCCGCACATGACTCGGCGCCGCCTCTTGCATCTCGCGCGCCAGCGGCGTACGCGGAAACACCTCGCTCTCCAGATACGCCTTGAGGAACAGCGCAAAGTGGTGGCCCGTCATCGACGACAGCGACACGTCCAGATCATGCGACGGAAGGCCCAGCAGCTTGTCCCGCACCCAGCCACCCGCAATGCGCGCCTCACACGGCGTCGTGGCCGTCGGCCGGTGGCACAGATCCGCGTACGTGCGGGACGTGCCATCGACATCCACACTCGGATTCGTCGTCTGCATCCAGCGGCACGTATCGTCCAGCAGCGTGCACAGGAACCCCTCCTCGCGCGTCAGCGTCACACTCGGTGGCATTCGGAGGCGCCGCAGGGTCGGCCACATACGTGGTGGTGGAGGCTATGAAAACGACGGCGGCGGCGGCGCCACATGGCCCCCCTGGGCTCGGACGTGGCGCCACAGGGTATCGGCCGCGTCGAGACTTACCTTGTGCGCGACGGACTTGGTCACGCCGGCGCGGTAGCGCGCATGCGACGACGCGCGCAGGACCTCGACAAGGTACGGCGCGACGGCCCGGACCGGCCACGTAGGCGGCACGTGCGCTAGGACGCGGACGAGGTCGTAGGACGCGGCATGCCGAGCGAGGAGCGCCTGAGCCGGCGCATCGAGGTGCGCGTCGACGTACATGTCCAGGAGCACGTACAAAAGCTGCGTCTGCTGAGCAC
>ERZ501061.151-NODE-151-length-26260-cov-4.156611_pt1 | contig 26260 bp, 19 predicted proteins | sample MGYA00510854_ERZ501061 | MGnify/ENA primary metagenome ERZ501061 (study PRJEB25958, sample SAMN03398515) | human skin metagenome | study: EMG produced TPA metagenomics assembly of the Human Skin Microbiome Metagenome (human skin metagenome) data set.
ACACGGCCATGAAGCTGGGTGCTGGCTACCCGATGGGTCCGTTTGAGCTGGCTGACCTTGTGGGTCTTGACACGCTTGAGCACATTGCTGCTGGCTGGCGCGAGACTGTGGCTGGCTCGGAGCACGTACCAGCTAACCTTGTGACCGAATCGCCCATGCTCACGAAGCTGATCGAGGAGGGCAAGCTCGGCCGCAAGACGCCAGAGAAGGGCGGTTTCTATCAGTACAACAAGTAAGTAGATAAATTCGTTTGCGCGTATAGAACGAATAAGGAAGCGAGCTGGCATTACGACCCTCAGCATGCAACTCTGGCTGCTGAAAGACAATGCCTGAGAGAAAGAGAGAGAGAAATAGCGAGGGAAGTAAAAAAAGGAGAAAAGCATTTTGTTCCGAGTTTCATCTCCGGGTGATAAGAGCGAGTTCTCGTAAAAACCGTACGCATGCTGTACATCATTAAATGCCTACAAACAACTGCCACACACCCTTGGCGTAGCCGACAATCTCGTCCCCTCCGAGTTTACTTTCACCATACACACGGTCACAGAAGGTAATAGGCACTTCCTCAACCTTGTAGTCAAGGGCCTTGGCACGCACGAGAATCTCCATCTGGAACACGTATCCTTTTGACTTGATTTGCCGAATTAGGTTGTCAATCACCGAGCGTTTGTACAGACGGAAGCTGCCGGTGACATCTGTCGTGCGGGGATCCAGCACGAACGTAGCCAACACATTGGCTCCACGGCTGACGAGCTTGCGCTTCAAGTCCCAGCCGTACACACCAGCGCCAGTCTTGGGCCCGGAGTATCGCGTGCCTTGAACAATATCGGCGTTTGTCTGCAACTGCTTTGTGATCATGTCTGGAATGAACTTTGGATGGTGGGAAAAGTCAGCATCCATGATGATCACAAAGTCACCCGTGCAGGACTCGAGACCATGGATGTACGCGGTGCCAAGACCCAACTTGCCAGGCCGCGGACGCAGCACAATGTGCTCAGGGCCATACAGAGCAGCAAGCTGCTTTGCAATCTGTTGCGTGCCATCAGGAGAGTTGTCATCCACAATAACAATTTCATAGTTCAAGTGATGCATCTGAAACATGCGGCACAGGAGAAACACAATGATTGGCAGATTGTGGCGCTCGTTGTACGTTGGCAGGATGACACTAGTGTCATGTTAGCGACTGGATCGCGAGGTGCACATACTTGCACGAACGTACCTGTACTTGTGTGTCGAGCCTACAACCACACCCTGTGTCTGATCCATGATAATGATGTGGATGCCCAAGACCTACGTTCCAAAGCGAATCGATCGACAACGTGAAGCACTTCCAACCGCGCGTAAGCAGCTGCTGTTTGCTTTCGTCTCTCTGCCTGATGGCCCTTGTCGCTTGAGGCCTGCCCATCGGGTCGACAGACGGCCCAATCAATTGGCTCGGTCCATGCCACGCTCATTAGGTCTTGCCTCCGCCCCGATCTACCCAGCCTGCCGTCCTTTGATGACTAAGTTCCACCGTTGGCTTGGCTGGTGGTCACTCCCAAATAAGATGCGTTGGCCCATCAGTCCGCATACGAGCTGACTCCACAATCACCACAGTTCAGTGAGGGCGCGCGTGAACATTTTTTCTTGTTGAAATAATAGACTTGAGGTCGTACATTTGCCGCCACATACAGAAGCACATACGCAAGCACCTACGCGGGGGAGAGCTAGTCATTTGCCACTAGCTCCAGTGCGTGTTTAAAAGCATGGTATGTACCTGTGAATCGAAGCCATGCAGGCGCTAATATGCATGCACACAGAAAATCAAGGCACTTACGAGGTCACTTGATGATCATGCTCCTGCGCGGTTGGGCGATGCGGCGCCCGTGCAGCGGAACTTGGATCCCACGATGCATCCATTTGAAAAGCCTCGCGAATATACACGCGCTTTAAACGCAGCAAAGTTAGACCGCCTGTTTGCGAAACCATTTGTGTCGGCATTTGAAGGGCATATTGACGGTGTATACGCATTGGCAAAGCATCCGAAACGTTTGGATATTATGGCCAGTGGAAGCGGAGATGGGGAGATCCGTCTTTGGGATGTGAACCACCAGCGATGTACATATACATATCCACGAGCACATGCAGGTATCATTCAGTCTCTCTGCATATCGCCACTGTCATTCTCAGGGAATGCGTCAGCATCAAAACGCATGCTCTCGTGCTCGACAGACCGCACAATCAAAGTGTGGAATGCTGATCCGGTGCCTGAGGGCTATGGCGAGTACGCCGAATACCGGCCGGATGTGAGTGATGATGAACAAGACGAAGATGACGACGACGGCGATGTTGTGTCTGGCGCACGAGATGCGAATCTGTTTAGTATGCAGCCCCCCAAACTTTCTGCGAGTGAGCCGTTGTCTGTGTATCAGGGACGAACGGCATTTCATTCCTTGTCGCATCATGCGCACTTGCCGCGCTTTGCTTCTGCGTCTAGTACTGTGCAAGTATGGGACTTGAACCGCGGCGGCGGTTCTGACGCTCTCATGACCATGTCGATGGGTGTGGATGCTGTGCATGTGGTGCGGTACAACCAGAGTGAGACGGATGTGCTTGCGAGCGCTGGGACCGATCGCGGTGTAACACTGTACGATATGCGGAGTGGCAAAGCATTGCACAAGGTTGTGCTTACGATGCGTGCCAATGACCTCGCCTGGTCGCCTCTTGAGCCAACCACATTTGCCGTGGCTAGCGAAGACTATAACATGTATACGTTTGACATGCGGAACATGTCGTCGGCAACGCAGATCTACAAGGGTCATGTCGGCGCGGTCATGTCTGTCGACTGGGCACCCACGGGCCAAAGTCTTGTCACGGGCTCGTACGACCGCACTGTGCGCCTGTGGGACGTCGGCAAAGGTGCTCGATCTCGCGACGTCTACCATACAAAGCGCATGCAGAAGGTGTTTAGTGTGGCATATACCCTCGATGCACGCTTTGTACTGAGTGGCTCCGATGACGGCAATGTCCGTTTGTGGAAGCATGGCGCCAGCGACAAACTAGGTATTGTGTCTGCGCGCGAGCGTGCAAGTCGTGAGTATGCGCAGGCTCTTCGCAAGCGTTGGCAGTCCGTGGGCGATGTCGCGAAGATTGAGCGCCAGCGCCACGTGCCCAAGCCAATTCGCTCTGCGCAGAAGCTGCATCATACAATGTCGGAGGCTCGTCGTGTCAAGGAAGACCGTCGACGCAAACACACGAAGGTACGTGCACATATAAATATATGCAAGAGAATGCATCTCCTGGCTCACACGTGTACAGCGGGGAACTATGAAGCCGAAAGCGGCGCGAAAGTCGGTCGTTCTCGAGGAGAAAGAGTAGTAATTTTTTTTTTCACCGTAGCGTGGCTTACATGCAAGAGTAAGGCAATGTCCGTGACCAGACTTTGATCTGGCGCTCATCTTTTTAAAAGAAAACGTAATAGCGACTACAAGGTATCATGTGAGGTAGCGATGCTTGTTTCTGCGTCCAAGCTGACACCTAGCACCTACCCGTGAATCCATTGCCGTGGTTGAGCATTTTGGCGCGTGTTACACCCTACTGCCATCTGCGTTGGTGGATAACTGGGTAGCCAGTTACATTGGATGGAGTCGCGTCACTGTCAGGTGAACAGGCAGGCAGACGCTCGACTCGCTAGCCCGATTCATCATGTTCAATCTGATTGCATAACTGCGTACGTGTGTGTGTGTGTGTGTGTGAATGTGGAGGATACATTTTTGGGGGGCGTCGTTGCGGCTCGGTTTGTGCCGAAACTTTGATCGTGGTGATCAATGGCGCCTCGTGCGCTCATTGACCAGCTGCCGCTGGCCACGCGATACGCACACTTCCAGCTTGTTTTACAGATCCACGAGCTGCTGAATGTACCGGTACTTTCTGGTGAATTTTCTGTCGTGTACAAAATCAAGCATGCTGTCCAATTGCCGCGGCGACGAGCCAACTCGGAGACTGCGGGGAGCGATGTTGCCTCTCCAGCGGATGATGTCCTCCAGAACGGCTCTATAGATAGCAGTATGAATCACGCAACTATCGAGACAGGACAAGACTCGACTGCATCGGCATCGGCATCAACGCTATCGGCAGCCTCTGTGTCGATACCAGCGTCACTATCGACACGAAACGATACCATTGTGCCCAATAATTCGGACGACTCACCCAATACGACGCTCATGCCATCGGCTTTCCCCAAGGGCTCGGCGCAGAGAAGCCATACATTGCCTTTGGCAGGTGATGTGCATTCGACGCCGATGTCTTCGACGTTGCCTCAGTTCGGATCTACAGAGGAACTCGTAGCAAGTCCAGACTCGTCCGTCTTATCACTGGATCATCTGCCTAGCGCCCATGGTAGCGCTGTTGACGAAACGACTTCGGTGGCGTCACCCAGTATGAATCGCCGAGGCGATGCCCGTCTGCATCCAGCGTCTACGATGAGCTCAATGTCTGGCTTTTCAATGGGTCCGAACAAGATCATCAGAAGTACGACGACATTTGAAGGCGTCCAACACCATACTGTTAAGTGGGAGGCCACGGCACAAACAGATGTGCGCATCGGGATCAATCGGCATCTGACGCATCTCGACAGAGAGACCGAGGCTGGGCACTTGCATTCGTCCGCCTTACTCTTGACTGTTTGGTGGCGACAGCCGGATGATCCACCAGATACGCGGCGGCGCTTTGGGCAAATCAAAATTAACCTTGCTGAGTATGCACCGGGGATGCCGCCGTCGCCGAGTGAGCGTATCGAATCTCGGCAGTACTTGTTGGACAAGTGCGCGTGTAATGCCTTACTGCGCTTGTCGATCGACATGCGCCGCTTGGACACGACTCATTCGTACAGAGTGCCACGTATCAAGCAGGGACTCGTTGACCCAGCCAATGCCATAATGCAAGGTCGGAGTGCGTCGGGTGAGCGCGACGCGATCTATGCTTCGTCGCAACGTGAGCCTGAGCTGATGCACGGCCTCGAGTGGCACTTCAAGCTGCCTTTGCCCATGATGTTCAACATTGCAGCTGTGCGACCAGAATTTTTAAATGCGAGTGGACGGCGCGAATGCACGTCCTCGAATCCGAACTCACTCATGCATGGCTTTTCGCGAGATGCGTCGCAACCTAGGCATGAGTTCTGCCAATTGAACTCGGTGGCGCTCGTTGACGAGCTCGTTCAGGGCATGTTGGGGCCGACAGTCGATCAGCGTGCTGAGTCGCATGACGACGAGGATGCATCCTCATCGTCGCGGTCTCCACGGAGCCAAAAGATTCGGAGCCGCTGGAAACGCATTATTGAGACGGTCGCTGGAACACATCATACAAATCCACATCGCTCGTTCTCGGGGAGTGATGCAGCGTCTTTGCGTCGCGAGCTGCGTCCACGCGTCCGAAGCGACCAAAGCAAGCGGAGTATTCCACTTCCGCCACTGCACATGCGCTTCAAGAACGATGACGATTCAGACCCTGCCCCTAACACATCATAGACGATATAAGTATTACCAGTCATGTAGATCACACCCATATACCTAACACAAGCTTGAGCGACAACGCGTGCCAACGAGCACATGCGCTGTCGGGGAATGGCAGGACGCTGGCAGTCCCCATAAGTCATTGGCACGTGTGCCACGCCCCTTCCTCTCAGCCGGGCTGCACACATTCCCACATGCTGCACATCAAGTCATTGTCATGCGTATCTAAGCGTTGTCTATTCTACTTTTCATCCTTGTTATTGCACACACAATGTGCTAAGCGGTGTGCTGCTGATTCGGCCGCCTTACGCGTCCTGACCAGACGACACTTGGCGCAAGGGACTCGGCACCGTGGCTGCGTGGTCTTTTTCTGAGCCACTTAGCACACCCAGGCGCTTATCAAGTACAGCGCCAGAGAGGCTCGGATGCGAGGGCGACGATGTTGCTGAGCGGGGCGGACTGTGCGTCGGCGTATCAGCCCCTCGCCGGTACGGTTGCACTGTATCGTAAGGCACCTGGCTGAACAGGACAGACACACTCTCTCCGTAGTGAGACCGACGAATTGTCTCGGCAAGAATGTGGCTCACGTCAATTTCCTCAATCTTGGCGCACTTTTCCTTGTTGGCCGCCTGCGGCAACGTGTTTGTGACCACAAGCATTTCCAAGCTGCTCTTGGAGATGCGCTCCAGCGCCGGTTTCGACAAGATACCGTGCGTGACCAGCGCAAACACACGATCAGCACCGCTTTCCTTCAGGCGTTCTGCCGCCAAATCCAGTGTGCCACATGTATCGGCCATGTCGTCAATCAAGACAGCAATCTTGTCCTTTGCGTCGCCGACCAGGACCATGCGTGACACCTCATTGGCCTTCTTGCGTTCCTTGTGGAAAAGAGCAAAATCGACGCCCAGCTGGTCTGCAATCGACGTAGCTCGCTTTGCGCCACCAGCATCGGGCGACACAATCACAACACGGTTGATATCGAGCATCTCCCGCATGTACTGCAGAGCTGCTGGCTCCGAGTACAGGTTGTCGACGGGCACATTAAAAAAGCCCTGGATCTGCGACGCATGCAAATCCATCGTCTGTACTGAGTTAGCTGCCGATTCCACTACGCTTCTTTCTCTTTTGCCCATGGTGCACGTACAATCACATGGTCACAACCTGCTGTTTCCAGCATGTTCGCAATGAGCCGAGCTGAGATGGGAGCCCGACTCTTATCCTTTTTGTCTTGCCGCGCATAGAAAAAGTGCGGGATGACTGCCGTCACGCGGCGTGCACTCGCCGTCTTGCACGCGTTAATCATAATGAGCAACTCCATCAGCGACGTGTTGGGTGACACGGGCCGACCATCCTGGTCATATGTCACACAGGAAGTATTGATAATGTACACATCATGCTCACGCACAGACTCATACATGCGAACCATGAGCTCGCCAGCATCATTTTTCGTCACACTTGATCGACCCAGAGGTACACCGAGTCTAGATGCGTGTGTGTTAGTGTCCCGTGTTCTTCCTTGTACAACATACCGTTTGCATATGAGGTTGGCGAGTTCTGGATGACTGGAGCCTAGGCATAAGCTGCGTTCAATAGTCGCACGCACCACAAAAAATTTTAATGTCTGCCAGTGTGCTCATGGTCCAGATCGCTGATCGCTGTCAAAGCGTTGAGGAAAAAAGTGTGGATATTCGCCCCTCGCCCCCTCCTCCCTCCCCCCAAACAAAAAAAAAAAAATTGTAGTGTGCGGCAGTGGCTGTCGCATAAATCGCCGATAGTTACACACTCGCACTGGCCGGGTTCGATCTCTCAACATGTCCGAAGTATAAGAAAAGAATTTAAAAATATGAAAAAAAAATTGATATTGTCGTCGAGCATGGACGAAATTTTGTGGGCGTAGTATATATCCCATGAAAGACCAACTAGCACTGCCTTAGCATTCACTGACGCGACCTGCTCGTCATGGATGAGTAGACGAACAAGCCCGGTAGCTGAGGTTTTCCAAAATGGACAGACGTGCGCCTTTATGCTAGCCTGATCTGAGTTCAACAGTGATGGGGGAGTGGGGGAAGTGGCACCATCTGTCCCACGTCAAACACGTCGTGGGCATCTCCAACAAGTCTTGGATCAGTGTCACGAATCTTTACGTAGCATAGAAAGACTATCGTGAAAAATATGAGATTTTTATGCCTTGTTGATAGTACATCATCGGTATAGGCCGTAGGATTGGGCTGAATCGAAATAGATCAAACGGGAAGATGGCAAGTTTGGTATGAAGCGTGTGGAAGCGAGACGGAGACAGAGGGCAATGGTGGACATGCGAAATCCTCTGAGACGAGTTCCGCATGCGCGCCTATCTGCGCACATGACATTACGTGCATGGATACAGAGGCTTTGTCTGTAACATGCGACATAATTCTGCTGACATTTTGTTTACGGCCGGCCACGTCCGCCACGACCACGGCCACCACGCCCACGGCCACCACGACCACGGTCTGCACGCCCACGCAGCGCCTCCTCTTTTCGTTTCCCCTTTGGACGCGGCGCGTCATCCACGAGCAATGTATCGAGCGGCAGTGCATCGGGCAAAATCCAGTATCGCGTATTGTTGCCACGAATCGACAGTGTATCAAGAGAAATTGGCTCGCCACCGCGCACAGTCATTTTGACCGCTTTCAAGTGCGTATTCATTTGCACATCCACACCTGTGTTTGAACGCGTAAGTTTCGTCGCCCTTTTCGTCGCCGCTGCGTTAAACGTACCTGTGACGGTGCCATGAATGACGGTGCCATTTTTGAGCTCGATCGTTACGCTCTCATTATTGAGTTTCATCAAAAACCTTTTCAACGGTGTGAATGGCTGTCATGCTCGCGCACGTACCTCACGAGCTTCATCGTGATTGCTCTCTCGCCGTAGTGTCAACAGCGCCGTCGATGTGCTCGGTGCACTTGCTTGCTCTACGATCTGACACAACCTTGTTGTGCGACGGCCTCGCTGGATCACGTGAACTGTTCTCTTGCCTCTTCGTGTCTGTCTCGTATTTGCTATCACCCCCTAATAGGTTCCTGTTGTCGCGCGTGTTGGAGTTGGGGCGTGGCGTGGCGTGGCGTGGCGTGGCGTGGCGTGGCACGGTACGGTGCAGTGCGGCGTGTCGAGGTACGTGTTGAGTCTCAACTACTCGGTAGGTCATATTCTCTCTAGGCTCCCTTGCTGCTGGGTCCTGTTCGCATCCGCCGCCCAGTTGGTCGTTGCGAGTGATGGGCATAACTGGCTTATTGCCTCTGCTCAAAGATATCCAGGTGCGTACAAACACAAACACTGCTTGTGTTCTCACACGCGTAGCGAGAGACACATGTCGACGCGTACCGTGGAAAGACCTTGGGCATTGACGCGTACGTTTGGCTGCATCGCGGCGCGTACGCTTGCGCGACGGATCTGGCTCTAGGGAAGCCCACAACGCAGTATGTAACGTACGCCATGCACAGACTGCGCATGCTCCAGCATTATGGGGTAAAGCCGTATTTTGTGTTTGATGGAGCGCATCTACCCAGTAAGGCGGGCACAGAAAAGGAGCGAGCAACGTACGTTGGAGACAATACGTTCAATGAGAAAACGGGACAGTGTGTCTAACCTGACCTACAGACGTCGCCAGGAACATCGCACTCGTGGCCTTCAGTACTACCGCGAGAAGCGTGGCTCAGCTGCGCGTGATGCATTCGTGCGTAGCATCGATGTTACGCCGTCGATGGCCTATGAGTTGATCAAGATCTTGCGTGCACAGGGTATACCTTACGTTGTTGCACCGTATGAAGCCGATGCACAGCTGGCCTACCTGGAACAAGAGGGTCTGATCGATGCTATCATCACGGAAGACTCCGACCTGCTTGTGTTTGGGTGTAAGACTGTTTTGTTCAAACTCGATACCTATGGTCACTGTGTTGAAATCCAACGCGATCGCTTTGTGCACGCCAAGCAGCTCGCCTTCGACGGATGGTCACACGACGACTTTCGCCGAATGGCCATTCTCTCTGGCTGTGACTATCTGCCATCAATCACAGGCATGGGCCTGAAGAACGCGCACAAATTTCTCCGCAAGTACGAGTCCATTGAGCGCGTTCTTCGTGTTTTACAGCTCGAAGGAAAGATGCACGTGCCGCCCGCGTACGCGGCTGACTTTGCACGGGCCGAATTCACTTTTGCACACCAGCGAGTATGGGATCCACGCGGACCTGGCTCCTTGACGACATTAGCGCCTCTTCCGTGTGACATAAATGAGGACTTGTTGGCCTGCATCGGCATCCCACCGTCACTCGAAGAGGCACGTGCGATCGCACATGGTGATCTGTGCCCCATCACGCGCCAGCCTCTCTCACGTCCTGCTCTTGGCATCGCACTGGCACCTGCTCAATCCGTGCTATCAAGTCACTCAGTGCACGCAGGACATCCAGGACGAGCGCCTCAACAAACACTCCATTCTTTCTTCCGATCTTCGGCGTCTGCGGCGCCTCCAAGGATGTCGTTGGCCGTGTCGAAAGACAAGGTGGATCGTGCAGATTCATCCACTAGCTCGACGACGACAACTTCTTCTTCTTGTGCGTCTCTATTGGACACCGCATCACGCTCAACGCCATGCACATCGCCCGCACACAGTGTCAGCGGTTCCGGCACAGACGGAGAAGCTGATGTTGATGAGAAATCCAAAGGCACGACACCACCGCCTTCATCGCCAGATGCACAGAGCGAGAGCGATGTGGTGGATGCGTGTGTCTCGAGTCCGGCATCGTCGCCACCACCCCCCTTTGCACCGCTGGCCAAGGTAGCCGTGAACCCCATGCACAGCACACCTGCACGTCGTGCATCGCCGCCGCCAGTCACACCCATGTCGACAGGGCTTGCATGGCATGATACAAGTGAGAGTGCCGAGCATGATATGGCCCGTCGATCTGCCTGGTTTCAACGATTCAAGTACTCGGGCACGCGCGCACGACATGTAGTATTACCGAAATCGCTGCCATCTATGCCACGTACGCCACCAACGCCGGTGCCGAAACCAGACCGACGTTTAAGACTCGGCAAACGTCCTAGTCCTCCTTCTGTGGCGGAATCCCCAACGACGAAGCGCATGGCTCTTGATACCCCCCGACATCCAGATGTACCTGCCGAAGCATCCATGGATATGCGTACTTTACCAAGCATGTCAACAACAATAGCCACACCAGAAACGCTGGCTTCGCGAGCGACTGCCCCAGTTTCCTCAGCGGGGACGAGTGTGGGGCATGGCAGCATGAAACTTTTGCAATTCCAATATAGACAGAGTTAGCCGGAGTGACTCGCAAATTCAATGCGTGTGCGTTTATGCTGAGCGGCTTGTGAAGCCCGCTCCTCGGTGTACCGTTTCTGTGCCTCGAGAAGCTTTGGTGCCACACCGTGTGCGAGAATATCCGGATCCTTGGGGTCCCATGCTGGCGGCCACGCATGCTGAGCGCGTGCCATCAAAACAGAGTTGCTTCCATGCTCGTCTACACCTGTCCATGAAACGAGTTTCGCGTAAATGTTGGGGTTGTGGAACGACCGATTGCGTGCGAGAGCTGCATTAAGATGGGTGCCTTGGGCTTTGAGCTCGTGAAGGCGAGTGATCTTGGCAGCGATGCTTGGCTCCACTGGCGAGCCGACTTCTGTCCCAAGACCCCATTCGCGGTCTTGGTCCATCGCGCGCGGTGGCACACACAGAAAGGCCGGCACGGGGGATGACGTTGCTGTCTCTAGCATAGAAGGCAGGGTCGGAGAAGCTTGTGATACCTCAGTTGACGCCTTTCCACATATACTAATACCTTTCTCTGTCGACTCCATCGCCTCTGCGGGCGCAACATGCTCGGTCATGTCAGCGTCACAAGCTTGGGTCAACGGGCCACTTCGCTAGGACGATGAGGAATCGTCGACACACGCAGGCGAAGAGCCAGGCTCGTAGACGTAGTGGATATGGCTACATCGGGCGATCGGGCTACTGCCGCGCGAACGCGCATCACGCCATGTGTCGAATATAGTCTATCTTTGAGTGCTCAATCATGTCTTCTGGTTTAGATAGTCTGCATACAGCGCAGGAACAGAGATGCAAATTTATGCCATGATAAACTGCGTAGATCCTTTGCAGCAGTACGACGGCGTATGCGGCCATTCTCCATCCCAGGGTCCGTAACAAGTAGAGGCAACAAGGCAAAATCGAGAAGAGAGACAGGAGCATAAGCACATTATGTCTGCCAAGCTAAAGGCATATCTTCGTCGAGCTCCAAGTCTTTTCGCGCATGTGTAGATGTGTCCGCACTCGATACACGACGCACAGGCGTGAATGTGATGCGCCGCGTCGATGTGCTGCTTGCTCCACTGGCATTGCCACCACCCGGTGGCGCAAGTGGCCGAAGACTCTTAGCGTCATTGTCCCCTACATGCGTTAGTTCTTCAGCTAGCCTTTATTTGTGTGTGTGTCATCACAATGGCAACAACGTACGCTCCAGCTTCAGCACAATCTCACTACCCAAAAGTTCGTCGTACGTGCCCTGCATGACAGTTTCGCCGACTTTAAGAAGAGGCGTAGGCGTGTCAAGGCCCTAATTTCGGGTAAGAAGAAGAAAAAAAAACATTTTGTACAAATACGCACGTACCGTCAGTACAACACTCGTGCCTGGTGCAGCTGGCACTTGTGACCAGGCTGACGACTCTATCTGCTTAGTATGAGGCAGGTCAAGCAGAACAAGCTCTGTACTGTCCTCCACGAGTTCCCACGAATCATCTTCGGCCGCTATGCCTGGCGGCAAAAATTCATCGACGCGTTCCCAAGACGAATCAATGAGACTTGTCATGGAAGAAAGTATGCTGAAAGCCTGCCAGAGCAAGAGACGGGAAAAGAACGCGTGAACAAGTGACAAAAGGTGCAGTTACGACCCAGCCTTGCTTGATTGCTGTAGGCAAGAGGGGAAGAATCTGGTAAGATGCTCAAGTGCTGGTTGCGAGGGCTGGTGCCCTGCACATGTACCGAGCGTGTGCAAGAGTTTTTGACGTCGACTTAGCCCAGACTTTCGCCTGAACCCGGGTCAGCGGACGGCTACGCAGGCAGCCACGCAAGCGTTTTAGTGCTCCAGCCGGAGGGAGAGGTGCACGTGCGCGCCACTCGCACGGAGCAAGGGACCACGTGCACGTACACCGCGTCGGCCGTGGTCGGCGGATAGGTGTTCTAGGACCTAAATCATATAGGCCAGGCTAGGTGGCACGAGCAGCGCGATACGCCAAACACGTAGCAAAGCGTCCGAAGCTTCCATCCCCGTTCCCATTTGTCTGGCGACGCAGGCGAAATACAAGCGCACGGTATGGTACCCGAGAAGGTAACATCCATTTGCTGTATCGGTGCTGGGTATGTTGGTGGGCCTACATGCTCGGTCATTGCACAGCAGTGTCCGGAAATCAAGGTGACGATCGTGGATGTGAATCCGCAACGGATCGCGCAGTGGAATTCAGTGGACTTGAGCCAGCTGCCCGTATTTGAGCCGGGCCTCGTGGACATTGTGCGCGAGTGCCGAGGACGAAACCTATTCTTCACCACAGACATTGACGGATCCATCGAAGAAGCACAAATCGTGTTTGTTAGCGTCAACACACCAACGAAGACGTCGGGTGTGGGTAGTGGCTATGCAGCAGACCTTCGATACGTGGAAGCATCGACAAGACGCATCGCACATGTATCGGAGACGTCCAAAGTCATTGTTGAAAAGTCGACAGTGCCGTGCCGCACGGCTGCATCCATGCGTGCGATCCTTGAGTCGAACAGCAAGCCGCACGTCGAGTTTCAGATCCTGTCGAACCCGGAGTTCCTGTCGGAAGGCACTGCGATCCAGGATCTGCTCCGTCCAGACCGTGTTCTGATCGGCAGCCTCGCGACGCCCGCAGGCCGCCAGGCCGCAAGTCTGCTAAGTGGCTTGTACCAACACTGGGTGCCGGAAGAGCGCATCCTGCACACAGGTCTATGGAGTAGTGAGCTTAGCAAGCTCGCAGCGAATGCACTGCTGGCACAGCGCATTTCGTCCATCAATGCGATCTCTGCCATTTGTGAAGCCACAGGCGCAAACGTCGACGAGGTCGCGCATGCATGTGGTCTGGACCGGCGCATTGGCCCGCACTTCTTGCGTGCCAGTGTGGGCTTTGGTGGCAGCTGTTTCCAAAAAGACATTCTGAATCTGTCATATCTAAGTGAGAGTCTCGGCATGCCGCAGGTGGCTGAATACTGGCGTCAGGTGATCGCGATGAACGAGTACTCCAAATCACGTTTCGCAAGAAAGGTTGTGCGGACGCTCTTTAATACCGTTACATCGAAGCGCCTGGCTATGCTTGGCTTTGCGTTTAAAAAGGACACCGGCGACACGCGCGAGTCTCCGGCCATTTCCCTGTGCAAGCATTTCCGCGAAGAAGGCGCGTACCTTGCGATTTACGACCCTAAGGTGAAGCGCGAGCAGATCTACCTCGACTTGTCGGAACCTGGCGTGATCGATGATCGCAAGTCTCTCGAGGAGACTGTCTCTGTGTGTCCTTCGGTACTTGATGCTTGCTATGATGCTGAGGCTGTGGTCATTGCCACGGACTGGGACGAGTTTAAGCATATTGACTGGTCCCTCGTGTACAATGTGATGCGGAAGCCAGCAATGGTGTTTGATGGTCGACGAGTCACTGATCCTACGCATCTTCGCGACATTGGGTTCAGGGTACACGCTGTGGGCATTGGACCAGAACTGCAGGACGATGTGTGGGTGTAGTTGTTGACTAGCATGGATTGTGGATCTCAGCTACGTTGTCTCTTATGTCATTCTTTTCTTCTCCGTTCAATATCTCCGTAGCATTTACTTGCATGGAGCCGTACCTTTTTCGTCTCTGTCGCATCTGTTCTGCCTGCACTGGGGGCTATTCAATGAGGGTCAGGAACACAGACAAGCCGTACAGTACACTTGTGAAGGTGGGCCACGCCACAATGGTTACTTGCGGAGAGAGACGCCCAGTGCATTCGGTCCGTCTTTCACGTGGTCGTCACCCGCACATTCTAACATGTGCTATGTGGCTAATGGGAAAGTCTTGTGTGCAAAAAAGACCTGTGGCAGGACACTTGAATGGGGAGAGAATATGTGTCAAAGTGTGTGTGTGTGTGTGTTTGTGCGTGTGATTGTTAGCGTCGAGTCAGGGGCTTGCGTGTGCTCCGTCCATACAGCCAACGTGGCCGTACGTAGCGGGGCCGATATGCATGCGAGGCACGGCGCAAGTTTAAATCGTCGGGCGACGGCAACGAAAATCTGGCCCATTTCGTCTCTCCACAATTAATACACCGCCCAGCAAGCAGTTGTTTTCTCAACACGCCCATTTACTCGCAGCTCCAACAGACACCTGCCAATCAGCCATGTCTGATCCGCGAATTGCGTCTCAAACGCCAGGTTCCGTCGCAGGTCTAGGTGGATCTGGGTTTGTGCTACCAAGCTTTGAGGACTCGTTCGAAAGGCCACCGCGTGTATGGCCACCACGCACGGGCTTCTGGGGCCGGACCAGGTACCTTATCAGTGGTATGCTTCCTGGCTCACATCGAATCCCGCGCGATCTGCCGAAGCAGTCTGAGGATGGATCTGGTGTGCCACATCTGCATGAGATGCATGAGCAGGCTATGCCGCGCATGTACCGCCTTCTGGGGGACACTCGCTTCGGCCATGTTCGTGGCTATCGAAGTGCGAGGAAGATCGTCGTCATTGGCGTTCATGGCTGGTACGCACAGAGTATTTTGAAGAATGTGATCGGCGCTCCGATCGGTACATCAGATAAGTTTGCTACAATGATGGCCGAGTCAATCCGGCGCAAGTATGCAGAGGCAGGCGTACACTTGGGCCCCGAGGACATCGCGACGATTGCTATGCAGCATGATGGCTGTGTTCTTGAGCGTGCCGATGCTTTTTATGATGGGATTCTCCAGAACTCGGACTGGGTCACTGCTCTACGTAATGCAGAGGCCATCTTCGTTGCAGCCCACAGCCAAGGCGCGATTGTTTCGACACTGCTCCTTGCGCGGCTTCTGGACGAAGGACTGGTTGAATCCTCGAAAACGCGTGTGTGCCAGCTGACCATGTGCGGCATATTCCAGGGTCCATTTGTTCACATCAAGAACAGCATAGCCTCGTCGTACCTTAGCTACTTTGAAACAGCTGCGGCTCGTGAGCTCTTCGAGTTCCAGTCATCCGAGTCGGACGTGTCGCGGCTGCATCGTAAAGCGTATCGACGTATTTTGGGCGCCGGCGTTAAATGCGTTCACGTCGGCTCTGTCGATGACAATGCTGTGCCTCTATACAGTGCGCTGTTTTCTTGTGTCGCACATCCCTCCATTTTGCGTGCCGTATACGTGGATGGCGTGGCCTTTCCAGAAAAAGACTTTTTGATTATGCTAATTGCGCTCTGTGTGCTCATACGAAACAGCGGATTCCACGACCACAATCTACTCACTTTGTTGAGTGCCTCCGTCGCCGGTTCCTTGTACACAGGCATGGGCCACACGAACCTGTACAATGAACCGGCCGTGTACGACATTGCTACGCGGTACATGTTTGAAACCTACTCGCCCCACACTTCTGGCGCAACAGATGTTCCGTTGGTCGGCATCCCGTATACCTCCCAGCGGTGGAACTCGTACGAGCTGCCATGGAGTCTGCGTGGACTCCTGGAAGACCGCGTCATAAGCCACTTTTTCATGAAGGACATTCGTGCCTTGATCAAAGACTATGCCTCGTGGAACCCGACGAACAAACGGCTCAAGGAGTTGCACCGCAGGCTCGCACCGATGGCAACAGTACATGTGCCGACGGCGCCGTCATTAATGAAGGATGAGCCGTCTGACGAAGACGAAGAAGATGCCTTTCATCCCGCCGTCCACAAAACACCGCCTGCCAAGTTGTAGTAGTAGACCGGCTGCTCTACAGACCATTGCTGACACGCTCTGCACGGCCTAGCTTCCGTCTCAGTACATACATGAATCTCTGCATACGATTAGGAAATGAAATGCCACAGCTTTTGCCTACCATGCCACATACGCTATTGTGATGAACGTGCACGCTTTTTTGCATTAGGTACCTTGGTACCGGAGCTCTTGCGCTTTCCTTCAGATTTGGCTGCCGTAGAGACGGTCGACGCCACTGTACCCGGCTTGGTCGTCTTGCGTGTCCCTGTCTTTTTTGTATCTTGGTCGTCGTCTTCCCCTACATCCACCTCTGCATCGTCATCCTCGTCGTCGACTATGTCTCTCTTGGCATGCTCACTCTCATTTCCCACGCTCCATCGCACATCATCTCCATCTCCGTCTGTCAGCCGACAACTCCAAATTGGCAGCGCCGCGCTCTTGCCGGTCTTGAGCTCAATGTTTTGAATATTCGCCCACTTGCCAGGCACACGCGACACAATCGCAGGAAGTGCTAGCGCTACGTTGTCCACCAGTTCAGCTGGTGAGTGTCGGTGCAAGAACCCGATTTTCACCGTGCTGCACGATCCTTTGTTCTGTAAGTAATACGTCGACGCCACTGCGCGGTCAATTGCATTGGCGAGTTGCTTCTTGTTCGTCAGGTCAACAGGCACAGGAAACTTGCGGTCCTTGTAGAATACACTGCCGCATAGTTTAGGGAGCATCGGTACAATGCGCTCATCCGCCAAAAACAAGTCGTGATCTCGCACAAGTTGGCGCCGTGCGTCGAATGGACGGAACTTGCCCTTGAGCTTCTCAACGCCCACGACTCGATTCACGGCAGTGATATTCTTCTCCATCAGCAGGTTTTTGTATTCACGCTGCGGATCTTTGGTCAAGAGGCAGACGGATGCATCTGCATCCAGCAACGGATGTGCAAGTGGGATACGTGCAGGTTTTACCTTGCGTTTTGTGTCGAGGTCCTTGACCGTCAGTTGAATCCAAACTGTGTTATCTGAATCCTTTCCTACACCAGGCAGCAGCGATAGATCCTTCTCCTTGGCTGCTTTTCGTCTCTCAGTGTATGCAGCGAGTGCCTCACACGCCTTAAGCACTTGCTTTGCGTCGACTTTATCGCTAATCATCCTCGGTGGCGTGCTACCAGTTTTGGGACGACCAGATTCTGAAGACACACGCCTTTTTGGTAATTTGCTACTCTCTTTGGAGGCAGCCTTCTTCTTACTCAAGGCGCTATCGGTTGCACTGACTTGGCGCATCTTGCTTGCGCTGCCTGCAACTGATGGTGGCATCGTGTGTATGTATGTCGCTTACCAGATACCGTGCAGCAAAATAAAAAAAATTTTCTCCTACTCGCCAAAAAAATATGACTTTGTGGTTGCATCGAGTCAGGTGCAAAAGTACCTTAGAGGTACTTGCATAATTCCCATAACATTCTGCTAAGAGGTATACGTTGAATTTCGCATGTCTGACACGGACGTGCGTCCCAAACAAGTCAGCTGCTTCTCGATAGCGACAGTATGGTATCCAAGAGCCAGATGACGTCGCCACTCTCGGCATGGTCGACGCATTACGATATGATTAAGCCAAAGTACGTCAAACGGAATGGGTCGCCCTTGCTCGATGCGCTGACACACAGCACGACAAAACTTTCGGCTGTGCCCGATGCCATCATCGGATACTTGGATCCCAAGGTTTGTGCGACTCATGATACATGTCGAACAGCCTCTTACTACAGAGCTTGACAAAGCATGAAGGCGAAGTGACAAGGAAAGAAAGTTCGTTTGAAACGTCAGGTATCCAACAATCTAAGGCATGGGAACTAGCCCTATCGCCAACAAAGACATTGCCGATGAACTTTATGATGATGTGGATGAGCGGTAGCGGTGTACAGATCTTTAGTATGATGGTTGTTGCAATGATGATCACGAATCCGCTCAAGGGGATTCTGAAGACGACGCAAGGTTTGTACGCGCAATCATTTGCATGCTGACATTGTGTTCTTTCTTTCCACTCACCCTAGTATTTGCCCCATATTATTCTCCAAATCATACGCTTCTCCCCCAGATGCTTGCCTTCATTGCTTGCCATTTGTTGTGTGTAGCTATGGGAATCTACAAGTGCTGGAGCATGGGACTTCTTCCCACTGAAAGTAGCGACTGGCTTGCTTGGTACGTCGCACCACAGGTACGTACGAAACATGACTTTTTCCTCTCTCTCTCTCTCTCTCTCTCTCTCTTTCTCTGTCTCTCGCATGCCAGTGTATTCTAATAATGATCAGCCCACAGAACTTTCCGCTTCCATTGTCTAGGTCTGATGTAGTCTGCTAATGTCGGACGAGTTGGATCGTCCTCGGCGCTTTTCGAACTGCTCTATTATTCCTTTCATACGCATTTGCTCAGCCGCACGCGAGCGTCGACACGTTTCCCTGATGATTGTTAGTCTGTTCTTTTGGGGAGAGGAAAAGTGAGAAGCTAAGAGAAGACGCATGTGCACACGTGTGTTACGAGCGGTACTTACCAGCCAAAGATAGAAATAAACACAAAGGAACCAACCGCCCAATTCATTGAGCGCATGATGCCTTGTATTCGTAAGCATCTTTCATACGCACCTCTTCCGAATACCACCTGAATCGTTCCGACGCATGCACCGGTTGCCATCCCCATGAGCAGGTTCGTCCGTGCACAGGGCACTTGCGGGAGTTGTCGGATCTCGTCGATAGGGGAAAAATTCCGCAGCGCATTCATCCATGATATCTTTGGAGTGATCTCGTATGTAAGGAGCTGAATATTGTACGAACCTCTATCATGGACTGGTTCCGATTCGACGTCGGTGCATCATCCGCCGTCGCCATCGCGCTACCCTCCCGCTCACTTGCTGGCGGTCGATCAGTCGCACAAACCTTCTTGAATAGCCTCCACGCGTGCTAATGGCGATCTGATAGGGGCATGTCATGGGGGTACCGAGATCATGCCTACTGAGTCATGCTGACTCAATCATTGGTAACGGAATTATCAGATTATAATTTGTGTGTCTCACACTACTGCTGCCCCTGCTGGTTGCAAGTCGTTCTCATCTTGCGTCTGAAGAATATATGGCGACGTATTGCGACGATGAAATAAAGAACGTCGTCGTTCTTGGTGGGAGCTACGGTGGTACGTTTCATGCATATGTGACACATCTGACATATGTAGGCATGCATGCGGCCATGGTCCTGGCTCGCAAGCTTCCACCCACGCATCGGGTCATTTTGATCGAACGCAACACCCATTTTAATCGTACGTTGTCTATGGCACAACCTGACATGCAGACTTGTATGTGTTTCCACGATACTCTGTCGTACCTGGGCATGAACACAAAGCATTTGTTCCATACACGTCAATTTTCTCTGACTCACCCGCTCGAGGGCGTGGGTTTCAGAAGGCCATGTCTCAGCCACCACAAATCCCTGACGACGCAGAGAGCATGGAGGCTGCTATTATGCGAGATTCTGAGAACCTCGCTGAGAAGGAACATTTAGATCATTCAAAGTGCTGTATTTTGCAGGTCAGCGACCTCATTTCGAACCAGTTGCATGTGGACAAGGAACATGCTCGACAACCCGTGGAGCCATTGCACAAAAATAACCAGCATTTGGCAGATGACCCGTATGCGTATGCACATCCACATATGATCGTGTGCGGTAGTGTGCAAACGATTCGCGACACGTATGTCACGGTGAAACAACACAACTCTGAATGTGCGGATTGTGCAAAACAGCCCTCCAAGAAGCCACTATGGTCTCTCGATACCATCAATATCCCATACACGCATCTCATCTACGCACTAGGCTCACACATGCCAGATCCCTTGCGGCGCGACTCAGTCTCTAAGCAACATGGTGTCGAATGGATGCAGCGCAACCAGCAGCGCATTCGCGAGAGTCACGACGTTGTGATCATTGGTGGTGGCGCTTTGGGGGTGGAAATGGCATGTGATATCGCAAGCTTATACAAGCAGAAAGGAGAGCCGAAGAATGTGACGCTTATCCACTCTCGCAAACAATTGCTCCCCATCTTTGATCCACGCATCCATGAAGTGGCGTACGAGCACCTAAAAGACCTAGGTGTCAATGTTGTGCTGGGGCACCGCTTGGCTACGGCTGAAGGCTGTCCATTGGGTAGCACGGTGCGCAAAGTGGCGACGACCGATCCATCGAACGTGAGTAAGGATGCTATGGAGGCCGTTGCCGGCTCGTCTCGCCAGCGCATCCGCACAACCCTGGGTCTCGAGTTGGAATGCGACTTGTTGCTGATGTGCACGGGACAGCAGCCGAATTCTGAGATCATGGCCGAATTTTCACCCGCGAGCGTAAATCCAAGCACGCGCCTTGTGCGCGTGCTTCCAAGTTTGCAAGTCATGATATCTGAAGATGAAGAAGCCACGTCTCAGCCATTTTCTGTTGTACCACCTTGTGTCGATTGTGATTGTTTTTTGGATAGGAAGGCAGAGGGTGCAAGCCGCACGTTCGATGAAAATGGCGTGATCCCGCCACACTTTCAAAATATCTATGCAATTGGCGATGTTGCCGATGCTTTTGGTGCGTTGAATGCCGGCTTTCAGGCTTGGTTCATGGCAGATATCGCTGCAGAGAATATATTGCGCGATATTCTGCACGTGAAATCAACGACAGATCCGGAGAATAACAAGCTTGATGATTCTGAGCCGGTACCACTCACGTCGTTCAAGCCTGGACCGCCGCTTCTGAAGTTGGCTCTTGGACTCCATAAGCTTGTTACGCAAGGAGCACCTGAGCCTGACGAGTCATTGCCAGGGAAACCAATTCGACCGACGATTGCTGTGAAGGAGGACTCTGAGGATATGGACATTGAACTGACATGGAAGTACATGGCTTTAGCCGACCCATCAAATATGCACGCGTAGTGACATAGAGTCTAGTAGGAGATGATAGTACGTTTTTGTAACCTTGATTGGTCATCTCCTCCGTACACATACCGTAGCACGACAGTTCGCTGGCATATTTATCTGGAACTACACAACGCACACACACACACTCACACATACACATACACACCCGCGTGCACTCAAAGATACATGTCAGACGGATAGCGTAATCGCAATGGTTACACAATACGTGGGAATGGCAGCCAAGTTCCTGATTCATAACTGTGCCTGTCTAAATACCAGCCTTTTTATACCTGAAAAGGAGAAAAAAACACACACATGGAGTATAGTGAGACGATACAAAGCCAGTAGCTCGATGGCTGGATTCGAGCGATGACTGCAGAGATATAAAAGTCCGAAGAAGGGGCCTGAGCGTTACTTCTTCTTCGAGTCACCCTTCTTCGTTCCGCGAACCTTCTTGCCACGGCTGAAATGCGTTAGTCACACCATTCTTGAATGCAGCAAAGTCAGGATGTATACATACTTCTTACGCTCCTTCCGAAGCTTGCGCGAGGCCTTTTCGATCTTGGGAGCAAGACCATTCTATCCATAGTCAGTATCCAATTCACACAAGTCAGATGATCCTAATACGTACGCGAACAATGCGGTGCGTCGGCTCAAAGCTCTTCATGGCCTCCTGGCTGTCATACACAAGAGCGAAACCTGTCGAACGACCACCACCAAAGTGCGTGCGCATGCCGAACACCGAGACCTGTTCCTTAGGGGTCTTGTACAACTCGCCAATCTTTTCCTGCAGCTCGCTCCTCGACACGTTCGGGCGGGCTGGGTGGATCACCTCAAGCACCATCTGCCTGCGCTGGAGCAGACGGTTGCTAAGGAACTTGCGGGTCCGCAGGGTGATGGGGGAGTTCAGATCCTATCCATGTTAGCTTGTTTGTTCATGCTGTCTTTATTGCACATGCGCGAGCGTCGAATGTGCACACGCTCGTCGTGCATACGCTGTCCAACTCACCATGTTGAGTGACGACGAAAGGTAGGCGAATGCGAGGCGAGCTATTCTTCGCCTTGCTAGTCCTGGATGCCTGGGGGGTTGGCTGCTGGTCGTAGAATCACGTGTCTAACTATAAACACGTGATCAATGATTTCGTAGATGCGCACCTACATACATACGCGGTCGCGCGACGGGTGTGCACGAGAGTGGCTGTAACACGAGTCAAGTTTGGTCAAGAGAATGAGGGGTGCAAGGGATAGAAATTTTTCCTGAACTAATCTGTGATATCTATCCTGCCAGGGATTCTTGCACCTCTCCCTCGGTTTGCGCCATAAGAACTCAATCCGACACGGTCGTTAAGCTGAGTTTGATTTGAGAGGAGCATGGTGGAGCTGGTCATCTGACTTTGTTTACACTATACGCCCCCATACAATTGGCGGTCGTATTGGATAGCGAATAGTGACAGTGAAGTACGACAGCTTTTCACACGCGAAGTCAGCAGGACGTTAGAGAAGGCTCTATGTTGACTTGGACCGCGTGAATGATTGCGCTAGAGCAGCTGTCTCGTCTTGCTATCATTCGAATCGTCATTCCTGTAGAGCGGATAAAAGGGCCATGCCGCAGGTATACTGTATTCGCACGAAGAAAGAGTTGTGCTTACCATGTAAAGTAGTTTTGAATGGCTCTACGCGCTGCACCAGTTGCCATTAAATGCATTATTTCACGTTACGACAAGAAAGTGAGCCTATAAGTGTGTGCTGCAACATCCTCTAACACGAGGATGAGCAGTCCATCCTTGGTATCTGGACTGCACTCTCACGAAGCCGTAATGGTAGAGGGACAAGGGGAGAGAGAGAGAGAGAGAGAGGAAAGAAAAAAAAGGAGAATATGAAAAAAAGGTACAATGTTCGGTGCTGAAGTTTCACATCTTGGGCGGAGATACCTGTAACGTGCGTGAGTGATGCCAACTTTCCAAACGTACCAGAATCACACCGTCTCCCCGCACAAACATCATTTCCGACGTCCTCTTCACGACCTTACATACATGTTAGAGTCCCATACAAGCAGAAAAAATAAACAAACCTGAATAGACTCAGCACCTGTGTCTTCAGATACTTGCATGTCGTAAATAGTCTCTTCAACATCGCCTAGAATCAAGTTCATGTGGCCGTCGTACGCATGCAAGATGCCCCGCATTTCACGGTCGCCACGCAGCTTAACGAGGACCCTCTCACTCAAAGATAAGCGGATCAAATCAAATGGCTCGTGAATACTTGTCGTAACGTCTGTCATGCTGGTCAAAACGAAGCAGGGTTAGAGTGCAACTGCGGTCTCCAACACTAACGCACGTCTCACGATAACGGCGTTCGTTGGGCGCCCGTTGTTGTTCGCTGACGTTGAGGATGTGCGAGAGGTGTTATAATCATTACATAAGCAGGAGTAGGGCAAGTCGATTCGATTCGAGTTGGGCTAAGGGGGTTGGTTGCATTTTCGTGGCTCCTGGTCAAAGAGCGCGAAAGACAGAGTGAGTGGAACGTTTGCCTTATTGTGTCTTCCCTCGTTCGCTATGCTGCGTGCAACGATGAATCGCAGTATGGTACCACTAGCACATGCACAGCATTCTTTTACAAGATGCTTTCACCTGAGTAGTGCAAAAAGCCTAGATTATGTGCCAACGCGACATCAGTTGCCCACTCCACCTCTTGTCGTAGGGGCGATGCAAAAGAGCCGACTTCGTGAGCATTACGAACGCACGTTGGCCGCAGATATGATGTACATGATGTATGAACCTGAGAGTGGATCTACTTCGTCGAAAGATTCACCGGCTCTTGGCGACGGCGCCCGCGAGACGGATCGTGTGCGTCGATGGTCGAATGAGTCGCCATATCACGAAGGTCGGTCGGCTCGCGCTCAACTGGGAAACCGGCCGCTGATTCCTCTGCATAAGCCATTGTACATGTCAAGGCATATTGAGCATGATATCCCACGCCTTGAACGGATTGTGTTCACAGCCTTCTGTCGAGAAGCCATTACAAACAAGCAGGCACTGCTCCCGCTTCTTGGTCAAATGCGCGCGATCACAGGCTTGCCGATTCTGGGTTCCCTCGCTGATCCCTCAGCGGGTGACTCGCCTGAATCAGCAGGTCCATCTGCGCGCAATGGCTACGTACAGGTGCTTCGTGCAAGGCAGGGCGCTGCGTCGTTCAAGCTTCGTGTGGGCATGCCCGTTGGTGTGAAGGCTGTGATGTATGGCGATGCTGCGTATGAATTTATTGAGTCGCTTACGACATTTGTACTGCCGCGCCTGCGTGGATTTGCCGGTCTATCGTTGCCACCATCGACGCAACCTCTTCTTAGTCCTGCTGCGGTGAGCGGTGTTGTAAGCTTTGGCATGGGTCCTGAGGCTATGCCGCTTTTCCCGCAAGTGGAAATCAACATGGACCAATACCCGGGCCGTCGCTATGGCTTCCAAGTTGACTGTGTGACGAATCAGCGTGGTCGCCGCGCTACGGAGCGTGCACGCACGCTTCTAAGTGGTTTGGGACTACCATTCGTCCGCCGCGGCACTGTGGCTCTGTAGCTTTCCTACCACGGTAGTTATACAAAAAAAGCGCGTACCTATACGATGGGTGGATTCAGTGCATCTATTCTCTCCATCGACAGCGGTTCGCTGACATCATGGCTCGATGGGTGTGTGTATGTGCAAAGACGCGATTTGACATGACAAAGGATTCGTCGCCTCCACATTCAGCGCCTCGTTCTTGAAGAACAGCTGAACGAGGAGAGAGGAGAGGAAAGGGCAGATCTGGTGCTGCTTGTCTGCAGTCGAACTTACCACACTATTGCCTGCATTCATACACGCGCGTCCATCTGAACGTCTGCTCGACGTGGTGTCAAGATGGTCGTGTGCCAGTTTTTTTTGCAAGGTCGCTGTCGATTCGGGAACAACTGCCGGAATGAACATCCCGTGCAGGCCCGCACAGGCCCTAGTGCATTTGGACGAGCGTCCACAGCGTTTTCTGGTAGTGCCTCGGCCTTTGGCGGTGCAAAGTCAACCATGCAAGAGCCAGAAGTCGCTCTTACCAAAGACGGCATCATGACAGATCTCGGTGCGAATGGTCGCCCAATATGGCGCTTGACATGCTATGCACCTGCACGGTTTGAACCGAATCTGATCCAAGGCATAGATGTCAGTCCTGAGGAAGACCGTCTCCTTGCCTACCAAGCAAAGCAAACAGCGCAAGATATGGCCTATGTACGTGTCAATACATGCACACACGCACTCACTCACTCACACCTTGCAGATGCAACACACACAAGCGCAATCCACGAGCGCCGACGCTATGTACCAGACCATGGCCAGAGATCCCAACACTGCAATTCAGGTAGCGCAATCCAATCGCTCACAGTATAAACAGGCTATGGCTTCCAGGGCAGCATCTACGGGAGGTCCTGCGATGCAAAGCTTAGTGGCACCGGCGTTTGGCGCTTCAGTGGCTGGCAGCACATCTACAGCTTTTGGTAACACATCTGCATTTGGACAACCAGCAGCTTCCACTGCGTCATCCTCTGGATTTGGACAAGCGGCAAAACCTGCGACAGCTTTCGGTCAGTCTCTACCGACATCAGCCTTCGGATCTGCATCATCGAATCCACCACCGGCTTCCACAGTATCAGCGTTTGGGCAAGCGGCCCGGCCACCACCAGCTTTTGGTCAGCCGTCGACATTTGGTCCATCATCTTCGGCATTTAGCCAAACACCGAAGCCAGTGACGGCGTTTGGGCCAACGGCCCAGCCCACGACGGCATTCGGACAAACGGCTCAACCTTCAGCTTTCGGGCAAGCAGCCAAACCATCGACGGCATTCGGACAAACGGCTCAGCCTTCAGCATTCGGAC
>ERZ501061.156-NODE-156-length-25955-cov-4.275135_pt1 | contig 25955 bp, 19 predicted proteins | sample MGYA00510854_ERZ501061 | MGnify/ENA primary metagenome ERZ501061 (study PRJEB25958, sample SAMN03398515) | human skin metagenome | study: EMG produced TPA metagenomics assembly of the Human Skin Microbiome Metagenome (human skin metagenome) data set.
GATTCGTGCAACCAAAAGCGCGGCCAACGTTGATTCATTCCAACGACATTTACGCTCATATCGGCATGGCACTGTATCCCAGTGCAGATCAATTAGACAAGTCTGCCACGGCATTGTCTCGGAACACTGACTTGACACCCAAGCATACAATCCAAGCACACGCAGGCGCTGTGCATGTCGCACGATACAATCCTGGCGGTCGGTATCTGCTGACAGGTGGTGGCGATCAGCAAATTCACTTATGGAATGCAAAGACAGGTGTTTCGGATGAGGTCGATTCGAAAGGTCGCTCGCCATGCATCCAGCGCTACAGCGCGCATTCCTACGAAGTGCTGTGTCTGGACATAGCGCCAGATAGCATGAGGTTCGCCAGTGCCGGGCCAGATCGAGCAGTAATGCTATGGGATGTTGCAACGGGTCAAGTATTCCGCCGCTTTCACTCACACACAGGTCGAATCCATGACGTGAGATTCGCCGGTGCACATGACGATGGTAGCCTCTTGTACACGGGAGGTAGTGACAAGACTTTGCGTGCATTTGATTTGCGCGCATCGAATGCATGGCGACCGATCTGGGAAGCAAGTGATGCGCAGGATGCTATTCTCGCACTAGCTCCCACACCTAACTGCGTCCACACGGCATCCGTAGACGGCGCGTTACGCACCTATGACGTACGCATGGGTCAGTTACGCACAGATACGCTCGATGAGCCCATCACATCCCTGACACCAACGAAGGACGGGGCCGCCATGCTTGTGACACAGCTCTCATCTACGCACCGACTCATGGACTTGGCCGATGGAACGCAATTGCAGTGTTTCCAGGGCCACACGCAGAACGCATTCCGCTGTCACTCAGACCTTTCGCGCGACGAAGCAGTCGTATTTAGTGGAGATGAAACAGGGCACTTGTACGCTTGGGATACTCTGAAAGGCCGGGTCAAATGGGCGCATAAGCCGGACATGCGTGGCAGTCTGAGACACCGCCGCGCACCGCACGTGCCTGTGACGATCCTGTGGACCGAAACATGTCCAGACGAGCAGGATCCCCAGGTTGTCACGGCATCTTCCTGTGGCACAGTGCATGTTTGGTCGCGCTAGTATCCCAGGATCTCCCGTCGTTTCGCCTTCCCTTGCTTTCGGAGCTCGCGGCGCCAAGTAGGGAACGGTGCCCATTCTGGCGCATTACTTGCAGCTGGCAGCAGACTCAACAAAGCATCCGTGTACGCAGCTTCGGCGTCCGCGCCCATCGTAAAGTCCCCCCAGACGTCGGGGCTTTCGAAGCGACGTGGTCCAAGCTGTGCTTGATCCAATGCTACACTACTCGATGTATCCATGCTCCGAATGTTCCAACGCTCTGGATCACTGATACAAAGTTCTGCACGCGCGCGTGGCAATGGATGCATCTTGTTCAGCCAAATATGCGCCGCCACGCGAGCTTGCAGCTGCACCATGGGAAATGGAACAATGCGATTCGGCAAGCCCAAGAAACAAACGCTCGGCTCTGTTCGATAAAAAAGCATCCAGTCATCTAGTTGATGCAGTACACTTACTGCCGAAACCGACGGAATCGCGCGTGTATGCTCATCACGAACGACAAGAGGCGATTCAGCAAAGGGCGGATCGCTCGCGTGGAAGAACGGCACTTGGTACATGAAGCCTGTTGCCCAGACGATCATGTCAATGTTGGAAAGACGACGTCCATCATGGAATACAATCACGCCTTGCTCGTCGATATACTGGATAGGTCCAACGACTTGGATCCTCCGGCACCACGACGGACTTGACTCGTCACGAGGATCGAAGTCCACCGGTGGAGGTTTCGTTGGATCTTGGTATGAGTGAAACACCGAAACATCTTGCAGCTGTCTCTCCCAAGAAGCTGCGGTGGGCCATGTGCGGACGGCACCACCACACAATTCACGTGCAATATCTGCACCAGATGAGTTGTTCCCCACAATCATGATGCGTCGTGCCTGTAGCGTATCTGGGTACCTGTACCAGGCGCTGTGAATCTGTCGCCCACGAAAATTTGATATGCCTGGGATGGCAGGGATATACGGCGCATTACACCGTCCATGTGCCGCCACGATGTAGTCGAATGTGTGCGTCTGTTCTTGTTGAGAATCGAGAGCACGTGTCGTGACAAGCCACGTATTGTCGACGCGCTTAGCGCGCATGACTTCTGTCCGAAATTGAATCATCGATAGAATGCATTGTGTACGTGCAAAATGCCACAAATACTCAAGGACGTGTGCTGATGTGTGTATGCGTACAAGGATGTAAGCATGTTACATTGATACTAGCGCCGGTTGACCAAACACACATACCTCGTGTAGGAAACATGGGGGTGTCACGGAAAAACGGAACGCCACGAAAGGCCATCACTGGCTATCACATGTGTGAGGAGAGGGGAGTTCGAAAACCCATTGTTCACATACGCACCGACGGAATGTTCGTACGAAGATCTTCATACATCGCACGCGGGCATTGTAATTCGTGTGGGTTCGATGATGCATAGCCTGCATCTCCTGGTCGTGGAAATGCAGGAACACGCAGTATGCACGGCCCAGGATCAGGTTCGTATGTCCATAAGCCACCGATCGTCGATTGACGCTCAAACACAACAATGTCAACGGGCGCATTGCCAGCCACAGCACGAAGCTGTTGGGCAGCAGCTAGACCCGCTGGCCCTGCACCAATGACAGCGAAGCGGCGGCACGCTTTTGACATCATAGACGGCGTCTGCCAAAACACGGATCGCCAGGCTCGAGCCCTCCACAAACTACCTTGGGACCCGGCCTCTTCCCAGTAGCACAACCCCTACCTAGCTATCTACGCACATACGCCCGCCTGCATCACCTTCCTTTGCCACTCTCGAGTCTTTGTGCGTAATGTGGAGGTCACGCGCGGTCTAAGTTGCCGCAACATTTTATACACTCCATGCTGCCTAATTTGCCAACCAGACGTTCCAATGCCTGGAACATCCGATCCTCAGCACGATTGAAGACACACACAAGATTATAACGGACACACACCAATAGCGATAATACTTAGACCCAAGTCCGCCAAATACATAAAGTCCGAAAAACATGACGCCTCACTACTAACGAATGTAAATATATACGCACGAAATGTGTGCATGATCAAGTCCAAGACACATGTAGAGGGAGTCAGTATACACCTAGTCACAGCGACAAAGGAAAAAGTCCACCAGCCGTTGACCGAAAGTCCGGCGTTCCATCAGAGGCGCAGTCGTCTGATAACCTGTGCCACTCGTATCAGCCATGCCATTATGCAACGCAGCTGGTGACGCAGCTGGATGGTTCATGCGACCAGGCGCTTCATGCATTGTCGTCCCACCCGCATCAGCAGACATGGAATTCGCTAGTGCGAATGGCCGCGATTCGTAGCGACGTGCTGTTTGTCGTGGGCGCTCGTCCAAATGTGGTGAGCCGGCGCCAGATGCGACTCGCGCACCAGATGCAGATGGTGACATGGCAAGCTGCTGCTGCGAGCGGGTGAACTTAGCATTCGAATGTGGCACGTCGCGTATAGGTGCATAGCCCTGCTCAGTGCGAATTTCAGTCGTGCTGAGTCGCGTGCCCATTTCTCCCGTGCGATACCGCTGACGTCCACTACCATGAGGTGTCGGTTGAGCGCCCGGAGTGGCCGCGCCCGAGACTGCGACGGTACCCGCAGCGTTAGCAACGGGCGTGCCAGAACCGACAGCACCAGCAGTAGCAAGCAAGTCTTGGGGATTTCCACGCTCTGCATGTGCAGAGCGTGAAGGGTCTGACTCTGTGCCCTTGCCATTATTCATCATGAGCCAGTCATACACACCGTCATCAACCTCGCCCATGTCGCGAAGGACCTTGGAGAAAAGTTCGCGAAGAAAGTCATAGTCAGGCGTCTCCTCGAACCCGAGCTTGCGTACGTAATTCAGGTAAATGCCGAATTCTTCGGGAAGACCATCACAGAGATCCTTAATGGACGTGCTCTGTTTCTTCTCGCCGATTTTTTCGTACTTTTGTTTGTTTGTTGCAGCCTTAAGGCCCTGCCATGGCAAACTTCCACGCAAAAAGTACAAAAACACATGCCCCAACGCCTCAAGATCGTCTCTTCGAGACTGCTCGCGCCCTAGGTGTGTGTTAATGCTCATGTACCGTGCAGTGCCACTTAGACTCTTGCGCTCGCGGTAAGGGATATGTTGTTTTGTCCGGGGATCACGGTATTGTTTGGCCATCCCAAAGTCGACGACATGCACTATGTTGGCCGACTTGCCAGGCCCACGCCCCACAAGGAAATTATCTGGTTTGATATCACGATAGATCAAGTTACGTTCATGAATAGATTGTACACGAGAAACCTGCGTACAAGTGTCAGCAAGATGCGTTGGTTACTGCAGCAACACAAGCAGCTCGTCGTGCCGTTGCCGTCGTCCTCGTACGTACCATTTGCTTGGCGACCATCACAACCGTTTTAACGGAAAAGCGCCGTCCACAGAGATCGAACAAATCTTCAAGAGATGGACCGAGCAAATCGATAACCAACACATTGTGCAAGCCCTCCTGGCCGAAATAATACACCTGCGGCACGCCTTGAACGCCGCTCAAAACTTTGTACGTGCGGTACTCATCACGAAGCTGAGGTGCGTCACTTTTACGTGGCTCAAACTTAATAGCAATGCGATGGTGCGTAAGAAGATCGGTGCCTTCGAAAATCACACCAAATGAGCCCTCACCGATTTTTTTCCCTACCCGGTAGTGACCGCCCACCACATTCGAGGTATTCGAGTGTGATGCCATAGTGGCACTAAGTCAAGCCTTGTGTGACTCTGAGAAGATGCAGAAAGCACGGATGCCAATCGACAGTGCCTTTCTTTTTCTCCTTCCGGGACAATCGCAACGATGCTATGAAGGCGCGATTCGCTAGTTGTTTGACGAAAGTGGCTCGGCGTGCGTTATAGTTTGGGTATGAATGAGCCCCGTGCCGACCAAACCTCGCAGCTTTTATTTTCACTTTTCTCCAACACTGCTTTTCTATCCGGCCGACAAGCGCCCTCTATATCTTGCATTTATGGTGATAGGGGCGGCCGCGGCGCAGGTTCGATTTTGGCCGCGCGCCAAGTTTTGCCAATTGTGCCTCTAGATTGATGGCATGGTCGTTGCGCCGCGCAGTGTGGACGTGCATTTCATGCACTCTACTCACAACGGTATCTATCTCATGGGCAAAATCATTATTCGCTTCACGCGTGTCATCCATGTAATAAATCCTTTTATTTTCTGTACTCTATGTAGCATGCATACACATTGTTGCACTCATGTCAAACATGCATCTCGCACTTTTTTTCCTGGCCATGTGCGCTCAAGCGCTCAGATCGCGCTGGCTCTCGAGTTTTTTGACCTGCTGTAAGTCTCTCTATCACACATACAATAAATAGCGACGTATCAAGGAAACTAACAAGTAAGAACTAAACTCAAATTATTGCGTGTACATACCGTTCCACACAGTTGCTAAGACACGCTTCTTCACCCCGACCAAAGTGGGACCCGATAGATGACTTCACACACTGGTCCCAGCAGCGCTCTGTGAATGCGTGCACCGTCGACTGGACACGTGCCTTCGCCTGTTCGGCATCTAAGAATGTGCTCAATTCCTTTTGGTCTTCATCCGTCAGATTCTGGCTCATTGTTGCAAAGGACAGGATGGAGGAGGGGTACTCAGTGATTGGAGGTGGCGACAGAATGTCTGAGAGGCCCCGAGTTGGCCGCCGTGCCACGCGAGTCTGGTCTTTCGCTGACTCTTGCCTGGCGGTCGTGGTGCAAGGACACTTGCCCACGTGACTTCTCCACGGCTGCTTCTGTTCAACCACACGGAGAGGCAACGAGGTAAGAAGCACGGACGTCAGTTGAGCAGAAACCTTTCCTCGTTCTACAGCAGTAGACTATGTGCTCGTATCTGTACTACGGATCTTCGTAGGGCCGGAAGATGCACGACGCTTAGAATTTTCCGAATTCTCGCTTCCGTTTTCGCTGGCGCGTCGTTTCTGTTTAGTAGGCAAGCCTGAGCTTGATGGGGATGGATCTGACCGGCGGATGAGAGAGAGCATTTCTTTCATGATGCTGTGAAGTGACGACGAGCTCTTGAAGCGCTCTGAAGATTGAAGCGCCTGCAAGATAGCCTCTAGCTCGTCCGGTGGCCAGCAAGCTTGCACGGAGGTGGCTTGTCCATCTGAGATCCGCACAGTCATGCGCACACCTTGCAGTGCGAAACGCAGCACATCTTTTAGGCGTTGGGCATTGAGTGAGGTAGCACCGTCATCATTTTCAGCGGAGGAGGCAGCAGCCATGACAGTTTCTCCTACAACATGACGCACCTGAGCGATGAAGGAAAGCACGTCCTGTACGGGTGCCTGTCTTGTATCAGGGTGTTGCTGCTGCTGCAAGACAGCTTGAAGCATAGTGTAGGCTTGGACCTGTCGGAATGCACGCGCCGCTTTACTCATGTGGCAACCATCCAATAACGCATGCCGGAGTCCCCAGCCCAATTCTGGATATCGTCGGATGGCCTCGATTATGAATGCAGGACGCACTGGTGATGACTTGCGCTCCAAAAAGTCCTGCAGTGTATGCTTGAAAACAGTCACGGGACCATCGATCTGGAGGTGACGCACAAGCACCTTTGTATACAAGTGGCTTACAGCAGCAGCGAGATCTGCCATAGTCGCATCGTGTGACGTGCGTGCAAGTTCATGTGTTGCGCTGAGCTCGCGAACGAGTTCATCTACATCAATCTCACCACGCGGAAGCTCCTTCGATTTGCAAAGACGCTGACGCAGGATTTGACTCGCTCGAGTCGCCACTTGTTGACTCACATCACCTGAGCCCCGTGCGAGAGCCAGAAGGGGGGCAATTAAACGAAGAACAAGTGCGTTGCCACTTTGTTCTTTGGCATACATATCGAGAAGGTCAAGGATCTTGTTGTGGAATAGAGCAGTATCGCGCTGGAGTGCTTCGCGTTCTTTGCGCTTCGATGACGTGTGCTGCTGGAAGATCTCAGCCAGCTTATCGTCCAGCTTGGCCATTTGATCGTCATCGAGTACTGCAACATCATCTTCCTCATTGTTACTCGCATTGTTGTCGTCATCATTATCGTCCGCAAGGCCACTCGCACGGAATGCTTCCTCTACGCGCGAGCGGAGCACTGGATCCACATCGTCATCAGCCTCATCTTCCTCCTCGAGTTCCTCTTCATCATCCTCTTCTTCCTCTTCGTCTTCTTCGTCTTCTTCGTCGACCTCTTCGTCTTCCTCCATTGCCTCCTCATGTTCGTGCCCGACATCATCATCCTTCTCTGGTTCGTTCATACCTAACTGATCAATCAAGTGATCCAAGCTCTCCTTCGTCATGGAACGACTGAATTTTGCAAAGACCTGGCCGACCATGGATCTTAGGAACGCTGATGAAAACTCTAGCAGCCCGACAAGTGTGTCCGTAAGCAGTTCCATACCGCCCACTTCATGCTGTGGTGCATCCTGCGTTTTCGGTAGATGCTTTTGCTTTTGCTTCTTCGGCTTGTCAAGAAACAAAAGCTGTGCAGTGTCGACAAGCGGATCGATCATATCAGGCGCGTCACCTGTGTCTTCAAAGGTGACAAGAATCACCGACGCCAAGAGAACCTCAAATGCATGCAGTTTCTCGAGCTGTCTCTCATTTTTCTCCTTCAGTACAACTCGTTGCACCTGCTTCAGAACTTCCCGGCCGCGACGAATTCGTTCCTGGGCAACGGCATTTGCCAAACACGAGAAGTGCTCGGAGTCTTCCTCCATCCCATCCAGCATGTCCATGACAACCAAAGGCCATGGCTTACCATGCTCGTCAGGCTCATGCAGTTCCACCAAACATGCCTGGAGACGCGAGCGGCATACATTGCGCAGCGCGTTAGAAAATGCCCCAGCATCTGGCACCTGTAACACAGCACTCCACGGACGAGCCGGATTCTTTTTTACAGCATAGTATCCATGACCAGCAAAGAAAAGAAGCACATCTCGGACCCAAGCGCCAGACGATTTTATCAAACGACTGCGCACAAGAGCAAGCATTTGATCGCATGCACTTTGCCGCCGCATTGCAATGCTTTTTACATCGTCAGACGACATACCAGATGCGTACAAAATACTTCGCAGGTAGGCCAGATAGCGCTGAAGTCCGGCCTCGTCGAGAGACGAAAGAATCGACTCGATCGTTTTGGTGTGCGTGACACGGTCAAAGTTCTGACGCCCGTGCTCACCGGTAAGCTGCGTCACGAGAGCAATCCCTGCTGTAGGACAGCGCCTCACAGCATCGCCCACGAGAAGTACGGTTTTCTGTGCCATGCTGTGCAGCAGTCGATCAGGCACAGAAAGCTGATTCACCCACGTACGCATAAGATTGGGGGTGAACAAGAACGGCAAGACATCAGCTGACGCCCGCGGCAATGTGCGGTGAAGGACTTGAAACCCCCATGATTTGCGCTCCGGTGATGCTTGTGTTGCAAACAACGATTCGTCCACGACAACACGGAAAAAGTCCGGAAACGGAGCTGCTCCCTTCAACAAAGCTTGGTGTTCACTACTCATATCGTCAGGGTCATGGTCGCCTTGAAGATTTTCATCATGCGGTTTGCCCAGGTACAGATCCAGTAGCATATCCCAGACGAACGGCAGATGCGCCGTCCATGTTCCAGCTTTCGGCGCAGGTGTATCTGAATTCCAATGCATTGGAATTGCTTCACGCAATATTGATGCGAGTGCTGGCAGGTTGGCAGGTGCCAAAGGATTCGCCTGCTTGAAGGGTGGTATCATGCGGTGACTCGCCATCGAAAGCGATGGCATCGTCTGCATCAGAGTAAGTAAAAGAGCTAGTGTTTCTGGTGAGAACGATGGCAGAGACTGTAGCTGATCAAACACCCATGAAAGAGCGTCATCCGCCCACGGTGGACGTGTGGAATTTGTTGGTCCAAGAGGTCGAATAAGCTCAACGAGAACCCAGCCACAAGATTCACTGAGCCACGACTTATAGGATGCGACAGCAATGATAATAAGGAACGTCCGCTTGAAAGTGAGAAGAGAGGATCGCCTCGAGTAAAGCAAGCGCGAACGTGCTAGTGTATAGACGCCAAACAGGCGAGCGAAATGCAAGTCACGTACTTCCTGCCCGCTAAGGTTTCCACGAACGACGCTATGTTTCCATAGAAGAGCAAGTATATCGTGTGCCGACACAGTAGAGAGATGACTGAGGAGCTCACTTAAAGCCACAGCAAAACCGATACGAGCATTCTCACGTGGGCTGGCAAGTCCACGGACGAGACGGCGTATAGCGTAGCTTACTTCAGATGTATTTAGCTCATCAATCCGCTGCTCCGAAGCCTCTACTTCTTCTTCCGACATGTTCACGTCCTCTGCTGACGACGCGTGCGCGGTATTGGCGACAACGTCATCCATGCATGCATCTTCAGACGACGGCTGAGAGGATATCAATGTTTGGACAAGTTCCTGTGATGCATTCAACCTAGCATCACGTTCTGTGGACGTAATGTCCCAGAACAAAGCTAGTGTGTTAGACATTCAAAGGTCTCACCACCAGCCAAAGACTAGCGAAGCTAATATACACGCTGTTCAAAGAACAAAAAAAAATGTGCACACGCGGTGCAGGATAAGAATAAAAAGATTTGCCCAAAAAGCTAGCAACCAGAACACAAATTTGTTAGCTATTGGGCAAAAAAAAAAATACCGTATCGTCCATCTATCTGTCGCTCCCTGACGGTCAGGCCCCCTTCGTGTGGAGGCAGATTGCGCTGTTGATGCTTTGTAAAACTTGGGCTACGAAGCTGCTAGTGCGTGCTGCCTATCATGCCATAAGGCGCGCGCCGCCCACCGATAGAAATGACATAATCCAATCCCATGCTATTTTTTGGCATGTGGGCAAATGCCCGATTGGCCGGCGCGTGTGTAGAATGTGTACAAGTGTTGTTTGCTTGTCGCACAACCCACATAGGAATTTATCCCATTCGGAACATACGTACATTGTAGACATTCAAGCGAGCCGGAGAATAGGGGCAGAATAGGTTTTCCAAATCGAGGTTCCGTCTTTGTCACGTCTCGCGCTTGGCTAGACATTGCTGCTCGTCTATTCGCACACGTTGCCTTGTGCGTGTGTCATTGTTTGAGGATTGGGCTGATATCTCTCTCCTCAAGCCCCGCTGCCCCGTTGCCTTCTTGGTCGGCTTCGTCGTATCTTAGGCACGAACTACAGCTCCAGTCTAGTCTGCGGGGTGTACGCGAACTAAGTCCAACAGGAAAATGGCTTCGCTGCTGTCCTCGGCCCAAGCGACTACGTCGCTGACGCCGGGCTGGGCCGTGGGTGCAGATGTGCCAGGAGTCACCCTGCGATCGTCATCGCCAAACACGTCTCGTGATGGTTCAGTTGTTAACGACTTGGACCAATCCTTTGGCTCTTCTATGTCGATCTCCTCCCTAGACAGTCCTCGCCGAGGGTCTCGTCGTACACAAGTGCCGATACATCTGACCACAGTGGATACACAAAGCACACTGGATCCGTTTAGTTCGACCGTTTGTAATGACACACGACTTTCGATTCCATCGACATCCATGCTCATGCCGACACCACACACATACCTGGCCATGCCAGAAAGCTCGCCGCATGCAATGGACATTTCATCGCCAGCTGCCATGGTCGAAAGTTCAGATACACAATCGTTTTCGATCCCGTATCCTTCGATGATGCAGCACTCGCAGTCACTTCAGCGACAGCAGCAGCAGCAAGGTATACCAACTTTGGCACCTATCCTATCGGCTGCGCCCTCGTCATCACTACGACGCGCCGACCGATCCATGCGGAAATCTATGCCTGTTTTAGGCCAGTTCGGCAGTATGTTAACCTACTCATCTAGTCCCGAAAGCCCTGAGCAGAAGCAACGGCCTAAGAAGCGCTTGGCATCGACAAGGCAGCTTCAAGATGCGTCCTTCGAGACCGATGGGCCCGATCGCTGTGTCTTCTTCAGCGAAGAGACCATAACACAATCGCAGCCCATGAACAGAGCTCGCACTCACACACGCACGCAAAGTGTATGTATATCATGCTACACAGCACCATGTTTCCCTTCATTATCTAACATTCTTCGCAGGAATCAATGTGGTGGACGACAACCGCCGCCGACATCCAAGTGCCAGAGACCAGGCCAGTGTCGCCTACACGCACAGTCTCGGCCATTGGTGATCACTCTTGCACAGCCGATAGCAGTGGAAGTGATTCGTTTCTCGTCCCGACACAACCAAACCCGCGAGAAGCAAAATCAACATCGCCTATGGCGAGCTACTTCTTCGATCCGCAGTCACCGCATGTGAGCACCATAACAAGTGCGGTGCCATCATCGCCTATGTCATCACCGAGTCTCGGTGCCGTTGATCAGGTGCCGTGGAACCATCGAGCAAGTGCTCCTTTGGTACCCCCTTCCTCCTCGAGGCAAGACTTTGAAGCAGATCTGCATGGACTTGACGATTCTTGTGATGAAACAGCGCTTATTCAACAGGGCGGAGGCTCTCCTGTTCGATCGTCAGTACGCCGAAGCACATTGGCTGTACCACGACGGATCAAAACAATGACCGAGACACTTGGAGCCAAGGAAAACGTGCCACCAGGGCCGTTGTCTTCGAGCAGCACGTCCCTATCAACACACTCGATACCTGGCTTCGGCTCACATGAAATGGACCATAAAATTCTTCCATGCTTCCCAGTCAAGTGTGACGGACTGATGCGCGTGACGCCCCAAACTGTGAGCGAGCTAATGCAGGGGCATTATGATGACCGCATATCCGGCTTCCAGATCGTCGACTGTCGCTTTGCGTACGAACATGAAGGCGGTCATATTGCAGGTGCCGTGAATTTGAATACGATTGAACAGATTCATCGGCATTTCCTTACGCCTGGGCAAGGCCTGCATGCAGGACGTATCCTGCCGACCCGCACACAGAGTGGCCAACCCGATGAGCATGGCGACTTGCGCAAGTTTGTGCTAATCTTTCACTGTGAGTTTAGTTACAAGCGCAGTCCGTCTATGGCACTCGCTCTACGTCAAGCTGATCGCTCCCTTTTCAATGACTACCCGAGATGCTATTTTCCTGACGTCTACATTTTGCAAGGCGGTTACGCTGATTTTTTTCAGTACCGACCAGATTTGTGTGAGCCGCGTGCTTACATTGGAATGGATGATCCCCGGTACTTGCAGGCGCGGTCGTCAGAACTTTCTGGCTTCCGCCGACAGTTCTCACGGAACCGCAGCTTTGCATATGGTGATGCACCAACGTTTGGTCGCACTACGTCCGCATCTGCGACGGCAATGGCCCAGATGCGCCGCGCACCAACTCTGGTTCCCACGAACTTTGTGCCTTTGATGCCAGCTCCAACCAACGCGCACAAGCAAGATGCACCCGCAGGACGTGCGAAGCGCTCGGGCTCTGCGACCTCTGCTTCTCAGCCTGCAGCGTTCACCGTGACAAAATCCGCAACTACCGCCACCGCTGCGTCGTCGTTGGCACCACCGATGCACGAATCCGTTGCCCGTGACACAAGTTACTCATCTGGCGACTCGTCATTTGAAGCAGGTGCCTCAGATTCGCCATGTGCTGTAGCTGGATGGAGCCGGCCTGTCCTGGGCGAAGTCCCACAATCACGATCCTCCCTTGCGAACCGACTGTTGAAGCGTGCCGATACTATAAACACGATCTCCACGCTCCCGATGTAGATTGACTTGGTGTTACGAACAAAGTTGACAGCAATAGTAACTAATGCAGTAGAGATTTGAGAATGATAATGCACATTTTTTTTCACAATCTATCGTTCATAGCGTGCTACAATACATACACATACAGGATGAAGGAAATGGATGGGAATGTAGTGGATTGATCCATTCATGTCGTCGTGATGATCATCATAGCGCTCTGCTTCGCAGACGCGACAATCGGGAGCGAGGCTGATTTAGTGTGCATGAACTTGCCGTCGATGTGGATCCGTCTCCGCCCGAGGTTGGCGACACTGTTGTTGTTGCTTTGCCTGCGATCGCCGCTCGTGGCCGCCTCACTAGTGCGTGAGTATTACGTTTTCTCTTTCGGTCTGCGGAGTGATGAGACGCGGCACTCGTCTCACTCAAGTCACCAAGCCAATCCCAAGCCCGATCAAGATCCGTCAATGCCATCATCTTCTCTGGTGGACTGAAAAATGGATCAAGCTCTGCATCATCATGCAAATGCGACGGCAACTTCACGTTGGATGACGTGTCGATACACAGCCACCCTTCGTTCTTGGGTATGATGTCCTGCTCATGAGGCGCAGGAGATGTTTCTGACGATTCGAATACGTCGTCTAGAAGAGGTGGCTCCGGTAAACTGTCCAAACGGCCGGAATCGCCGGCATGAAAGTCATGTTCCTGATACTGGACATCTGTGAAGTTCATATTCACACTCTGGTTTGTAGTGGGACACGCTGCGCTCGAATCTTCCCAGCCGCTGTTGCTAACACGATATACAGTCGGTGACGCTGGTGATCCCGGCACCGAGTTGGGCGAGTCGCGCGACAAGTCTGACGGAAGTGATGGCGCTGCAAGTGCTGGCAAGCCATTGTTCTTTTCTTCGTCTTGGCACGACGACATTTCCGCGAGCTCTGCAGCTGTCATGGTATGGACAGGCGTTAGTGGTGTTTCGCCATTCGCGTCAGGAAGAGGGGTACTAGTCGTACAAGCAGCGAATTCATAAGGTAGCGAGAGTGTTAAGGAACCAGCATGCGTCCCTGAATCGGACGTGCGAGGATGCGGTACAGGAAGTGCATGTGCAAATACCGTGTCTTTGGTTTCTTCAGACATAGGTGGCGTACAACTCCGGATTTCGTCAGGTGAGTCTTTAAGACCACACGACGCCGGTGTTGTGGCGTGTCCGTCGGTCAATGCATCATCGTCTTCGCTACCCTTAGGGGAGTCAACACGAGTGAGCATGTCAAGTTCAGCATCCTGAAGCATTGTTTGATGAAAATCGTTGTCGTCGTCATCGTCGTCTTCGTAGTCGTCACAACCACCACTACAAGCATCGCGAAAAGCGCCTGCGTCAGTTCTGCTGCCGTCACCAAGATTCCCGATGTCAAGAGCTTCATTGCGTCCGTAAGAGCCTTGCTCGGCTGCCGCACAAAAAATTTCCGCATGCCCACCTCGATACTTGGCATCATCAATAGATATAGCCCAAGCGCGTTCGGCAAAGTCAACATGCAGTGCATCCCGCGCCAGCTCATCGACGACATGGTCTTCTTCCTCGTCGTCCTCTTCGTCGTCTGACACAGGCGCCATCCCCATGCGACAGACGCCGTCGGCTGTGCGCACAGGTTTGGGGCTCATGATACCCGCCATGTCATTCGTGCAAGATTCATGCCGAGGTCGATGCGGCTCAGAAAAACATTCACCACGACGCGTGAACGTCACCGGTATGGACGATGCTTCAGAGGAAGGAGGTATCGTTGGCTTTGAGCTGGGGGTCACTTCGCCGGCCATTCGCTCAGGAACATTCGGTTTCGATGCCAAAGCACATGATGATGGGGTTGTCGACGTGGATGCCGACGGAGACTGTGTGCGTGGCTGTGCACTGCGCGAGGGAACACGCAGAGTAATGCGTGTTGGAACACGACTTGAGTCATCCTCTGTCTTAGTTGAAGGCTTGGTCCGAGAGCGCGAAGACTTGGATGATTTTGACAAAGACGGTGAAGCTGTTGTGAGTGGCGACGTGCGATTCAGATCAGCCGTCAGCGCCTCTGGTGGCTTATACATAGAGCTTGGACGCCGCTGTCTCTTACCGGGACCTGTTTCTTTCGATGAGGAAGTGCCGGCTGTGTTTAACATGCTTGTTGATGCAGCTGGTGTTACTATCGCTGAGTCCCTGACACCCGCGGTATTGGCATCGGTTGTCTGGGTGATTGTGCCCTCAGCTACACGCGTAGAGGACCGCTCAAGCTTTTCAGCAGGCTTATGAGCGGAGAGGGGCGTTGGCGACGGTGAACGTAACCAGCATGGAAGCTTTCTCGAGCGTGTGGCGCGACGCGGCAATTCCGTCTCCCCGGCCACATTCGCCTCTTTATTCATGAATGTGCGACAGATTGAAACGACAGGTGCAGTGTCGAGGCAATGCCGTCAGTTCTATCGCACCTCCAAAGTATATCGCCGCAGTCTATTGTGTGCGGTGGGACTTGAGGTAAGGAGAAAAGAAATGATATCTGCCCACACAGGCACACAAATCACCACTCCTGCAGCGACCAGAATATGGTTAGAATGAAGCCTGGTTGGAAGACGGATTGGGACTCCTTTTGAGCGAACACCGAATAACCCACAAACGACCTGTTCACGTTGAAATTCGTTCGCTGGTGGCGCAAGAGAAAAGTGTAGCTGCCGCCGGCTCCACGACATTCAACTCTTTCCCCAACACCCTTCTCCCTCCCCTTTTTTTAGTCCACATGGCCGCCCACTCGCGTGCCCGCTCGGCCCCCCTTAAAACTTCTTTCCTGCACGCCGATCTTCCTGCATATCGTGTGCGTCCCAGCTCTCGCCCGATTTCCGCAACAATTTTCTTGGCCTGATCGATATGACCCCTGCGATAGTAAACTGGTGCATGATTCGGCCGACAAGCACTGCCGCACGGCCGAGCTGGTAAGTAAGTGATGATGTGTGCGTGCATGCCCGAATGGCAGGCGCGAACGCAGCACAATGTCTAAGCTCCGTTTTGTGTTGCGCTCGAACCAAGACGAGCTGTCCAAGCGCCAAATCTGCGCGGCTGCGTGGGCTCCCTAGCACACGATTGCCTGTGCGTCTTTCGTTGAAAAAAGAGAAACAACAAAATAATTAGTGGTAAGGGAGCAACCAGTACACAGACGTACTCTCGAATGAGCACGCCGGAACCTGCGTCCGTTCTTGAAAGTAGACCAACTGATGCATGGACCGCTGCTGCGTCTGCTGGCACCCTCGCACCTTCGGCATCGCCATCCTCGTCGGTGTGGTGTTCGTCATCGAGTAACACTATGCCCGTCCCTGATCGCAATGAGGGCATTGCTTTGACATCGTCACAACCGCCGCCAACATTGGCGTTTCAGTCGACCGATTCACCGTTTCATGAAAAGTCGCCTATTCCTCCGTTAGCACGAGGCAGGCATGGTCCTACGAACTCTCTATCTACCATACCTTCGTTTGACACACGCCCCGCTGTAGCTTCAGCACTTGACGGTGGCTTGCATGCACATCCACCCCGCGGTCGTACACGAGCAGGTACCATGCCATCTAGGTTTGGCGCCCCAGGTGCGCCACTTCCCAAATTCGACGAGCCTCTGTGGAGCGGTGCCCTTGGCGCGAGTCATGTAAGTGTGCCTCGCCATGCGACCGATTTCGAGAAGGTATCAACCACGTATAACAGCGGTTTGCCGTCATTGCCCGACGGATTCCGCCTGTTGTCCGAAAAGAGCGACGCTGATGCCCTTGGTGAGACGCAGGAATCGTCTCTCGCCAAGACCCTAGACTACTTGGGACTTGGCGATGAGCCTCGACCAGTGCCACGAGAACGTGCTCGCACCGATGCAAGTGTCAAACCGGCGTTGGGTATGATGGAGTCATCTCATCACCTTGTAATCGACCGATTTTTACAGCCCGAGTTGCTCCAGCAGCAGCAACAACAACAAAACCGTATATCATCGGCGACGTCTCCAGCGCCGCCAATGATGCCGACTCAGATCCATCCTCAAAGCCAGGCTCCGACGAAAGGATCTTCGCAGCCGTTCATGTCTCGTGCGCCCGGTTTTGGTCGTTTGCGTTCAGGAACAGTTGCCGCTATGAGTGGACCTGACGGACGACAGCGCACGGAACTCGAGCTTCAGCGCGCATATGGGATGATGACACCAGACGCACTTTCAGCACGCGTTCGAAGCAACTCTGCTCATTTGCACTCCAGTCAGCCGCGCGATTCTAGAGAGGAACGCAACCTGTACATTACACGCTTGAGTACACAAGCCTCTACACGTCTTCTCTTACGTCTCTTTGAGCCGTACGGCATGATTGAAGACATTCTATTATTCCCGCAGCACGGCGCTGCTTCTATCCAGTTCGAAGAAGCCATTCAAGCTGAGCAAGCGGCCGAGGCCGGCACTTCTTTCATTGGTGCTTACCTCATGGAGCTGTTTAGTGACCAATCGGTCATGCCACATTTTGCCGCTGGAATGAGCTCAATTCTGCCGCCTAGCATGGATGTGGAACCAGTCGCTTCGCGCGTCATCCAAGTGTCGGCCTTGCCACCTGGCACGACACAGTCTGAGCTGACGCAGCTATTCCTGATGGCTGGCCCCATCGAGCATGTGGCAGCTCAGCCACACGCCGTGCAAATAACGTTCGAACGTATCGAAGATGCTCGCACAGCACTTCAGTTGGATGCGAGCTTGCCATTTGGTGGTGCATGGCCACTGCGCGTACTCTCTGTATCTGAAGAAGACATCTGGCCTCGTAGGCAGCCGCGAGCGACCCGCGTCGGTGGTTCGGCAAGCATCGTGCCCAGCAGCGATAAGGGCGGTGTGCCCCTCCCGTCTGAGCTCGCACCATCACTGGCGCCTGATCAACAACGGGAATGGCTCAAGGTCCTGCGCTTCCAGTCTGGCCTCGATCCAGAGCTTGAGCAGGTCGCTTCGCCCGTCGAGCACACTTATGCAACAAGCATTCCACTGCCGGCCGACGGTGGTCGAGCCAGCCGGCGTATGGATCATGCCAAGTACCGAGAGTTGCGCAAGACGCTCGAAGCGCACCGGCTGACGCAACCAGAAGTTGACCAAGTCGCTCTAGAGCAACTTGATGTCATTGTCGAGCTTGCGCGCAACTACATTGGTAATACAGTGGTGCAGCGTTTTTTCGAACAATGTTCCGAGTCTGCCAAGACACGCATGCTTGAGAAGCTAGCGCCGCATCTAGCCTCTATTGGCACTCATAAAAATGGCACATGGGCTGCACAAAAAATCATCGACTGTGTTCGTACCGAGGAACAGCAAGACCTCATTGTCCAACACATGCAGCCGTATGTGCCACCGCTACTATTAGACCAGTTCGGTAACTATGTTGTCCAATGTGTGTTGCCATTTGGATTTCCAAAGGCCGACTTCATCATGGATGCCATGGTCGACCGGTGCTGGGAAATTGCACAGGGCAGGTTCGGTGCCCGCAGCATGCGGACTTGCTTGGAGCATCCCGACATGCCTCGGCACCATGTAAAACGAGTAGCTCTCGCTATCATTTTACACTGTGTACCGCTTTCCACCTCGTCAAATGGAGCTCTCTTACTCACATGGCTCTTTGAGTCGTCCGGCCTTGCTGGCGTCAGTACATTGGTCGCCCCGCGTTTTGTCCCCTTCATGTCTCAAATGTGCACACACAAACTAGCATCTGGTGTGATATTGCGGATTCTATCGCAAACGGCTGACTTAGAGTCAGCTCGCCTCCTCCTTCAGACCCTCTTCGATGTGCCCCGCATGCAAGTGCTGGAAGAAGTGCTCTTGGACCCAGTTCATGGAGTTCTCCTTGTGAGCCGTGCACTGTTAAGTCCAGCACTTGAACGTGATGCGCAAGTTAAATACTCACAAGCAACCGCTGAGCTCCTCCAACGCAACGATCTCGTATATGTGCCTGCTTACCGCCGCCTAGCCGAACAGGTCGGTGTCTTGCACGATGTGCCGACGCGTGTCCCTACACTCAAATGGGATGGAAATGCGCCACTACACCCGCCGCCAACAAGCTTGACGTCCCTTCCACCTGGAGCTTTGCCTGCGACCACAACCGGCCTTTCATTATCAGCTACTCTTCCACGACCCGCCTCTACACCAGTATTCCAGAACGAACTAGGGTGAGACTTGGATCAATTGTTCTTAGTTACGTGACATGTCTTTTGTTATAATTTCCCATACACTCTCACGGATGGAAGTCTCATCCTGCCTATCGCCTGTGGCTTTATTAATGTAATCGTTTCTGTGATCGCGACGAGCGCAGATAACATAGTGATATCATGTCTATTTTATGGTGGCTTGTTAAGCCCTTCCCTTTCTTACTTGCTCACTTTTTACAACATCATCAAATCTACTACATGCCAAAAATGGAGTGCTTGGTAGATGCGAGGCCTCAAGATGTTGTGCATTGATATCCGCTCCATTCAATGCTTTACTTGCATTGTGCGCGTCACGACTGGAAGACATCGTAACACGCACAGAATAGGTCGCGACATCCTTCAAGCTAGCCGGGAAATCCACATGTAAGACGCATCCATGTGGTTCAACAAGCTGGCGCACATCATCTTGATCAATTGTTGCCGCAGGAAGAAGTCCCTTGAGCTCAATGACCGCTGGAGATGTGCTCTGCATGCCATTCTGCTCGTTCTCATCAGAAGAATCGGGTGTGCCCTCTCGCTGAACGAGTGCGTAAGAAACTTCCATAGGATATCCATGCCATACAAAACCTTGAAGCGCCTGCATCGCAGCATGTGCACTAGCAGCAGAGTCCATGTCGATGAAACCGCGTCGGCGTGCTTGTGTGTCAAGCATTGCAAGAATCACACAGTGCACGACACGGCCGAATCTGCTGAACAAAGACTCCAGCTCATCCTCCTTCACGTCCAGTGGGAGGTTCAGCACGTATAAATTACGATGTCCCAAATGGGTCGTGTTTTCACTTTCCAGATTTGTCTTGGCAGCGGCTGCCCAGCTTATTGGCCTTTGCAACTGGGATACAGCTTCTTCCGGCCGTCTTGACAGCACTGCTTCTCGAATACGACTGACGGCTCGTGTTAGTATTCTGGAGAATTAACCATGTCCCGTAGACAACATACACTGCTTTGCCTGCGACATAGTGCCCCGTACGTTGACATGCTCGCTGAACTTCATTCATGTTCGATAAAAGCACACTGGCGGTGCTTTTACCGTCTTCCTCTGTTATTGATACACTTAGGATTTGCATAGGGTGCAAGAGTCGTGAAACATCGACAGTGGTTGCTGGTATTAGCACGCGCGTCTATTCAATATCCACGTACCATTCAGAGGAAGTGACTCGATTACGACTTTAGGACTCGTATTCTGTGGCATGGTGGATGGGGCACCCACCTGAGCTAAACACCCGACTGATTGCACATTGCTTGTGAGACTGTATGCGCGTGTACGCGTGTGTCAGATATTCATCAGTAGTGGGCTCGTGCACGGATGAAAGAGGTAGCACGATCGGCCGAGTTCGGCGGCAGCCGACAGCAATCACCTAATCGACCCTTTCGTATACAGCGGCCTGACATTATCGCCAAAGTATTCGTCGCGAACGGCAAACGTGCTGAGCGACTCATTCGAGCCAGTACTTGGGCATTGAAAAAGTGCTCGAGACTGGTGGCGTGCGCTCGTATTGAGCTAATATATCATGGAAGAGGGCGACTTTATTTTGTATGACGATAAGGACGGAGAAGAGCACCCGCCAGATGTAATTCGGAACAAATCAGCGTTTCTTGAACATCGAGCGACCCGACCTGATACTTCACCCCTATTTGATGAGACGCCTTATACCAGTATCCTTAATTCGAACCATTCTCAGAGCTCGTCAGAAAATGTGTCACGCGTGTCGCCTGCCACACTCAGAAGTGTCTCACCCAATACAACGCCTCCCGAGCAGCCGTCCCAACCGTCTAGCGGTACACTTGGCGAACCGTTGGATTTGCTATCGTTGCATTCTGCAGATTCTGATAAAAAAGCTACACTCAGCTCTGCACCTCTATTCCCGCATCTCCCCCGCGGTCCTCCAACACCACCTAACGAGTCCGCCAACCAGCCACAGCCATCGCAGCCATTACCGCCATTCTTCAACGATGCTCATGCGGCTGCAGCTGCTTCGCTATTTTGGAATCCGGGAAACACAGATGCGAATGAAAATCTCCGTAGATGGCGATCCTATTGGAGCATGCACGGAGGCAATGCACCTGTGCCGTCGATGGCCGCAGGTCACGATGTGCTTCGTGCACAGAAACAAGCAGATGATATGAACCAGACACAACCACACATCGATCAGCAGCTACAGCGGCAGCAACAGCAGCAGTTTGGTTTGGAGTCTTATCCACAACCGTATCCGCAGCCATCTGTGCATTCGCTCGCTCAGCGTCCAAACGACAAATTGACAATATCACCTCGCGAGCTTCATATTGATTACAATGAAGCTACCACACCTCCTGCCAAAGTCAAAGACCCTCCTGTGATCGGAGATGCATTCTCCTTGTTTCCCTCGCAGTCCACCAGTGGGCATCTGCCATCACAGACCATGTTGTCCAGCGGCATGGAAACAGGGTCCAGTACCGAGGAAGAAGACGATGAGGATGAAAAGCCATACACAGCAATGAATGGCATTCATCTCGGTACGACCATGCCGAATGAACAGCTTCTTCAGCAATGGAGCCGACCTATGTACGGAGGAGTCACGTCAGATCTGTCGATCACTGGCACAGGGCATACTCGTGACACGGACACAAGATGGCCAAGTTTCGGTCCTTCGTTCTCTTCGGTCTCAGCATCGAGCGAATCCGAAGATGAATTGACGGATCGAATGCATCGTGCATCTCGTCATCCGGGACCTCACTCACATACCCCTATGCGTCCTTTTCATCACACGGGATCAGGCACGCTAAGTGCTTATGGTTATATCTCCGGCAGTCAAGACAGTGCTATGAGTACCAGTGCAAGTACGGACAATGAGTCACGCCGCAGCTCGACCATGTCCATGAGTGTCTCCGAAAGCGAGTTCGGAGGACGTGGTGAGTCTGAACGGCGGAGCCCATCAATACTTCATGACGCACAATCTGCCGACCCTATGCCACAGCTTTTATCGACAAGAACGCCACCGCCCGAAAATGAGACCTCGGCGTGGCGTCGTACATCGAATCGACATCGCAGACCGGACGAGCCCGACAGACATGCGACATCGACACCGACCGCACGAGTGCCGTACGATTCATCTAGTCCGCATCGTTGGCGCAACGGCGAAGTCAGCACTGAACGTCATGGTACGAATGCTGACGTCCAAAAGAAAGCGGTTATTGCAACGAGTCTCCAGGCCGATGCTGACGAGGATGCTGGTGGAAATGCTGATAATGACATGGATGCTAACGGCGATGGTGATGCTGAGTCTGACTATGAACAAACACATCACATTTCTCAGCCCTTGACACGCACTGGATCGCGGCGGGGAAGACAGCGCACTATAATTGGCGGTCCGAAAACATCTACTGGGGCAGCATTGCACCATCATGGATCTGCAGGACATCAAACCGACACATCACCCCGTGCGGTGCATGGTGTAGCACGCAACAATACCTCGTCACCTTCTGGCTCAATCATCCGCTGTGATTACGTATCGCCGCTAACAAACCAGGTGTGTGGTACAGTGTTCCATCGCATGTACGACTTAGCACGGCATCGCATAACGCTCCATTTGCGTGAAGAGGCACAACTTTTCAAAGACGGCGTACTGAATCTGGATCAGTGTGTCGTCCTTGGAAAAGAGGTCGATGTCAAAAAAGCGCTTGCTGAGCTTGAATGGACTTGTCGTTGCTGCGGCGCGACTTTTTCACGAAAAGACGCCCTACTTCGACATGAGCGACTTCGCCATCACAGATAAAATACCTTGTATGTATTAGTAGATTTCTTCCTCAGTCTTTCTCCCTCGGTAGATACCATCCATTCGTTAGGTTTATTGATATACACTGTTGGTTGAAGTGAACAATCTGGCTTGCCCAGAGACAACGGGAGGTCAATTCTAACGTGTGTTGGCGTATCCAGAAAATCGTGTGGAGAGGTTGAAAAAGTGGCTAGCATCGCCGGACTAACATGCGTCTGGTTCGTTTGATCTAACGGGCGAGAGACACATCCATTTTGCTTCGCATGAACGACGCGCTCTTAGACGAAGTTAGCGATCCATCTGACTGGACAGGCGCATGGTCAGAGCTTCGACCACTTGATACCAGTCTCCGATGCGGTCTTTGCTACGTACGTGACGTGCTGGTGGCTGACCGCAGGACATTTTTCGCGCCCCCGTGGCGCTTCGAGAATGTGCACATCTGTTTTGCTCTTCTTGCATCAGAGAGCACATCAACCAACCTGGTGGAACCGGGACTTTTTGCCCAAACTGTCGCCAGAAAAAAGCCTTTGATGCAGAACTAGTTGCGCAGCCGGCACTTGAAGCCGCCGCAAATCATTGGCGTCATGCGCGGTACGTGGGCAGAATTTTTTTCTTTTGCCTTACCGAGAGCTGGTTTCTTACAAGACTAGACCATTTCTGATGAAGCAGTGGCGCACTATAGAGGCGCTTGAGTCGAATCTTCTACATAAGAACAATAAGCAGCTGGCAGCGCCAAGTGAAGACGGGGAGGCGCAGAAAGAAAAATTAGATGAACGTACGAAAAGACGACTTCGGCCACGGAAACGTGCAGCAGTCGACGATTTGGATGGTGAGCATGTTGATTACCGTGCTCTGGATGCATCGACGTTGGTCCAGTGTCCAATTTGCCAGCACGAATTTGACGCGGCCACTCTCAATGAACATCTGGATCGTGGATGCGGTCTTGATGACCCACATCCAGCATCGTCATCGGCGTTGTCGTCGACAGCATCGTCAAAAATGGATTCCTGGCTACGGAGGCCCTCCATGACGCACCAACCATGTCCTAAACGACTCACTCGTCCTCAGTACCAGCTCAAGTCGGAAAAAGATCTACGCAAAATGCTCGAGGTATGCTTATGATTCCTCTCCTGACTCACCCACAGGCCCTGGAACTTCCGGCGAGTGGAACAAAGGATCGTTTAATTGATCGGCACCGTCATTGGGTCAATTTATATAACGCGAATCTTGACGCCGCGCCTGCTTTGCGCGCCTCTATACCATCGCTACGAAAACAGCTTCGACAATGGGAACGTGCGCAAGATGAGTCTCTCTGCTCCAAAACGATCACCACCGAAAAACAGGCGCAATCATGGCTTAAAGCGAATCAGGATACATACGCGTCTCTAGCCGCTCAAGCACGAGCCACACTGCATGCTTCTGAAACAAAGTATTCTGCTGATCCCTCAACTGGGGGTCAAGATAGTAATATTCCTGGGCACTCATAGTTGCTCTCATGAAAATGTAAATTAAACCTTCATGAGAATGGCCCAGGTGTATTGTTCCCCTTCGCGCTTCACTCGCGTCCTGCAGATTTTAACCACGCCCAAAAACTCGCAGTTCTCGTTTGTAAGTAAATTAAAACTTAGTCTTACATGAGATGAATCCTACCTGATTTGACAACGACAAGACCTTATTTTCTCCACATCTCCTTTCGGTGCCACAAGTCTTTGAGTACCCTGCAAGGTTTGTTGAAAGCCTGGCGAGGTGAGAGCGTGGCTCTTTTCGCTCGCGGGCATGGATGACGAGCAATGTTTATCAAAAGAAACGAAAGTACAGACTTCCTCGCAATGTGAAATGCCGAAAAATACCGTGGGTGAACTGATGAGTGTTGAAGACCCAAAGAATTGGCCCCTGTCAAAGAAGGTGTACATCAATACCGTATTGATGATGATTGTGTTTTTGCAAACATACGCGTCAGGCGTATATTCTCCAGGTATTTCCGCCATGTTACACGATATAAATATGAGCAAAGAACTCGCCCATCTAGGCACAGGTATTTATATGTTTGGTATTTCGGTTGGATCATTACTATGGGGTCCCATGAGCCAAACCGTAGGGCGTCGACCCGTTTTTATCGTATCTCTCTTGGGTACCATACTTTTCAGCGTTGGTGCTAGTTTATCCATGCATGCAGCAGGAATTATCATATGTCGTTTTTTCGCTGGAGCAATGGGCGCTACGGCTTTTTCAAATGTCGCAGGAAGCATCGTTGATATGACGACGGAACGCGAGCGGAATCCATACAATACCATGTTTCGCTTCTTCACATTCATGGGACCTGCAGTCGCAGCTACTGTTGGCGCTGTCGTTGTTCATGATTCTAACTGGCATTGGAACTTGCGCAGTTTACCTGTTGCGGCATTCGCTTGCCTGGTACTATACACATGGACAGTGCCTGAGACGTATCTACCGATTCTCATTGAACAGCAAATCGAGACCGAGATAGAGAACGTGGAAGAGCAGCTACACCATCATTCATGGTTCCATCGGAAAGTAAGCCACATTTACCATCATTTGCCCGGTCTGAAACTCGTGAAATTACTTTTATGGCGCGTGATTGTGTCACTTCCTGTACCATGGATTCTCCTGATTGAAGAACCACTAATTATGGTCATTACGTTTTACACGTCTCTTCTGTATGGCTTGCTGTATGGATTCCTTCTCATTTTTCCTCAGGTTTGGGGCACAGTCCGTGGCTTCTCTCCCGTTCAGGTGGGCTACACGTATTTTGCCGTGATGGCAGGATTCTGCTTGTCCACTGCGTTTGTATCGCTTTGGATCCAAAACACAGAGTACAGGCGTGCATACGATATGAACAAACACTCACCGGAGCTACGGATCCGCTCCGGTCTGTTTTCCACCTTCCTCGTACCGATAGGGCTGTTTCTCTTCGGTTGGACAGCACCATTCCCGCATGTGCATTGGATTGTCCCGTGCATTGGCGCCATGTGCTTTTCAATGGGCATGTTATGCGTTTTCAGCTCATGGATGGCATACATGACCGATACGTACAGCAATAACACAGCAGCTGTGATCGCAATGAATTCATTCGTACGCTGTGGACTTGCGGGGGCTTTCCCCTTATTCACTGAACAGATGGTCACTGGCATGACATTGCAAGGTGCGATGACTTTGTTCGGTGGCATATCGATCCCGCTCTCTGGCGCTGGC
>ERZ501061.161-NODE-161-length-25403-cov-4.595944_pt1 | contig 25403 bp, 16 predicted proteins | sample MGYA00510854_ERZ501061 | MGnify/ENA primary metagenome ERZ501061 (study PRJEB25958, sample SAMN03398515) | human skin metagenome | study: EMG produced TPA metagenomics assembly of the Human Skin Microbiome Metagenome (human skin metagenome) data set.
GGTCTCTCTTCTCTGGAAATTCACTCTCCTTTGTCTCTTTCTTCTGGCCTGCACTTCGGCTGAAGTGTTGGAGCGCTCCCCTAGGCCCCAGACTCCAGATAAGGATCCGTTCTATGATCCGCCAAGTGGCTGGGAGGAGAAGGAGCATGGCACTATTCTTCGAAGCAGGAAGGTTGACATTGCCTTTTTCCAGATCGCCAAGGTGAAGTACCAGGCGGCGTACGAAATTTTGTACCGTACGTCGCGCACGGAAGAAGACCAGCCTTCGACAACGGTCACCACGGTCATTGTTCCCGAGAACGCAAAGAAGGACAAGCTGGTCAACATGAACGTCTACGTCGACGCGAACGGAGCCCGGTGTGTGCCATCTTACGTGCTGCAGCGCAACGCCAGGCTAGCTACAGACCCTGCTCTGAGCTACCAGCAAGTCTTGTTCTCGACCATCCTGGACGAGGGATACATTCTTACGGTGCCCGACTACCAGGGACCGAAGCGTGCCTTTGCCGCTGGCCGTCTTGAGGGTCACATGGCCATTGATGGCATTCTCGCCACCCTTAACCTGAAGGAGCTGGGCCTGAGCAAGGACACCAAGGTCATCGGATATGGTTACTCGGGCGGTTCCATCGCCACTGGATGGGCTGCGGGTCTGCAGCCGAACTATGCGCCGAACCTGAACATGGTCGGATGGGCGTTTGGCGGCACGCCTGCCAACTTGACTAGTACACTGGAGCACCTCAACTTGGGCACGGCTGCTGGCTTTGCTGTGAGTGGCGTGGCGGGTATCGTGGATGAGTACAAGACGGTGGCTGACTGGGTCAACGACAAGCTGACGTTCAAGGGAAAGCATGCTCTGGACTTTGTCAGGGACCACTGCACGGTGGGTATTGTACTCCGCTACCCCTTCACGAATGTCTTGTCCGACAGTTTCATGAAGGGTGGCGCCCAATTGCTGCAATCGCCGATCATGAAGAAGGTGTTGGGCACGCTCAACATGGGTGTGCGCCGGGATGAGACGCCTAAGGCACCCGTGTACATGTTCCATGCCAAGTTGGACGAGGTGATTCCGTACGGCTCGGCGCACGATGCGGCTAAGCGCTGGGGCGACCACGGAGCCGACATTCTGTTTGAGGAGTTTACGGGTCTGGTGACGGGCCACGCGTCCACTGAGCTGCTCAATCTGCCCAATGTCCTGCTGTTCATGCGTGATCGCATGAGCGGAAAGCCGTTTATCCATGGTTACGAGCACAAGCACACCCACAATCCGCTGGAGGACCCGGGTGTGATTGCCAAGGGATTCGAGGCGTTGGCGGAGACGATCAAGAATGCCATCGACAACACGGTGGGTCTGGGCGATAAGCACTTGAAGGCCAAGATTGAACAAAGCCGTCGCAAGAGGATGGTTTCGTAGAGATGAATTCGCATTGGTTCGCAGTAGGGTATCGTGGGTCCTAGGACAGGCCCATCATGCGGACGCCTTCGTCCATGTCGTGGCCTTCGGCATGCGTGCTGACGTGCGCCGTGTCCCATGCGACACGCGAACCAAGTCGCAGACCAATGGCGCCACTGCCGTACCCCGGCCCCGAGCCGCCCGTGCCTGGCGATCGAGCCAGGGGTTGCCATGCTGAAAGGGTCGGGGACATGGGCCGTGGGATCGCGATTGCCGGTGGCGTCGCTGCGCGCGCATGTCCGGGACAATACGCATTCGAAGATAAGACTGGCGTCGGCACACGACGTGCCGTACTGCCGCTGTGAGCCAGGGGTGAGGACGAGGGCGAAACAGTCCCTCCGCCGCTGGCACTCCATAGCGGCCAGCGTGGTGATGCGATGTGCGTGGATGCGTTCGTTACCCAAGGTGGAAGAGGTGCTGGACGTCGGCGTGTCATGCATGTATCATCGTCCCACTTGCGCTTTGTGCCCGTCCGAGGACTGGCCGCCGGTGGAAGCGGTGGTATAGGAGGAGGGGCCCAAGCGAGGGGCACGTCCACGTCCTCACACATGAGGCCATCGTCCGCGGGTGGCAAAGCCATAGGATACAGGTCCGACATGTCTTCCTCTTCTTCTTCCTCCTCCTCCTCCTCTTCCTCGTCTTCGTCGTGGGACACACCTAAAAGGCTTGTCACACGCACGCCGCGCTCCTGCGCGATACGTGATCGCCGCACACGACGAGATACATGGTCCTGTAGCGACGTCTGGCCCATCAAGTGACGCTGCAGACGTGCCTCAGACGCAATTTCAAAACAGCTTGGCGTCCGTTCTTCTTGCAGGAGCTCAGCCACACGCATCTTGTTCTTATCCCGTAGCACAGCCGGCACACACCGCGCTGAAGTATGTCGCTTTGGAGGTATAGGAATGCGCGACTCAGGTGTGCGTGTCACGGTGGCATCTTCCACCTCGATGATCGACTGAGGCAAATGAAAGTCGCGAGGCGAGCACGAAAAGGCGGAGCGCCGCCTCGACGGCCCTGCCTCGTGGTCCATGGTGGCACACTCTATTCATCATGTGGAGGCCGCCTCATCAGCCAGCCACACGCCCCTTGCGTCCGGCCGAGGCCCTGCTCGGTTTCCCTTCGACATGCTGTCGGCCACGCCGCCTCCGCACGAGGCGCCGGGCCGCATGCCCGGCAACGTACGCAGCATAGACGCAAATGACCCACTGAGTATTGTGCGATGTGCACTGGGTGCTGAAGAGCAGGTGATTCGCGTGAGTGATAGTGACACACGCGAAACGTATGACGTCACTCTGTCGCGCACGATGCCCTATGCGTCGCCGCGCGTCACGCCCAAATACGACGACAATGCGCCTGCACCCGTCATGTTAACCCCACCGCCTACGCGCCGTCGTCGATTGCGCTGGATGCGCTCGCTGGATGATGCACGCACAGCAGCATCGCCGACGCCACTGCCCGCGGTGCCGCACTCGGCCACCCTGGCCTCGAGCTCAGCGCAGTCCTCACCGAGTCCAGCGGGATCGACTAGTGCGCCGATGGCCTACCCGTATACCCCGTTACCCCCTCTCGCCAACGTGCAGCGGATGCTGGGCCCGCGGCGGACGCGCCAGGCACCCGCGCCGCCGCTGCTCGTGCCTCGAGAGACAGGCCGCTCGTCGAGCGAGCTCACGTTCGATGAGGAGATGGCCGAAAATGCAGACGCTCTGCGTCGCTCATGGCGTGTAAAGGAACATCGCTCCAAGATGCCCCTGGCTCTCAAGGGCCACCTGATTGGCGAAGATCACGTCAACTATGTGCTCATGTACCATATGCTCACTGGCATCCGCATCGCCGTCTCGCGGAACGAGGCGCGGCCGCGTACGCAACTCACACCCGCTGACTTTACGGCCAAGTACAAATTCACCTTTGACATCATCGGCAACGAGCTCCGGCCCTCGTCGAATTACGACTTCAAATTCAAGGATTATGCACCCGGTGTGTTTTGTGAGCTTCGACGGCACTTTGGACTCGATGCGGGCGATTACCTGCTCTCGCTCGCGGCGAAGTACATTCTGACAGAGCTCGGATCGCCCGGTAAGAGTGGCTCCTTTTTCTACTTTTCTCATGACTACCGCTTTATTATCAAGACGATTCGGTCAGAGGAGCACAGGCTGTTTATGCGGTTCCTGCCGGCATACTACGAGCATGTGCGTGGGAATCCACATACACTCCTGAGCCAGTTTTACGGGCTGCATAGAGTCAAGTTGCCTGGCAGGAGAAAGATCCATTTCGTGATTATGAACAACCTATTCCCCTCCCATCGCGACGTGCACGAAGTCTACGACCTCAAAGGCTCGACCGTGTCTCGTGAGCAACTGTCCGCCAAGCCATCTGCCGTGCTCAAGGACATGAATTGGCTGCAGCGTGATCGGTACGTCGAGCTAGGTCCACAAAAGCGCGCGCAATTTGAGCGGCAGTTGCGCGCCGATGTCAGCTTGCTGCAGCGCCTTCAGCTCATGGACTACTCCCTGCTGATTGGCTTGCACGATCTCAGTTACGGCCCATCCACGTCACCTATCAACAAGTCAGCGCCGATGCTCCGCCGCCCGTCGATCCTCGTGTCACCTGTGGACGACAAAGAAGCGGACGCTTCGTCCACGCAGCTGCAGTTCTCACGCAACCATCCGCACCAGACATCACTGCAGGATATGCAAGGCAAACGTGCCGAGCAGCAGCGCTCCCTATTCTACCAGGATGAGGGCGGATTCCGTGCGACAGACGAGCATGACCAGCCCCTGGGTCTCGTGTACTATTTTGGCATCATTGATTTGTTTACGCGCTTCGATGCACGCAAGCGCTCCGAGCATATATGGAAGGCCCTCTGGCACGACCGCCATGCCATTAGTCCCGTGCCGCCCGTCGAATATGGTGAGCGGTTCATCCGCTTTTTGCTACGGAAAAAGCCATCCAGTACCTAGTTTTGTACATTCGTATACTACATGTCACCCGCTGTCGAAGACTGCGCGAGGCGCCAGCTCGCCTCGGTGTATCGATTCGGATGCGATACATTCTCACCTTGGCCGAGGCCATCGCCCGCCCGGACGCCCTGCGCCCGGTGCGTGAGCTCAAAGACACGTGTGCATGCAACCTGATAATGCCCGGCCTGTGCCGCCGCGACAATGTCGTTTTGTTCCTGCGGGGAGAGATGATAGTGCGCTGCCAGCGCTGCAGAAAGGTTCGCCGCGGAAAAGTGGCGAAAGGGGCAGCCATGCGTGTCCTGGCCGCCGGGCTGGTCCTGAGTTATGATACGCGCACAGCTCTTGGCCGGGTAGCTGAGGCGACGGCCCTCCAGACCGTAGCCGTGCCGGATATTGTAGCGGTGTTCCTTGGCAAACTTGTCGTCGCTCATCGTACTAAATGAGCGGCGCCAAAACAGCAGGGCTTCTTCGACAGGCAGACCCAGCTCCTTGAGGTACAAATTGTACTGCAGTCGTGCATAGTGGCGCAAGTGATGCGTCTTGGACAACGTCGCTTGCAAGTGGCGCATGCACAGCGGCGCATGCTGCTGCACGAGGGGCTCGATCATATTCGCGGTAAGCGCCAAAGTTTCGCCGTCGGAACTCAGCAGCGCATTTGTCGCGTATTCTGTCGATGCACCGAGAATCGTGCCCATTGTCAGATGCTCGAGCACAGGCATCAGGCGATCGTCCTCGTCGAGGCGCGGGAGCGCACGCGCCGTCAGCTCCAGCTGCGACTGCAGATGACTCTGAAACTCTGCAAGCACCAGACTTGACTGCTCCTTGGTGGGGATCCATGCAGTGCCTTTGTGGACAAACACGCGGCGCTTTTCGACAAGATCAGGGACGCGGTGCCATGGCACTTGAACGAACGACTCAGCATCGAACGACGCGGCTAGGCGCGGGTGTACGGCCAGCAGTTGCTCGCGAAAGCGGCGCTGCTCGTCGGGCGATACCATGCGCCACACAAAGTCCTGCGAACGCAAAAACGCCTCGCGTTCAGCGATGTGTTCTGTCTCGAGCTTCCATCGGAACAATGTCGTTTCCGCGTAAAGAAATCGTCTGCGCAGTTCTTCTGTGCGTGAAAATGCAAGGCGTAGGACAAAGTGGGAGACGTGGTCTTTGTGGCGCTCAGCCAGCAGCTCCTTGGACTTGGCTGAAGACGTTGTCGCCGTGCCGGACTGCGCCACCGCATTCGAGCGCAGAGGCATATACTCGCCCATGCGTTTCTCGATGAGGGCTTTGGTCTCAGGCCATGCTTGGTTGCGCGCCGACGCATTTTCAATTTCAGCTAGGACGTGCAGCCGATCCAACGCCCACTGCTCAAATTCCTCGACAGTAATATCCTGCACAGGTGGCACCGTGTACATATTTAGTCGGAACGGGTATGCAGCAAGCCCAGTCGCGCGCGACGGGTGGTGTACGACTTGGGCATGCCTACCGTACTCGCCTGCCACGGCCGGTGCCGCCGAGCGAAACATGCTAAGGAAAGCCAGAAAACGGCCGACGCGCAACGCGTACGCGTTCATAAGCCACGTGGTCAACTATGTCATTGCCTGCCACTGCTGTTCCAACGCCACCACCGCATCGGCTCCGCCCATTGCCCGCATACGTGTCGACGCGTGGCCAAGCTGCGTGAGTGCCGTGCGCATGTCGTTGTGAGCAAGGTACGCGAGGTACGCGAGCCATGTCTGTATGGCATCGGCCACACTGCCTTCGCGTTCGGCCTGGTCCACGGCACGTTGGTACACGCGATCGGCAGCCAGAGACGCACCCTTTGCACAGTGATCTGCGATCGCGAGCCAGCAGGAGGTGCTTGCCGAGCTGATAGATAGTGCCATCGAGAGAACCTGCTCGTCGGGAAGTGTCTGCTCAACGGCCTGGCGCACTACGTCGTCATGCAGTGTTTGTGCATGAACCCGGGCTGTGCCCGTCAGTTGAGACGATGCGAGGACGGCGCCGGTTTTCTGTACCGCGCGCTTGTATAGCGGGAAAGGGTTCTGGGTCGACGTCGGCACCCATTCGAGGTACATGCGCCACAAGACAGTGCGAGCGATGCTTGGCGACACGTACGCCAAGTGCTTGTTGCTTTGCCATGCAACGAGCAAGCCCCATACCGGCGCATCTGGCTGCTGCGCCATGCAGGCATGAAGTGCATCGTTCCACGTCCGCTCGTCCCACTTCGCAGCATGAGCGTGGGCAAGCCATGCACATGGATTCAAGCGCTGGGTCTCGACAGGTTCCAGTGCACGATCGCTAGTCGTTACGAGCGCAACCCATGGCATGTCCAGGGATTTGGTAAGCTGTACTTCAATGCGCGACAGGTAGGCGAGCAGGTGAGGCTCGTGTAACCCGAAACGAGTCGACAAAGCGCAGAGCGTCGTGAGAAACGGTAGCGACTCGGCAGGATGCTCGCGGAACTGGGACACGGTGCGCTGCACCACGGCGGGAAGGTCACCTTTTTTGGTAAGCATGCGCAGATACGGCGTAGCGTGTTCGTCCTGAATAAAGCGCTGGTGCAGCACTTCCAGCAGCAAAATGACGGGCTGGCACGCCGTCCATGGGTCATTCGCGCCTGCCACGATTCCTGTGTCACGTAGCTCCTCTGGCACTTGGGCATACGTGTATAGCGGATCGATGGCAGATGAGTACGTGCCATGCAACTGACTTGCTCCGTGCAATATGGCATGTGTGTCTAATTCCTCATCAGCTTGAGATGCAGGTAAAGCCTCAGTGCTCGGCAAGGCGTGGTATAGCGGGAACAAGCACGAAAGTGTGTCGAGATCACATGCACTGAGCACACTTCGCATCAGCTTGTCACGTATGGCATCTCCATGTCCCTGGACACCATGTGTGGTTCGCAGCGAAGTAATGTCGCCATGCTGTTTCACGATAAGCGAGTCGCTAAAAGGAAACGAGCTCAGCAGCTGTAGAAGCGCCACGTATACAAACAGGTGCAAAGAGCCTGGCACGGTCGTGCGGATACTGTCAAGCACAACAAGCGGGATAGCACCTTGGCGGATGTGGTCTTGTGCTTCGGTGGGTGCATGCGGCTCGCTCTCGGGGGTATCTGCCTCGGGGACGTCGGAAGCCACCGCTTGTTCAGCCGCTGCTGCTTCTTCGTCCGCATCATCGCCGGCTATCACACGCCATCGCCGACGCAAGCGCTCCATAAACACGAGTTCCATACGAAAATACTCCACCCATAGCCGAAGCACGTCACGTTCATACGATGATAGGCGCCAGCGATAGGCACCAAGATGGGAGGCGCCACGCGACGTGCGCTGTGCTTTGCTGCGGCCTTCCTCTGTCTCGCTGAGCTTGTTGGTGCGAATCGCACGCTGCAGGAGGGCCCGGGCTGCGCTGGTGTCAGCGTGTGTGTTGAGCTCATAGTCGGCAGCAGAGAGCCACAGCGACGGCTGCATAGGATGCATTGCTAACGCACGCGCGTACACACGGCCAGCGACGACGCGCATCTTGCGTTTCTTAGCCCAGGCAATGTACCGCTCCCATGCATCTAGATCCCAACGGAACTTGAGCACCATGCGCTCGAAAATCGCAACGCAGTGCGCTGACGAATGCGCAGCCTGCTTCGGGAAGAAGGAACGAGGAAGGAGCTGTGACTTGGCGTCTTCATCACCTGATTTGATGCGCTCCATCACATGGCGATTGCGCTCGCGGGCACGTAGCATGATGAGCGCGTGCAAGTCGTCTTCAAAGTCCAAGTACCTCACAAAGTCATTCTTGTCTGCTTTGCGACGAATCAGACGCGCCTCAAAAGACTGCCTCTGGGATGTCAAAGAGCGTAATTCATCTTTCGACAGTATGCCGTGCTCATCCAGCACGCGGAGCTGCGGAAGTGTGCGTTCCAACGAGTACTGCACACGCTCCATGATCGTCCAATGCAAGTCATGCAGACGATTTTTTTTGGGGGGTTCTTATGGATCACGTGCTACGATGCCTTACGGCCACCTGGCATACGGTCAAGCAACACGCCTGTGCAGGCCACAAGGGTACGAGCCTCGTCGGCTTCGGCAAAGGCACTGCCAGCCCAGCGGATTTTTCCGTCAGGTCCGACGAGGTATGTGTATCCGACGTGCTTGTTGTGGAGTCCCATAGGTTCACGTACCATGTCCATATTCTGCTGGCTCAAGAGGTACGTCGACTGGAGGTCTGTAGGGACTTGTGCGCGGAGAGATGATAAAAATAAAGACAGGAGGTATGCCTTGAGCGTATTTTCTTGTAGGTTGATTTGCACGAGCTGAAAATGGGGGTGTGATCGGAAACGCTCGAGCGCGGCCTCGTAAAAGCTCCGAGTGTGCTCCTCCGATACTCTGGATGTGACGATGGCTACAATTGACACGTGTCCAAACAGCATGTCAGCCGTGTGTTTTTTCGATTTGTCGGCTAAGCAGGTGCCTTGGATATCGGGGAAATAGCGTGCTTTCTGTGGGGTGAGTCGTGTGTGTAGATACATACGTCCGCGCGAATCATGGTCTGTGGACTCCGCCAAGTCTTGCCGCCATGCGAGCGAATCTCGTGAAAGTCGTGGAAGTAGCCACGCGTAGCGTCTTTGATGCTGTGGAACGTTAGCATTTTCGCTGTACGTACATCAAGCGCCGCTTTTCGAGTCGCACGTCGCGATCAAACCATTCGGCATGCCTTTCCGTCCATGACGGCTTCTCCGATGTAGGTCGTTTGGTAATACCGAGAGGTTGTGACAGGAACGGCAATGGCTTGGCGTTGGCTTCTGTGGCAGCTTCTGATACGGACGACATGTATGATGACGGCTCTGGTGGGCCAAACGAGGTTGGAGGGGTTCCATCGTCGTCTTTGGGTGGTTTCGTGGCGTAGGCACGCGGCACGCCTACTCGAGCGGCGATGTTCAGCCTAGCGCGCGCATCGTGTTGAACCGATCGCACCCAAGTTCGTAGCATAGTGGAGAGTGTGTTTCTCGAAATTGGGCCCTTTTAGCTCCCTTTGACCCTGAGCGCGCTGCCGATGACCATACAGGCAGACAGCGCACAGACTGGATGAATGACATCGCCCTCATCCCGAACGCCACGCATGCACTACATACACAGCGTCTCACCCCAGTCTTCTTGGAGACGTACCGCTACTATGGTGTTCCGGCCTCGCACATGTCACGTGGTGATGGAGGGCGGACTGAGAGATGCCCACAGGCGAGCGATGCGCGTTGTTTGTTACAACCAAGGAAATCGTGAATCATGCCCCAACCGCATTACGACCTCCTTGTCAAACTGCTTCTGATCGGTGACTCTGGTAAGTACGCGAATATACGCTGACACTACAGGCGTGGGCAAGTCGTGCTTGCTTCTCCGCTTCTGCGACGACTCGTGGACGCCGTCGTTCATTACTACGATTGGTATCGACTTCAAGATCCGCACGATCGAAGTGGACGGAAAACGCATCAAGCTACAAATTGTAAGTAAAGCAGACATGTATGATTTTCTAATACTATCGCTAGTGGGACACGGCCGGCCAGGAGCGCTTCCGTACGATCACTACTGCCTACTACCGTGGATCGATGGGTATTCTGATTGTCTTCGACCTGACAGACGAGAAGAGCTTCCAAAGTACGTACATTTATACAAGCTTACGCGTACAGACGTCCGAAATTGGTACAAGGATGTTCAGCAGCATGCCAACGACGGTGCATGCAAGATCCTGGTCGGCAACAAATGCGACTGGGAAGAAAAACGTGTATGTGAACATCATCTAACGCGCAGGTCATCACTGAAGAGCAGGGCAAAGCACTTGCAGAAGAACTGGGCATGCAGTACATCGAGACGTCCGCCAAGTCGAACACCAACGTCGACGAGGCCTTCTTTAAGCTGGCACAACAAGTCAAGGACCATCTTGTTGACCAGGGCATCACATCCAATGTGCCCGGCTCGAATGGCACACAAAGACTTAACAGCACGTCTAACACTCAATCCAAGGGCGGTTGCTGCTAGTGCCCTACTAAGTAGACATATGTATCGATATGAACGCGGCAAATCGTAGTGCTCTCTGAGCGCATCGCGACCAGTTGCGAGGGGCGTGTGGGCTGCCGCCAGCACTTACATAAGCGCTCTTGTCTCGGATGCTTACAGCCATACCGACCTGCACATGCATCCTGGCTCTCACGAGTGTCTAGATCATGAAGTGCCAGGGCATCGTGCTAGCCCTACTTTTGGTCTGCCTGGTCGGTGAAGTCAGACCAGCTCATAGAGCAGAGCTTGCTTCTGAATCAACGGGCGTCTCCGAGCCGTCCCTTCTAACGTATGCGGGGGATGAGCATCATCCAACCTCGACGGTGCGCCCCGAACTCGACAAGCGAAGAGGTGGCATAGGTGGTGTGGGCGGCGGCCGTATTGGCGGAGGACGTGTGGGTGGCGGAGCTGCCGCCGGAGCTGGCATAGGAGCTGGCGCAGGTGCCGCCGCCGGTGCTCACAGATATCATGACCCGCGGAGAAATACAACATCTTCCGAGCCCGCATCATCTCCTGCGACTAGAGGGGCATCTCCAACGAGCCGTGCATCACCAGTGGCCACACACTCTCTTCCCGGTGGTGCCGCGTCCATCGACGTCATCACCACCCTGACCGCATTGGTTGTCATGCTATGCGCTTTGAGCCTGTCTATGGTGTGAGCGCGCGCGCGGCCATACATGTTCAAAGCCACCTTCGGCTCAAATCCTACACGCCCCCTGATCATAAACCAAGTAGACAAATCACAGTCTTTTTACAGCATGCGTCTCGGTATGCGCTCGCATCAGGCGCCGATCACGGCCAGGTGCCCACTGCCGACGTCGGGCATAGCGATAAGCGTGAACAGCTGCGAAATCTCTATGCATGTAAATCCTATCCACATCTCACAGCTGGCGCACACAATTTTGCATAGAGCAGAACCAGAGGCATAAGGACGAATTTCGCGCATCTTTTGATCCAATCACGAAGCTCGACATCCCACATAAACAAGTGGGTTGCTGTGGCGCGTAGAAGAGAAAGGATTTCATGCATAGCTAGTGTGTGATGAACGACGCATATTGGCCGGTCGTATCGGCCGATACGAGTTTCCGCAAATATATGTGACTGTTAGCAAGTAAGGCTCAATGCACTCGCCGAAGGCCAATTCCGAATTAGGCCGAGCGTGTATCAACAACAAGGCGCCAATGGCGTGTCAAATTTATTGCGTAAACGGAGGGCTTCCTGTTCCGTCTAACACCCTTCCTGTGTTTGGTGTCCTACGTCCACCAGTACCCTCACATTCGCAATGGTCAAGCTCAGTGTCCCCCTTACCCTTCTTGCCGTTGCGGTGGCTAGCGTTTTTGCTCAGGACGACAACAACAACCAGTCTCAGAGCCAGAGCCAGAGCGCTGCTCCTAGCAGCAGCCAGCCTCAGAGCCAGAGCTCGCCAAGCGCTGCTGGTAGCGCCAGCTCGAGCGAGAGCAGGCCTACGAGTGCTTCAAAGAGCGAAGACTCGAAGGGTGGCGCTGGTGGCGTTCCAGTGGTCACGAGCCCTGTCTGCTCGGCCCTCTTTGGCAGCCCTAAGGACCAGCCCCTAGGCGATTGCAAGGAGAAGTCGACGCGTGTGCCTCCTTACAACCTGAGCTCCCTCGTCGATTACTTCGTGGGTGGCTACCAGAACCAGCGCGGAAACCCCGTCAAGGTGATCGACGTCGCTGACGACCTCGCTGACTCGGTCGTCAAGTACTACCCTACTGTGACGCAGTCCCGTGACGTGATCAAGTACTCTATGTACAACGGTCTTATCCGTACTATTCATGACATTCAGGGTGACAAGAAATTCAAGCCCACGGAGGAAATGAAGCGTCCTCCGGGCGCTGAGCCTGGCAACTCGGCCGTTAAGAACATGATTGTGCCGGGTGCTGTCGGTGTGGCTGCTGCCGTCATGGGCGGTGCCATCTTCCTTTAAAGTGACCATGTATTGTATGGCCGGGGTGTTATGCTCGTATATGGTTCTTGATATAGTTGCCTGTGCGCCCTGTTCCCGTACGTAGTTGTGAACTCGGCGTGTCACCCAATATTCCTTGTCATAGGCAGCGACTCTCAACACCTCCACTTCTTGACGTGGCTGTTCATGACGTCAGGGAGCACCAGTAGCCGTCGTGGCTCCTCGGCGCTGCCGACGCTGCGGACGTGGCGTTCGCTACGTTTCTTTGATGCTGTACCACTACAAGAGGAAACGTACGATGATGCTATGGCTGGTGTGAGCTGCGTGGCGTACGCGCCCAAGTCGTCGGGACCTTGGGCTTCAGCACGCGGTGCTCTTGTGACTGGCTTGCATTCAGGGCAAATACGCGTTGTTGATGCGCGGACGTTCGTGGAGCTCGCTTCTTGGAAGGCATTTGATCATGAATGTATGCAAGTACATGTGGCATCGGAACATGGCGCTATTCTCACGATAGGGTGTGATGACGATACCAATGTATCGACTGTTCGTGTCTGGCGACTTGACAGCCGTGCCGCAAATGTCTGGCATGCGGTGCTGTGTGCTTGTGTCACGGTGGATGCACACATTACATGTGCGGCCGTGCCATCGCATCTATCGGATGTGGCCCTAGGTCTCAGTGACGGTCGTGTTTATGTTTTACCTGCGTTGTCTGACAGTATGCGCGCCAAAGAGCCCCATATCATCAAGCCCAAACTTGCACGCGAGGCTTCATTCGTGGATGAAAGCACGGAGCCAGACGTCGTTACGGGCCTTGTTATCGATGCATCGACGCTGCTCATATCGACCGTGTCATGTACACTCAAGTTTATCCTCCATGGTACGCGGGCCGGACAAGCTCCGTCCGTGATTGATACAATCGGATGCCCACCTCGCTGTGGTGCCGCATTTCGTACTTGTGCGGCAACTGAGGCCAAGGACGGCGTGGTGCCTAGTGTCTCCGCTCCCAAGTTAGTGCTCGCGCGGGAAGAGGCGCTGTACGTGATCGGCAGTCGTGGACGCGAGACGTCTTTCGCACTCGAGGGCGTCAAGCAAAGCATTTACACACTGCATGGTCAGCTGGTCATCGTGATGGTCGATCGCATTATTGTGTTTGACTTGGATACCAAATGCATAACGTATGCGGACGAATACAGGAACGTGGGGCATATATGGACGAATGAGGCGGAATGTATACCCGACGAGTACATCCATATTCATCATGCACGTACGCGACTTGTGGCGAAGCCCCTTGGGGCGCGACTTGAACATCTGTTCAGTGTGCATCTCTATATTCAAGCCATTCCCTTTATCTATGCGTATGCTGCACGATATCCACATACCCGTCTCCCGAGTCTGGCTTCGAGCGCATCTTCTATGCCACTGCAAAAGCGTCCTTCGGCCGTTGAATTGCTGGTGGCCGATGCATATCGTCGCTTTGGCGAGCATTTGTACGCCCGTGGTGATTTTGAGAATGCCATGCAGCAGTTCTGCCACACGATCGGGATCATGTCGCCTAGCGTCGTAATACGCAAGTTTCTCGATGCACAGCGTCTGCAATATCTGACCGTGTACCTTGAGGCGCTGCATGCTCGGCACCTGGCACATACGGGTCACGCGACACTCCTGCTCAATTGTTACACCAAACTTCGAAATATCGAGGCAGTTGACCGCTTTCTTCGCGCCTCTGACGTGCCACTCGACGTACCCGTCGCACTCGATGTGTGCCGTCGCGGCGGCTGCGTGGCGCAGGCTGCCTATCTCGCACAGGTGCATGGCATGCACGATGTGTATCTAAGTATCCAACTGCACGATGCTGATGATCCCAAGGCCGCGCTTGATTACTTGGCATCGCTTCCGCACAGTGACGTGATGCGCTACTTCCATCTATGCGCACGCAAGCTTCTCGATGCTGAAGCCGGTGCCACAACGGATTTGTTGGTGCGCGTGTATACCGCCGAGTCGGCGACTGTCTCAACTGGCGACTTTCAAGTCCTCTTGTCCCACTTTGTGGGGCATCCACGATTGTTGGAGCATTTTCTCGAGCGCATACGAGATGCATGTGCTAATGCCTCCAGGAAGCCCGACTTTTTCGTGCTCGCGCAAGACACCCTGCTAGAACTGTATCTCGCCCATACGCCTGACAAGGCACTGCATGTGCTGGAAGGCGATGCGTCACTTTATACCCCGTCCCGAGCTCTCATTTTTTGTGCCAAGGCGCGGTACACACCTGGTCTGCTGCGCGTGTACGAGCGTCTTGGCATGGTAGATGCCATCCTGCAGCACTGGATCCATGCCGGTGACAGTGAACGGGTATTGCACACACTCGACAGGTATGGCGCGACACATGCTCAGCTGTATGTTCCGGCGTTGTCATTTTTTACATCCACGCACGAGTTGTTTGCGCAGCACCGCGAAACTGTCGAGCATATCGTGCAGCATGTGTTGCAGCATGCGCTATTTTCGCCCATTGAGCTCGTGCAGCTCCTTAGCCGAAACGACGTGGCTCCTCTAGGCCTCTTGACGCCTCATCTCGTGGCACACATGGAGCAAGAGCAAGCCGAGCTCTCTGCAGCGCGGAAGCTCGTAGCATCGTACCGCACTGAGGCGCGTGCCAAGCAGACCGAGCTGGCGGCCCTGCAAAGCTCCGACGAGCCCCGCATCTTCCAGCACGAGCGATGCGAGCTATGTCACCAGGCACTCGACTTGCCTTGCGTGCATTTCATGTGCCGCCACAGCTTCCATGTGCGCTGCCTACTGGAAGGTGAGCGTACACGCGAATGTCCTGTGTGCGCGGCAGAGCACACGACCATCGAGACGCTCCGTGACGTGAGCCCGCTGACGTCTCTGGATGCGGTGCTGGATGAGGTGCATGCAGCGGACGACGAAGACGGCCGTGGCTTTGACGTGCTCGCTGACCTGTTCGCAAAAGGCATTGATACGGGACAACAGTCGTAGGAGCTACGTACATATCATATCTTGATGTTGTTCAAATTGATGGGCTCACGTCTGTAAAGCTCGTCGAGGTCAGCCTTGAGCACCTTGGCGGCTTCCTGGCGCTTGACCTTGAGCGTAGGCGTCATGAGACCGTTATCGGGCGAGAAGGGTTCCATGCGCAGCTTAAGAGCCCGCATCTGCTCGAGTGTACCGAGCTTTTGCGTCTTACCAAGCTTCACAAATTCGCGAAGCACAGCCTCGACGACGCGGCTATCGTTCACAGCCGACTCGAGCGCCGCGGCGTCGGTCGGGCTCACAGTTTGACCCAGCACCTTGCTGGCGAATGGAGCAAACACATTGGGCTCGGGCACGGCTACAGCCACCAGGTGCGGCTGGAACGAGTCACCGTACAGCCATACTTGCTGCACCAACGGCAGCGACGAAAACACACTCTCGACCTTCTCAATCGCGATGTATTCACCTTGGGCGAGTTTGATCAGGTTCTTCACGCGGTCGATGATTTGCAGACGTCCGTATTCATCGATACGACCCACATCCCCTGTCAGGAGCCACGGACCCTTACCGTCTTCGCCGGGCATGAGCGTCTCCTTCGTCTTCTTCTCGTCTCCCTCGTAGCCGTCAAACACACTGTTCGAGCGCAGCACAATTTCACCACGGGGGCACGGCTTGTCTTGCGACGTGTAGCCCAACTCGGGGCAGTCGCGCAGGCGAAGCTCTACACCAGGGTTCACAGGACCCACACAGCCGACGCGCCTGTCGCCTGGGCCCATGATCGAGGCGTACGCGTTGTTCTCAGTCTGTCCGTAGCCCTCACGAATATCAGTGCAAAGAGCAATGCGAAGCAGCTCCAGCACATCTCGACGGCATGGAGCACTGCCCGTCAAGATAAGCCCGACGCGTCCACCGAGTAGCGCACGGACCTTGCGGAACACAAGTCGGTCCCACAGAGCGTGAGTCACTGAGCCTGTCTTGTGATAGTTTTCCAATTTGGCACGAACCGCCTTGGTGAGGAGCTTGCCCTTCAGACCAGGGGTGTCCATCTGGATTTGAATCTGGCCTGCAATACGGTTGAGCACACGAGGTACGCTAGGCATCACCGTGGGCTGGAGAATCTGGAGATCTTCCATCAAGCGCTCAATCTGGCCCGAAAAGTAGCCGATCGAGCCGCCCATGTACAAGACATAGGTCTCCCAGCCCCGCTCGTAAATATGCGCAAGAGGCAGGTACGAAATCGACACTAGCTCCCGGTCAGAAATGACCCACCGCAGACCTTCCAGACCCTCTAACAGGCCGCGAGTCGTCACACGCACACCCTTGGGCAGACCCGTTGTGCCACTCGTGTAGCACAACGTCGACAGGTTGTTGAGGTCCTTGTTCGGCACGTGCGGATAAGGGTGACGCGCACCGATGTCAAGCACCTCTTTGTAATTCCTCACCTCAATGCCATGCATCGCGGCCCATTCGCGTACGAGCTGCAGCTTGCTCAGTTCGCCCAGCGTGGCGCTGGCACTGCCTGGCCGGTCAATGAGGATAATGACTTTTAGGGCCGGAAGCTTGTCGGCGTTACGCAGCACGATGGGCACATACTTCGAGGGGCACAGAAGCACACGGGTCACGCTGTGCTGCAGGATGTAGCACGAGCCCGCGGCGTCAAAGTTATCGTACAAGAGCACCGACTGGCGAGTATACGAATGCTGCGAGAGCATGGTGATCATGGACTCGGGTCGGTTGGCACCCCAGTATGCAACGGTGAAGTTTGTCAGACCTGGCTCCGAGATGTTCTTATCGTTTGAGCGCGGCTTCAACAGGCCATCTTCTTGAAACTTGGATAGAGCTGAGCCAAGATCTGTCAACTCTTTCGCGACATCTGCGTAGCTACGCCAGCTGTAGTAGTCAGCAAGATCGCCCTTGCCCTCATCAAATGGGCGGTGGCCCAAGCAGTTGGCATCGGGCTTCTCTTTCAGCCTACTCATAAAGCCGTCGTACGGGTTCGTCATCGGTGGATCCATGGGGAAGGCAGCGTTGCGGTAGACGGGAGAGAAGCCAGGTCTTTGCGTGCCTGGGATCTCAATCATCTGCTTTTCGATGTGAGCAGCCCAGCGGGCTTCGATTTCCTCCTTCGTGAGCCTGGCCATGTCGGGTGGAAGTAAGGTGGATGGTCTAAGGCCTCCTGGAGCCCCGTGACTGGCCTCTTTGCGATTTCTAATGCACATGCAGGATCCTGCATGCTTTTGCCGGTTGCTGGTCATTGTGGAGAATGCCGGGCCGGGCCACGTGCGGTTCATGAGGCGGGCGAAGCCTTCGGGCCTTGCACGCCCTGGTCGAATGCGCGCACCTCCAGCCGCCTGCGGGGGCAGGACGCTAGGTACGACCATCGATGCCGCCACTTCGGCAGTCATGCCTGTGCAGCACGCGTACGCAAGGAAATACTCGCGTGCATGGCATGCTTCGCTCGCCTTTCACACATGTAGAGCACCCGCAGAACATAGGTTCAATGCTACGAGAAACAAAGGAACAATACATGGGATGAATTATCCGTAAGGCGTTACATCACCGCCTAGTGGTGGCTCTGCTCCTTGGCAATTTGCTTGACTGTACATACAAATCATGGGAATCCAGGGCAAGGATATCAGACGTACCCCGGTGAAGAGAGCGCGTGTTAGTCATACATGTCATGGCCATGGTGAAGAGAAATACATACGATACGGGTTCTTAGGGTCCTTGGCGTAGGTCTCTGAGCGCACGCCGGCGTACTGCATCTTGCTCACACAGTAGTACACAATCGCCGAAGAGGCGAAGAATGGCCACAAAGGCTTCAGGATGGGCGTGGGGTATGCGCGGAAGCCGAAGAAAGCCATCTTGGACGCTAAACGCAATCGAGGGAAGAGAGCCAAACGGATCGGCTGCCCCCGCCGAGAGGGCCCTCTCCTATCACGTGCATATGCGTGGACAGCAGCGAGAGAGGTGCAAGGGTATCGACCTATGTGGAGGTAAGCAGGCGGGCACAACCTTACATCGTGGTATGACGATAAACTACAGCAAGCCCTAGGCCCGCGACTGCCAGCAACCAACATGAATTCCTTAGGAATTTATGGTAGGATGCCGTAGCAATGTTCGTACATGTTTCCGTGTATATCACGGGGAAAATGACAAAGCATGCATAGGTCATCACCATGATCGCGCGGACACACAGAACAGGCCATTGTAAGAAGGAGGGACGCTGTGGCTTGGCAAGCCCTTTTGATGCAGCACCGATAGGCACGAACAAGTCACCCCGGAACATGAGAAGCACACTGTATACGGCGACGGAGAAGAAGTGATACACAAGTAACAAGGGGTCCGGTGCCAAGCCAGCCAGCAGACTGATCGGGCCGCGCACACAGTCGCCGCCGCGCTCGAAGTAGCGGAAGCAACCAGTGCGAAGAATCGTGAGATGATCGTTAGGTACGCCGAACAAGCTGTAGAGCGACATGGCCAGGATGTTGATGACACTTGCCAGCTTCTTCCTCTTCCAGTGCCATGCTCGCAGCATGGACTGGACCTCGGTCCAGTTGCTCAAATCGCGAGCAGATGCGGGCACGGGGAACGAGTCATCGTAAGCGTCCAGCGGAGACCATGCTCCTGTGCCCAGAATATGTGTCAGGTACACGCAGTCCCAAAATGCGACAGTCATACCGCCGCCGGTCAGTGGATGACGCATGTTCATGGCATCGCCGACGACAATCAAACCAAATTGTTGCTGCCGCATTCCTTGCATGCTAGGAGGTAAGAAGCTGTTAGGCATAGTGCGCAAACGCGTCCCCTTTTCTAGTTCTTGCGCCAATGCTGAGCCGATCTTGGACGGCAGACACGGCACGACGACGCTGCTCAAGTACCGCTGGAGAGCGCCATTCGAGGCAGATGGCAGAACGGGACCAGGCACATCGACGAGAAGCCGTGTGACATCTGAACCAATTTGGTACACGAGTGCCGGACCTACCTGCTGGTTCTGCGCGGTCTTTTTGGCAGCTTTCTGGTTGAGAATGACATGGCCGTGCTTGGGAGTCAGCACTGCATCAGGTGGCAGCTCAATGCCGACGAAATGCGACCAGACCTTGGGTTGGTACGCTCCACCATACTCTTTCCTGAACTTGGAGAAGATGCCGTCCGCCACAATCGTGATAGGTGCATAGTACGAGGCGGTGTTCGTCCGAACGCCGAGCACGCGTTGGTCGCGGGCGTCGTGCACAAGCGACGTGACAGCAGCCTCGATGGCCGTCACGTTTTTCTGTGCAAGCATACGCGCCCGCAGAGACATGATAAATTGCCCGTGGTGGAAGGAGCGGCCCTCATAATGCATGTCCGGGCCCAGCGGCTCACTACGGCCGTACCGCGATGGCAGCTCGGCGATATGGGGGTACTGGATCCGTACATTCTCTTCGGGACTCAGGAAGATTTGATAGCCCACGGTCTGCACGGCGTCGATGCCCTCGAGGGCATCGGCGAGGCCGAGCAGCTGCAGAGCCCGCACGCCGCCAGGCTGTAGCAGCTCTCCGACAATGCGGTCCGGCTCGCTCATATCACGTTCCAGCACCAGTACACGCCGTCCAGCACGACCCAGCGATGTGGACAGCGCCGCACCGACCACACCGGCGCCAACGATGATCACGTCGTACGCTTCGCTCATTGTAGACGACCCGCAAGAGAGAGGGGCTGCTAAATGGCGTGGTCTGGGCATGGAGGCACGTGACCACAACATGCGGTGGAGCCCAAAAAAGGACGCTGGCCCCCTGGAGGTTGGCATGCGACAGAAGCGTGCCAAGACGTATCGTCGCCTCGTGCATCAGTATGTGCTGTATTATCGCTTCCGTGAGCCGTTCCAGATCCTGATAGACGATACCTTTGCCGAGTCTCTTGTGCGTCTGAATGTGCAAGAGCCGCTGAAGCAGCTTGGCATGGTGCTGCAAGCCAAAGTCAAGCCCATGATTACGCAGTGCTGTATGGCAGCGCTGTACGAGGCCGAGACTCACTCACAGGGGGATGAAAAGCAGATGTACAAGCGTGTGATTGCGCTCGCTAAGGAGTGGGAGCGTCGAAAGTGCAATCACAAAGAGACTCAGCCCCCGATCGAGTGCCTCTCCTCCGTCATTGGCCCGGTCAATCAACATCGGTACGTGCTCGCGGCTGATAGTGCTTCTGTGCGCCGCGCGCACCGCCGCCAAGTGCCAGGACTTCCGATGCTGCACTACTCACAAAGTGTTCTGATCCTGGAGCCTATGAGTGATGTGACGGAGCGGCATATTGCGCATCTCGAGCAGTCGAGATCCGCCTTGGACCCGGAAGAGCAGCGCCTCTTGCCGACGATGCCAGCGCCAGCGCCAGCGCCCGCGCCGAAGCGGAAGCGGGCCAAGGGTCCGAACCCGCTCAGCGTCAAGAAGAAAAAGGCCGCGCCGGCAGCGGCGCCGCCGACACCTGCCGCCTCTGTCAAGCGACGACGCCACAAGAAACGGGGCCGCGGCTCTACTGTACAATAGCCCGATCTATCCACGCAATGCAGTAATGATTCAGCAGCATTTCGAGTTCTTCGACTTCGTCGAGACGCTCGAGCATCGAGACGCGCCTGCGTTCCTCGCTCTCGAGTTGGTGCCATGACTCGCGCAGCGTATAGGCGTGGCACTCGAGGTGGGAGGCGCTTCCGGCGAGGTGCTGGAAGCGCTCGACGTAGGCGGCCGTGGATGTGCATCCCCGTGCGCCCGGCAGCGTAAGCTGGCGGGCGGCGAGGTTCTGGAGCATGACCTGGCCGAAGCGCGTGGGCGCTGCGTGCGGTGCGTCGCTGCTGATGCACATGTCGTAGCTCAGGATGCTGGCGCGGGGCAGGGTCGCGAGGCACGCATGCAGGGCGGCATTGGCCACATCGATGTCCATGTATGCGAGCACGCATTCACATAGGAGCAGCGTGGGCAGCGCTGGATCGAGGTACGTGGCGACTCGTTCCCATGTGCCTTGGTGCAGGGTGCTTATGTCGATGCCCAGGAGCACGTAGGTGGACGACACGAGGCCGTCCGCGGTGACGTGTGCGTCTGCCAGTGCGTGGCTGAGTGCTGGATGCGCCTGTATGGCGGCGGCTTTCTGCGACGTGGTTGAGGGAAAGTCGAGCTCGACGTACCTGGCCAGGCGCGCGTGACGCAGGCGCCAGAAGCGCGTGTCGCTGCCGGCGCCGAGGCTGACGATCTGGACGCGCGGTGCGGGCGTGTAGGGGCGCCCGCAAGCGCCAGTCTCGATGAAGTGCTGTACATGTGCATCGACCTCGCTGGCCCGCAGATACGTGCCGATATTGATGATCGGAGGACGGTGAGGCGCCTCGGCATGGCCCCGCAGCATGTCGGCGTAGGCGTCAGGCGGCAGGTATCCCGCTCGACACGCCGACAGGCGGGACAGGAGCGCATCCGCATCCGTCGCGCGCACGGCGTCTGGGTGGGTCCGTCGATACGGCCGGCCCAGCGAGAGGCGACGCGCTCCTGACATGAGAGTGGAGAAGGAGGCGGCGGTTTATGTCCCACGAGGTTCGTGAGCGGGCCAAGGGGTTTGTGGGGGGCACCGTGTCGGGCCTGACCAAGCTGCTGGTGGGGCATCCGTTTGATACGATCAAGATCCGGCTGCAATGTGATCCGGGTCGGTACGCAGGCCCGATCGCATGCCTTCGCTCGCTCGTCCAGCACGAGTCGGTGTGGGCCGTGTACAAAGGCTGTGTGCCCCCGGCGATCGGCTGGATGATGACGGACTCGGTCCTGCTGGGCTCGCTGCACACGTATCGCCGCATGCTTATGCGCTGGCATCCGCAGCGCGAGCGCCTGCCGGTGGCGCTGCAGGGTCTGGCGGGGGTGGGCGCTGGATGGACGAATGCGTTTGTCACGGCGCCGGTCGAGCTGCTCAAGACCAAGTTGCAGATGCAGCGTGCGCGCTTCTCGGCGCGTGCGGCCGAGTTCACGAGCACGTATGACTGTGCGCGCCAGGTCGTGCGGTACACGGGCGTGCGTGGCCTGTGGCGCGCCTTGCCTGCGACGCTGCTGTTCCGCACGAGCTTTGGGCCGATGTTTGCGTCGTACGACGTGTGTCAGAGGGCGCTGGGCGCGTGGGCGCAGCCGTACCGCGAGGGCGCGTCGTGGACGTATGCGTGGCTCGTATCGCCTGCGTGTGTCACGTTCTTGGCCGGGGGCCTGGCGGCGGAGGTGTTTTGGTTCGTCGGCTACCCGGCGGATGTGATCAAGAACCGCGTCATGGCCGACTCGATGCATTCGCCGCGCTATGCGGGTGGCGTGCGGGGTATGTGCGAAGCCGCGCGGGACCTGTGGGCCCCGCGGGACATGCCTGCCCACGAGCGCGGCCTTGGGGGCCTGCCGAGGCGTCTGCGGCGCATCTACACGGGCTACCTGACGTGCGCTGTACGTGCGTTTCCCACGAACGCCGGCGCGCTGCTGGCCTTTGAGACGGCCATGTACCTGATGCGCTAGGCCGGTGCCTGGTACAGGGCTGTGTAATACCCCGCATAGTACCATGCCATAGCGGCGTGCTGGAAATGGTCGCCACCGATAGAGTTGGGTGTCGTGCGCACGATGCGCTGGGCTTCGCGCCAGCCGGGCGTGCTGCTCTCGGCCTCCGCGGGCTTGGGCAGCTCGGGCGGCGGGGGCGGCACGATCGACGCCCCGACGGGGGGCAGGGCATGCCACAGCGAGTCGCGCTCGAGCGCGTCGGTCCGCCGTGCGTGAAAGTCGCGGTACTCTTGCTCCGCCGCATGCCACACGTCGACGAGGAACGTATCGTCCCAGACGTCCTCGGCCGTCCAGGCGTGCGAGCTCATCGGGACATGCGCATCGCTCGTGAAAAACGACGGCTCATGGTGCGGCGACGCAATCACGGCGTCGTCCAAGTCCGGCGCCGTGTCGTCCCAGTGCGGCCCGACGTACGGCGCATCACACCGCCGCCGCTTGGCGTGCGAGGCCTGCGCCAGGCCCTGCGGCGTATGCGGCAAGTCGTCGTACGCCACCAGCGAGCGCATACGTGTGGAGGAGCTAAGGCTACCTGCTAAAAGCGACGACGAACGCGGTGGACGAGCGCCTGGATGTGCTCGATCCGTGCGTCCAGCGCATCGTCTGTGCGTGTGAATCGGCGCGTCGTGAGCTGGAGCACGGCGTCGTTCAGGGCCTGCTCGACCTCGTGCGCGGGGAAACGCACGTGGCGGTCGTGCTCCGCGCGGCGCAGCCAGGCCTCGACAAAGTCGGCGAGGTCGGGGAGGAGGAATCCGACGCCGGTGTGCGTGTTCCACGGTGCGGGCGCTGTCGAGAGCAGGCCCTGCAGGACGTGGAAGAGGGCGTCAGGCGGGGCGCCCGCCTCCAGCAGGACGCGGGGCGCCCATCCCGGCGACAGCCCAGCGCCTCCCTTCGAGAAGGCGTGCCAGTGCAGCGACGACGGAGCCGGCTGCTCGCCCAGCTGCGCCACGACATACGTATCGTACGCATACCGCTCCAGCAGCGACAGCACAATGTCGACCGCACACGCAATGTGCGAGCCGCCGAGGCGCACGTACACGTCCGTCACGAGAGCGGCCACGGCGCGATGCGCCTGCGCAGGCACACTCGCGTTGTGCTCGCGCGCCACGAGCGCCTCCCACAGCGCCGCGACGAGACTTGCGTCGTGGTACTGCGCCGTATGCAGGATCAGCAGCTGCTCCTCCAGGAGCCCAAACGGCTCAGCCACGTGCCGGTACAGCGTCGTGATATCCATCAGCGAGCGATCCAGCAGCGCAGCGGTCTCGCGCGTGTGCTCGCGGGTGTCATCGAGCTCGAGCGTCTCGACGGGCGGGAGCGCACTCAGGATCTTGGCCTGCACTTGCGCGACTTCCAGGTCCTCTTCGAGCTGCGTCGCGAATCCGACGAGATCGTACGCGGCCGTCTGACGCACCGACTTGGCATTGCCGACGGCGAGCGCGAGGTATTCGATGCGCTCGTACAGATGCAGGGCGTACGTGTCCGTGTGCGCCAGCGCATCCAGCGTCTGGGCCGCTGCGAGGTACTCGCCCTGGCGGACGTACCACTGCCACAGCAGGTCGCGCAGGCGGCGCTCGTACGTCTCGAGCGACTCGCCGTCCAAGAGCACGGGCGTGCCCTGCAAAAAGTCCTCGAGAAACGGCGTCGGCGTGCTCAGCAGCTCGGACGTCTTGCCGTGCGCGATCATGTATGTGTACAGCTCCTCGTGGAACAGCGCATCGTCACTCGCGAGCGCCTGCCGCATCGCCTCCGCATCGTCGCGCAGCGCACGCAGCACGAGTGCATAGATGCGTCGGCGCAGCGCGTACATGGCCTGGCGGTGCGACATGGGCTCGTCCGCGGGGCACCCATCGGCACGGAACGACACGGCCGCATCGGAGGGGTCGACGGCGTGCGCACTCGCGAGGCCGAGGGCCACGACGCCCGTGGCGTACCGCAGCTGCTCGTACGTCGTGCACACCTGCTCGAACTTGTCCCAGGGCAGATGCGCTGCGCCCGGCAGGAGCAGCCGAAGGCTGTGCGCCAGCTCGTCCGTCACCGCCGTGCTATCGCTGCTCTCCGCCCGCAGCCGCGCATCCAGCTCGACGGCGTGGCGCAGGCACTCGGACGCCTTGTACTGCCGCACATCGTCGGCGCTGCAAAAGCTCGCGCACTGCGCCTGGAGTGCCTCCGCAATCGCATCGACACTCGCGCGCGCGCCGCTCTGCGACTCGATGAGCGCCGTGACCAGCGCCTGCGCCACGCCGCTGCCCTCGCTCGTCGCGACAAGTCCCGCGAACGTCAGCGACGTCAGCTTGGCGCGCATCCCCGGCGAGAGCGCCTGCGCCAGCGTGCCCAGGTGGTGGTCGGCGAGGAACAAGACAAAGTGACACGCCTCCACCGTGCGAGTGAGCAGCGCACCGAGGCGCTCCGCCCGCTCGTCGTCAAACAGCTGCGTGTGCCGCTGCAGGAACGCGTGCAGCGGCGCGAGATGCGTGAGCACGCCGGGGAGGCGCCCGACGATGGGCGGCGCGCCCGATAGAA
>ERZ501061.171-NODE-171-length-25135-cov-3.953788_pt1 | contig 25135 bp, 20 predicted proteins | sample MGYA00510854_ERZ501061 | MGnify/ENA primary metagenome ERZ501061 (study PRJEB25958, sample SAMN03398515) | human skin metagenome | study: EMG produced TPA metagenomics assembly of the Human Skin Microbiome Metagenome (human skin metagenome) data set.
GTCTCACGTGGGTCATCTTGGAATGGTATCCCTACAAGCACCAGAAGCGCGAGGAGCATGCAGTTGTATGGACCGAGACGGAATGTATAGAATCAAGTATGGTCTGAAGTAAGCGTATGATGCGTATATACTCGATGCATTAGGGGTCAGTGGTATGTGTGGGTGGTGGTGACGGTGTGCGTAAATGTGTGCCGGATGGTGGCACGTGGGCATCTTCATAAGATACGTGGGAGCGTCTTGCCGGCGAGGGCGAGCGTGAGCGTGAGCGTGAACGGCGAGCACCTCGCGCCGGCATATCACGGTTGACGCGATCCCATCTGCTAGAGCCTCGGGTGTCTGGCAGCACAGCGCCTTCTCGCCTTCTCTCGCGCTCCTCTATTCGTTCTTGCTTGCGTCGTTCCTGGAGAACAGGATCGAACGCCTGCCCTTCTTCATAATCGGGACGAACGTGCAGTGCACGTTGCATCTTGCTTGACTCGCGCTCTTTCGCTGCACTTCGCGCATGGGTGTCCGAGGGTCGCAGCCCCTTGACTTCTGCATGCGTTGGCTGGCTGTATGATGTAGGAGCTCGCTCCAATCTTGCACGTAGACCTTGGCGCAGAGATGCTACTCGTGCCTGAATTTCCTCTTCTGGTAGTCTAACGAATCGCGTGAGTACAACAGCGCATAAAGCAGTGGCCTACGAACCCTTTTTCCTCCAATTCATCCTGAAACTCGATACACTGGATCTCGATTTTTCTCCGACGCTCATGATCTAGGATCGATGCATCTGGCTTTACATGCTCAAACTTTCGCACATCGTCATCGACGCGTGGTGCGATAGGATCACGCGGCCTGAGATGGGACAGGTTTCGCTGGACATAGCCGTTCGTGCCACTGTACGTGTGAGCCGACCATCCCTTCCTACAGGGTCCATTCCAACATACCTTCCGCGCGCTGTCTGCAGTCCAATGCCGTTGTACATGTCAGAGCAACTTTACCACTCAAGAGGCAGTAATTTCCGGCGTCACTGCAACAAGTTATACGCGTGGGCGCTAGACCGTTCGCCAGCTCGAATGAATGCGGTCGGCCCACTATCAAACCAACAGCGGTGGAGCGGTGGCGGCGCTCGTGTTTAGTCAGCTATATCCTGAGTACCCCCGCCGTCGTCGATGCACGCGGCGTGAGAGACTCGGTCAGATCCAACGACGTCAGCCGCGTGTACAGCACTTGCATGATGGGAGATGCACACATGCAGTCCACCATGGTGCAGGGTGCCGATGCCATGACGGCTCTTGATCTGCATCACTTAATTTCGCAATTCTGCCAACGACCAGATCCCATGGACATGATGTCAGCGAATGCACACGCATTACCAGGCAGTTCTGTGCAGCGTGAGCATGCTCTGCTGGAACTAAGCAAGAAGCGCGAGCAGTACGAAGATTTGGCCCTTGTGCTTTGGAATAGCTTTGGTGTTATGCCCTCACTATTGCAGGAAATCATCTCTGTGTACCCGCTCCTTTCGCCGCCTGTCTTGACGGCTCACGCGTCGAACCGCGTCTGCAATGCACTCGCGCTCCTTCAGTGCGTAGCGAGCCACAATGAGACGCGTGGCCCCTTTCTTCAGGCCCATATTCCTCTTTTTCTGTACCCTTTTTTGAATACAACATCCAAGTCGCGTCCGTTTGAGTACCTGCGTCTCACATCGCTGGGTGTCATCGGTGCTCTTGTGAAGCAGAACGACAAGTCGGACGTGATCACCTTTCTTCTTTCCACTGAAATCATTCCGCTTTGTCTTCGTATCATGGAGACTGGCTCAGAGCTTTCAAAGACGGTGGCCATCTTTATTGTGCAAAAGATTCTGCTAGATGATTTGGGCCTGAACTATATCTGTCAGACGTACGAGCGTTTCTACGCTGTTGGAACGGTGTTGAGCAATATGGTAGCGCAAATCGTTGAAAGTCAGGCCGTCCGACTGCTCAAGCACGTCGTACGTTGCTATTTACGCCTCAGTGACAATCCCCGGGCTCGTGAAGCATTGCGGTCTTGTCTCCCCACGCCTCTTCGAGACGCTACTTTTTCGCAGCTTTTGAAGAACGACCACATGACCAAGCGATGTCTTGCTACACTTCTTCTAAACCTGTCGGATCGTGCTGAAAATTAGCTTGCTGAAGGGAGACTGTGAATGTCTTGCATCCTCCCATATTTGGATACCAAGCTTGATGCGTGTTTGTTGGTCGCTTCAGCCGTCACGTACGCAAGACGTTCATCTTGTTCGAATGTCTCATATGGAAAACATATGCAAAAAAAAATACACGCGCATTGTGACATATAATAACAAGCGCTGTATATCTGAGAATGCTTCACCCATGCAACAGCTCGCCTGGCATGATCTGGCTACATTGGGACCTGTGCTACAACTCTACGTGACCTGGTCAATATGTCAACATTGACACATGCGCTATGCTTTGTTTGGGAGCATCCTAGATCTCGTTCGTTTAGCATCGGCTCACTCCATGGTTTGTAAATGCCGCATATGTATGACCACCAGAGTCGCGTCAGCTCATGGGACTATGTGGCTCGTCATCGCCAGCCGCTTGCTGGGCACATATGCGCTGCAATTCAGATTGCAGCTCCATCTCTTGCATATGCTGCCCAGCAAGCTGGCGTTCCACGTGTCGAAGTGAGTCTGTCACGAAAGACTCAATCGCTTCTCGCTCGTCTTTTTCAATGTAGCCCATCACGCTTTTTTGTAGTTGTGCAGCATTCAAAAGATCAAATTGTTGAGCTCGTACATTTTCGAGTACCAGGGACGAGAGATCTATGCGATCGAGCTTTTCTGCTGGTAGCATCTCACGCTCCAAAGGCACCACAGACGCGGCAGAGTGCACGTTTCGAGCTCGACGATCTTTATGGAGCTTAAGCTGCAACACGTCTTTCGGATTCGCTATGCGCCCCGTAAACTCTTGTCCGAACCGGGCAATGTTTCCAAGAGGTAGATGAGTATCATATACCACTCGCAAGCGGACTAGGGGCAGCATAGGAGGCGGTCGCTCAGATGCTGGTAAGTGCTGATGACGCTCGTGCCATCGGGCGTCTGCCTCGGCAATGAGCAATTCCACCTGAACACGGTTAGCACAGCCAACTTCCAGGAGAGACCAAATGGGGGAGGAAGGGGGGAGGGGCAGGAACACGTACATGCTTGCGAAGCAATTTTGCGACAGCAACACGATCAGCAGGATCGATCTCAGCTTGGCGGATCTCGGCAGGCAGAGACAAGTCTTTCATGACAAAGGGACGCACGGTCTGCAGAGCTATAGGCTCAACGGTGCAGTCCTTCCCTTTCACATGCGCGATTGCGACGCTCTTTGGTACGCACTCACCTGGGGATAGGCTCGTCGCGATGCTGCTGCCGGGCTGTGAGATGACGTAGTTCTTTTCCGTCACAGCTTCAGGCGAAATACGCTGTTCGTGCTCGTGGCCCCAAACGACCAAGTGCAGAGAATCATCGAACATAGATTCGGGCACATACGCCTTTGGGTTGTGTGAGGCCCGGTTCTGATGCAGCACGAGAATTTGGAACCACTCGTCCATAGCTTCGGCTGGTCGATACATATAGACGTGTCTTTCACGCAGTTCATGTGCAATGCGTTCATCTTTGATGTTCCCCATTCCGTACAAAGCAAGCCGCGTAGTGCCCTTGCGCAAAAGTACGGGTCGAAGCGCCATCATGCCTGAGCCAGAGGACGACGACATCGATGCTGGTCTCTTGCGAGAAGCATCTCGACTTGGAAGGGAAACGCGACCAAAATAATTCAGCAGTCCAGCTGCTGACAGGATGTCTAATGCCGACAAACTTCCATCCTGGCCTAGTCCTTGCGGGTCATCGTGATTTCCATGGATCGAGAATACGGGTATACTAACGTTCAGATTGGCATCTTCATAATTTACAAAAGGAAAGGATGTGCCTGAGCGACTTTCGGCGTATGGGTCACTCAGCAGCTCAAGAGCAATAGGATCGTCTCCTAACGTATACTCACGGAGAAGATTCATGGTCCTATACAGGGTGGATCGAGATGGCTTGTTCTCATGGAAGAGATCGCCACCCAAAAGGATCATATCGACCTACCATGTGTATGAGGACCTAAAGCGCACGTACGTACCTGATTCTGACGAGCGAGCTGAAGAATCTCTTCAAAGGTTCGTAGCGAGTCAGAGCCACGCACTGGATCTCGTTCCATGTATCCAAGATGGGTGTCTGACGCTAGGAGAATTTTCAAGATGTCAGGATCGTCCTCCCGCTGTGCATCAATGAGACCACTCATGCCGCCGAGTGTCGTTGATCAGGGGTGGAGAGGGTGGTTGGGAAGGTAGGTGGATGGATTGGCGATCACTGGCAGGAATTTGCCACCCATTGTTAAAATAGCATGTCAGCTTAAGCGGCTCGATGCGATAATCTGGATCATGATTCTCTAGTGCAAGTCCGGATGTATCGTCAACATGAAGTTCTCCGTCATGCTATATGCTGAATGTATGTACATTAGTTGAATGGGGACCAGATGACGCGTCCGATCAAGCGGAGCAGATGCATAGGATACGAGCCCCAAGAGAGAATAGCATTGTGCATCGTAATCCGCCCGTTTATACATGCGATTGTTTGCTTGTCTTGCGATATGCCTAACACGCGGAAACGGAAAGGAATCGGTGGTACTCGTGTCTTGGGCATTTCAATCACATGCGTTATATTGTATTGTCCAGGTTCCATGGGACACTGGACTTCCACATGGTTCTCACGAAGCACATCGCACAAATCCATGCGCTCCGCATACAATCGAAGAAATCCAAGGTAGACATTCACGTCGACGTAGCTACCCTGCGCGACACGCCCCGACAGCGATCCAGCGCCATGGAACGTCAGATTCCGGCCCATGACGGGTGGGTCAGGCTGCAGCTCCACCGAGTCTACTCGAACGAGATAACTTTCAGCATCGACATCATCACACCATTCCCATGACCATGCGTCGCTTTGTACTTGGCCCAAAGAATGTAAGTCCTTGCCAAGCGGAATGTCATGCGCACGAGCCTCAGAGACCATTCGGTAGACGATATCATCCATAGGCTCTGCATGAGCATACATAGAATTGTGTGTATCAGTCTTGATCATCCCAGAAATTGGACTGGCCAAGATCTGTGCACTCAAAACAAGCAAGCCCACGACGAGACAGACGATTCGCATGATCAGCAAGCGGCTCACCAAAGAGCAAGTGCGTGACGTGGGGAGGGTAGGCCTTTCTCTAGCGAAGTGGAGAAAATTTTGGTTCATCACGATCAAAGGTTCCTCCACATTCGTCTGATGGGTGCATGAGGCCCACCCAGATCAAAAACCCAATCAGGACAGGTGGATTCCATAAAAAAATGTGGACCCAATCGAGAGGAAAACTTCTTCGTGACGGTAGTACGTGCCACTTCGAACAGAGTCCTTTGAAGGGTGCGTTGACAGAGCCATGAAGCTAGATGCGACAGACGTGCGGTACATCACGCCCGAAGAGTACCGCGTTTTAACAGCCGTGGAGATGGGCTCTAAGAATCACGAGGTTGTGCCGACCACGCTCATCGCACAGATTTCGTCACTACGGCATGCTGGCATCAGTAAACTACTCTCAAATTTACTGAAGCGACGCCTCGTGGCGCGTGTGCAGAACAACGTATATGATGGATTTCGCCTTACGTATGGAGGGTACGACTATCTTGCTGTTCGCGCATTGAGCAAGAGAAAATCCATGTATGCTGTCGGCAACCAGATCGGCGTAGGCAAAGAGAGCGACATCTACCTCGTATCGAACGAGGAAGGCGAGTGTCGGGTGCTAAAAATCCACCGCTTGGGTCGTATCAGTTTCCGAAAAATCAAGGAAAAGCGTGATTACATGGGAAAGCGAAAGAGTGCGAGCTGGATGTACATGAGCCGATTGGCTGCGCAAAAGGAATACGCGTTTATGCAGGTACGTTGACGTTTTCGATCATTATCACGGTACATAATGTTGTACAGAAATGCTAACAAGAAAGATCCTACATGCGCATGGGTTTCCAGTCCCCACGCCATTAGACCAGACTCGGCATACCGTGCTAATGAGTTATGAAGACGCATACCCCTTACGGCAGATTGCCGCACTCCCCATTGATCAAGTCCGGCACCTATACTCGGCTCTCATGGCGCTTATTGTGCGCCTTGCACGGGCGGGGCTGATACACGGCGACTTTAATGAATTCAACTTGCTTGTGAAAGAAATTCGGGATGATGAAGACAACACTGATGAGAACGACACGATTCCGAAGCATCAACGTATAGAGCGTGCAGATCAAAGCGATGCGGAAAACGAGTCAGATTTTGGTGCCGAGGATGCAATTGTAGAGCACGGCAAGGGTTTTGCAAGAGTTGTGCAAGGACCCCCTAGAGCGAATGACGATGAAGAAAAAAAAGATGCAGTTGATGTGCCAAAGACGTACTCGGATGAAGACGGAGACGAGGACGAGGACGAGGACGAGGATGAGGACGAGGATATCAGCGACATCTCAGTGGATACGCAACAAGTAATTGATCTGGGTGAAGGCATTCGTGTAGAGCCGGTGTTGATTGACTTTCCTCAAATGGTAAGCATTGAGCACCCGAATGCCGCCTACTTCTTCGAGCGTGATGTTGACTGTGTTCGGCGCTTTTTCCGGAAACGTTTCCGCTTCGAATCGGAAGAGTATCCAACCTACTCGCAGGTTATGGAAGCGATGCGGGACGAAAAGGTTGACCGACTGGATGCTCTCACACGTGCTAGTGGATTTGGCAAAAGCTCAGACGCAGATGCGATCCTGGAGATGCACCTCGCAAGTATGCACGTTGACGAGAGTGAGGCCGAAAATAGTGGCGTCGAATGGGATGAGGGCCGTTCTGATGGTGATCATACTCATGACGAAGACGAAGGTCAAGTTGAAGAAGAAGATGAAGAAGAGGAGGAGAGCGATGAGGACGATGTTGATGACGAAGCGGATGTCACTGTTGATTCCGTTAGAGGTATGGGTGCGATAAAGAAAGGGAAAATGGAATCCATAAGACGCAAACATGACATGCAGCCCGGCCAGGTGGACATGTCGTATGTTAGTTCACGCACAGCTGCGTCGCGTGCACAGGCACAGCGCCGATCTTTCAAGCATCATGGACGCAAGTCGCAGGCGACCAAAATAGGCCGGCGGCACGGCGGTGGAAAAGCCAAGCATAATAAGGCCCGCATCGTAGCTGATTCACAGGTTATTTAGCGTCCCAGTGGCACAAGTCAGACAACCGTCGAGTGAGCACGCCTCCATTGCGGAGACGCGACGCGCGAAGGAGGTATAATAGGAGTGGGAATGAAGGGTGGATGTGTGGAGGAGGCAAGCGCCACCACGAGTATGTGCGCACTGGAGCGTTGCCATTGGAGAGAGAGGAAGGGTTATATAGGCACGCAACGTTGGATGAGAAAAAAAAGGCCAGTGAGCCGTTCTTCGATTCGTGCCCTACGGACGATGTCCGCTCGTCCCCAAGTCGGGCGTGGGACAAGCCGCGCATCGTCTCCCAGCAATACGCTGTATTTTTGGAATGGCAGGCTGCTGATATCAAAAGATGCGCCGTGGGCTATTGGCATCACAGGCACGCTGTTGATTGCAGGTCCAGCATGCTGGATCGCATTCGAAGCACCTTACCTTTCGCAAGGAGTGAGCGTGGCACCTGTCGTTCTTTTCGCCTATTTCTGGATCAATAGCGTCGCAAGCATGCTGAAGACGGCGCTGACAGATCCGGGCATCTTGCCACGAGAATTGGATCCCGAACCGGACTGGCAAGAACCGCCGTCGCCACACATGCCCTTCGATATTGAAGGGCCTATGAGTAGACCAAAAGACCGTTCCATTGCGTTAGAGCGCGTGGACGACGGTGGTGATCCATCGCTTGGCACAATAGCCAGTATACCCAGCGTCTGGTGTGAGACATGTCATGTGTACCGCCCGCCGCGATGTAGCCATTGCCGCTCATGCAACAACTGTGTCGACACACTGGATCATCACTGCATATTCTTGAATGCATGCATTGGGCGGCGAAACTACACGACATTTTATGCGTTTTTGTGCCATACGATGGCCATGTTGCTCGTTGGGATTGTCGGCTGTATACTAAAACTGTATTATATTGCAGCTCCGACAACAGTGGCTCAGGTACGAGCTGACGGGAACAAAACGACGCGTGGGTTCGTGCACGCGCTGAAGAAGACGCCGGAAAGTGCCGTGTTTTTCTTTCTCGCTACGGTATGGTCGATCCCTGTGGTGTGCTTATGGACATATCATACATGGCTTCTGCATCAGAATCGCACCACGGTCGAGCAAATCCGACTCGAGTCTACATCCCGACTATATGACGTTCATCGCCCGTACTCGACTGATCTATTCGACAGTGGTGCGTGTGTACGAGGCATGGCAGCTTGCTCTGCTAAGATTCGGAACGTTGTCGTACCCAAGGAGTTTGCTACGCCACTGACGGCATTCGAGCCGCCGTCTTTGTCGCGCAATCGCACAAGACAGATGCGGCGGACGCGCGCTCCCTTCCAGCACAAAAACCCATCGCGGAACGCGCTCCAAGTGCTGGGCCGCCCAACGTTTACATCCTTCGCCCTTGTCCGGCCACATGGGCTGGCCTTGACGTCATTTCCATCAACGTCTCTTCCTGTTCACGAGTTACCGAACGAATCGGTTCCTGCGTCCCCTCTGTACGCCCCACCCAATGCCAAGATATCCTAACTCACCTTGCATACACGCCTCCATAGCCACTCGTTTCAATCATGTAATTAAATCCTTATGTGCTAGACGACCTCAGCCACCCAGCGGCTCGTCAGCCCAGCCCCCTTACAAAACGTCTTCAAGTGCGCCGACGGGCTTGACTGGCTTCTCTTCAGCGCTAATCTCGCGAGAAAATCACCTCAATAGTGTGTGCAGCGTTTGTCACCGGCAGCGTAGATGTCGATGCCGTTCGATGTCGCTCCTGATGTGGATGCATCCACACTGCGAGTTGCCCAGCTGCGCACAATCTTGCAAGCACATGGCGTCGTGATGCCGGGGCATGTACGCAAAGCTGCACTTGTAGCTGCCTTTGAAGAGCATGTGCGGCCTCATCTTGTGAAAGCGGAGAGCATGCAAGCTGTACCAGAAACAGCGCCAGTGACGCCAGCAACGCCAGCAATGCCAGCAACTCACCCATCAGCGGCATCGTCTGCATTGTCTACACAACCAAAGAAAGAAAGCACCCCTCCGTCAATGGGAATTGGAACGCCAGGTATGCGCTTCGTCTCACAAGAACAGCCAGGCGCCTCTTTGAAAGCATCGCCACCGGCCAGCATGGATATCCGATTTTCTGACGAAAACCCATTTCAACGTCCTGCTGTGACCCCCACGCCATCACGGAAAAAAGCCCAGCGTTTATCGACGCCAGTGGCAAAACCCATGACGCCCACATCGTCGGCGAAAGCCAAGTCGACGCCCGTGTCGAAGGCGATGAGCCACATGCCACACACAGCATCTCCATATACCCGCACGCCAGACAAGGTGCGCCAAATAGCCATGGCTGCGTCGCACGAGCTACATGTGCCTGGCCAAGCAACCGAGATGTCTGACAGTGACTCTGCTGACCAATCTGCCGATGGACCAACACATGGGTTCCCGCTCTTGCCAAAGGAAAATCAGTCACTGTCGATCACGCAGCAAATCCGCATACACTGGCGGGCGACACTGGTCCGTTGGACTGCCTGGTTCAGTGTACTTGCATGGATTTGGTTCTGCTGGCAATCGCGATTGGAAGGGTACTGCCTCTCAGGCACACAGCCACCGGTGCCTGAGCGACCCACCAATGTATGGCAAGCGCTGCAGGTGGTCGTCACACCAGTGTGCACGCCATGCCCAGAACATGGGGTTTGTGTCGGCGGCCAACTTGTTGCATGCGATTCGTCTGACTACACGATAGAAGAGCCAGCTTTAGCTCAGATCCCCCTCCTTGCACAGCTCGTGCCCCTAGGATGGCGCGCCAGGCGCTGTGTACCTGACACATACAAGCTCGTGCTGGCTTCCGAATTGGCCGATGCTCTCGTCGACTATCTAGCGCACTTCCATGGACAGGTTCGGTGCGGCCGGCAACAGGCACATGAGAATGCACCAGTCGAAGCACCATTGGGTATGTATGCCTTGCCTGAAACCGAAGTGAAGACGCTTCTGCAAGCGCGTACGGTCGACACGGTCGACGCGCATACGTATGACGTTCTATGGCGCATGGTAATCGACGGGCTTCTTGAGCATGCGCACGCCGACATGCAGGCTATTGTGCAAAACAAGGATGCAAGATCAATTCGGCATGGATCGGTCGTTGATCGATGGCTCGTGTCGCCACGCAAGACCATGCCGGTGACATGTCGGCTGCGCTTATACGTACTTGACTGGGCATGGCGCCACCGCCTTGCGCTGTTATGCACGCTCCTTGCTTTCGTGGGCACATTCACTCTCTCGCGCCGTGTGCAGCGTTCACGGATCCGTCAGCATGTGGTATCGACGCATACTCAACGGGTGTTTGAGCAGCTGCAGAAACAGGTGCTTGCTCACATGGCGGCCATGGAGGCGGGCTCGAACCGTGTCGTACCACGTGGCATTCCTGTGCCACATCTCCGCGACACGATCCTGCAAGCGGAGCCCAATCCTCAGGTGCGGCGCCAGCTCTGGCAGCATGTGGCCAAAGTTGTCGAGCGCAATGCAAATGTACGCACACGACAAGCACAGTGGCATGGTGAATGGCAACGTATGTGGGAATGGATGGGCGTTGTGCCTGTGGAACGTGCTGAGATCCGTGGCGGCCAACAATTGGATGAAAGCCGACTTGCCAACTCAGAGCAGCACCACAACGACACAACGACAAATGATATCAACAGCACCGATAGTGCCGACGGCACTAACCACGAGCATGCCGACCATGACGTTCACACGGCGTCTGTGCCTCATGGAAGACATGCGCGCGCATGGGCCGCACAATGCATCACTTTCTAAGCGTCCCACCCTCCTCACAGAGCGCGCTCGATTTTGATCGTATTTCTCTCTCGAGCTTCCTCCACTATACGTTTATTTGGCCGGAGGCGGCGATGCGCACGCACGCGCCGGCATCGGGCCTTGCATATATCCATCCGCATGTAGCAATGAGTAAGGACACATCCAATCTCGTTAGTGGACCCGACGTTGCAAGTGCACTCTTTATGTGGGCGCCAGGGAATTCTTCCATTGTTCGTACACACACTCTTTCTTCCCCAACTCTTGCTTGCGCGTGTAAGTAGAAGTGCGTACGTGTGAGTGCGTGCATCCGTGCGTGTGGTAAGCAACAGCAGCAGCGTCACCAGCAGCGGCCTGTTTCTGCTCAGCTCACCAACGACACGATGATAGAGCCGACCTCACCCTCAGTCAAGTCGACAAGATCTGCGCGGTCCATGTCGCCTTCTATGTCGCCACGACGTCAACCTGATCTCCTTCGACTTGTGCAGCACCCAGTTGCGCCTTTGTCGTCAAATGTGGTAGCAGAGCCGGACATGGGTCGTCAGGCTTTGTCACCAGACTTGGCCAAATATTCTCATCTGCACACAAACACCGAGCCGGGGCCAAGTTCACAAGCAACACCAGCTGGTAGCTCAGACAAGTTGGAACATGTCGAGAAACTCTTGCATGCGTCGCTGGAGCATGATGCACAGCAGCAGCGACTGCACATGGACGCAGGGATGGCAGCGACTGGACTTCCTGATGACGTGTCACCCACACAAGCGACAGATCCCTCCAAAGAGAACAAGCGCGTATGTTTTGATGAGCGCACCTTTCTTCGTCATGAGACCGCACGCCCGTACCAATACGAGACGCGCACGGCTCGACGGCCGAATCTGCACGGGCATATGGCTGAGACGCGGCAGTACATGGACTCGTTCATTCAACAGCTGCAGTCGCAGATTGAAGGAGCCAGTGCACGATGGAACCGAGAGCCAGTGCAGGAGTTGGTTACGTACCAGGCACGCAGCGGCGCTAGCTCGCCGGTCGTCGTGCACCATGCACGTGCAATGAGTCTGTTTCGCCCATGGTTGTGGACGTGGCGCGTGTTGATCGAGTTCCACGCGCCCTGGTTATCTCGAAATACTCGCATGTCCCCCGGGATCTATGGTCAGCTCATGACACGCGCACGAGACATAGTGTCGAATGCGCTGCATGAAACCGAGTCGCTAGCTGGACAAGAGCGAGCCAATGCCGTGCTTCGTTGGTACCCAGCGTTTGTACTCAGAGGTATGCACTCGTTGCTCGCCCAATATACCCCTACGAATGACGTCACGCACATCGCTGCGCCGCATCAGCGGTGGGCTTGGGATGTACACGTCGTTACGATAACGATGCCAACCGTCGCTCTATGGCACATGGACGTGGTAGTGGCCACGTGTCTAGAGCTGCTTCTCGTATACACACAGCTCGGATTGAGCCTTCTGCTAGCTATCATGCAAAGAATCCAACGCTAGATGTCCTTTAGTCTTCCATGTCTTCCTCGAGCGACTGAAGCGCCTTGCGAACAGCCTCGTCGCGCAGCGAGGCAGGCACGGCCGTATGCCGGCCATCTGGGCCAATCCACGAGAGCTCAAGCTCAAAGTCCTTGTCCTTGGCATCGTCATGTGCTTTGTAGATGCTGTAGCGCGCTGTCAGTATCCATGCGGAAGTAAAGGGGAGAAAGGGAAGGGCGCGTGAAGGAGGGAAGTGGGCGGAACGATACGTACATGCGCGCGACCTCAATGACGGCCTCTTCCATGGACATCTGGTCAAGTTCAAGTTTCTCGATCTCAGTCTTTGCAAATTGCTTGCCTTTACCTACGGCACAGCCGTGGTAACCCCAAAACATGCCGGACGGCTCCACGAGAAAGAGCTGTGGACCGTGCATTTCGTCGACGCCACCAAGGATCGCAGCGGCGCCAAATGGGCGCACAGATGAGTACAGTGTAAATGCCTGCATGTACAGTGCAATCCGCTCTGCGAGCGACTTGACAGGTGTCTTTTGCTTGTAGTTGTCGAAAAAGTTCGCGGCTTCTTCACGTGCACGCCCAGCCAGGTGCTTGCCATCGGCGGTAAGACCAGCTGACGTCAAGGCGATGTGCTTGTCTACGCCAAAAATTCGCTTGTTCGAACCAGGGACGAGCAGCTTGGAGTGAATCAGGTTCTCGACGCCCAGCACGACGCCATCTTTTGTCCGCACACCGATGGCTGTGCCGGCATTTTCCACCGCTTTGGTCGCATACTCAATTTGGAAGATGCGCCCATCTGGCGAATATGTGCTTGCAGACAGGTCGTAGCCTGTTCCCTGCGACGCCATGGTACTCAAACGACCGTGCCCGGAAAGTGAGTCTGTGTGTCGCTTCGATCGTCCAGAAAGACGGACAACAGAGCTCCACGCGTCGTTGTCGTCATCCCTTCCTTCCTCCCCTCCTCACCGATCACTTGGCCAGGCGCCACTTGCTCACTCGGCCGAGTGAACCTCGCTTCGTGTTTCGCTCGTGTGGATGTGTGCGGCGGCCCTTGTTATCGACATCCTTCGCTCGGCAGACTTAGAGAGCTCTGTGACGTCCCTCTCTCTCCCTCACGGCAGCCTCTGGAAGCAGACGCTGTGTCGTTGCGAGCGCGTTTTCGAACGACATAGCTGGTCTTTCTCTCTCTTTCGTGAGCGTGTGTGTTTGAGCGCGTGATCTTGCAAGCGCTTGAGTTTTGTGGCACCACTAGCTACGCGTGCTCGCATTACGATGACACACTTGTTACCACCCCAGCTCCTGCGCCTCTTTGCTCCTCGGCCGCCGCCTGAATACCTGCGCCCGTTGCCGGGAGACAAAGATCCCAATGCCCGGCCAGCTCCCCGCACCGCAAAGCAGGTTGAGCAGCGCAAGATTCGACCCTTGGAGGGCATGGCGGCGTTTCTCGAACGAGCAAGACAAGAGATCAGCCAACATCCCACCGACGCTGCTGATGAGACAGATGCGATCGTCACACAGACGGAAGTGCGTCGAGAAGAGCGCGCAAAGGAACGCGCAGATACGCGCCAGCGTATGTTGGACACGTACCGGCCCCATGAAAATACCCATGCTGCAGGCGACCCATACAGAACCCTGTTTGTCGCGCGCCTGTCGTACGATACCACGGAGCGCGAGTTGGCGCGTGAGTTTGAGCGGTACGGGCGCATTGAAGACATCCATCTAGTGCGTGGACCTGACGGCAAGAGCCGTGGATATGCGTTTCTCCTCTTTGATCGAGAACGCGATCAACGCAGTACGTATTTCAACTTGCCTTTTTTTTTGTTTCACCTGGTACATGGACTTACTTGTAGCTGCATATGCACGGTCAGAAGGTGTGCGTATTGATGGACGCCGCATCCTTGTCGATGTCGAGCGCGGCCGCACAGTGCCTGACTGGAAGCCAGCAAGGCTCGGTGGTGGCTTGGGCGGCCAATCGCGCAAGCCGAAACAAAAAGTCCGGCCTGATTCTTTCCGTGGCGTTGTGGGTGGTCGTGGTGGATTTGGCCCTGCCGGCGGCGGCGGCGGCGGCGGCCGTGGTGGTGGCTTCCGTGGTGGACGCGGCGGGTTTCGAGGTGGTGGCCGTGGCGGCGCGGGCGGTGGATTCCGCGACCGCGGAAGCAGCTTCCGTGATCGCGGCGGCGACCGCTTCAGTCGGCCTCGCGATCATAGCTACCGCGATCGAGATGGACTCCATGATGCATCTGGATCTTTATCGTACGGCGCACCGGGTCCTGCACGTTCTTACGAAGATCGCGCGCCAAAGCGTATGCGCTACTAGGCTAGATCTTCTTGTTTTTATTTTATTTTTATTTTTTTTTTTTCCTTTCAGATGTTTTATGCATCTATTTGTATCGGTAGAACTCTTTTCTAACTATCTTATCCGTAACTTCGCCCTCAATGCAAAGACCAGCAACATGTCAGTGTGAAGGGACTTGATAGAAACATCAGCATACTTCTGACAATTCACCGTATAGTTAAAATTAGCTGAGAATTTCATCGGTCAAGTCACAAATAAACCCTTGTCGGACGAACGGCACGTCTAGAGCCAGTGCGAATTTCGGAAACATATTCGAAGCCCGATAATTTAACACTCGTTCCTCTTCCTGTCCCCGCCCACCCTCTCATCCCCCCTTCGCATCTCCCTGGCCGCCTGCACGCTGGGATGACCAAAGCAAGCGATTCCGATGCGTCTACAGTCGGCGCAAGGAGTCCATACCATCGAATTCGCTCGTCGACACGCGTAAATTCCCAGGGCATTCCTCTCGTGCCAACCCGCGGCGCACATGTACCGCCAGGCGACAGCGACCATTACGACGATGAAGCGAGCTCAGAAACGCTCATCCAGGCACGTCCTCGTGGTCAGCATGGGCCCACGCATGCACTACACCACATGGACGTGGACTCTGAAGATACATCATTCATTCAAGGCAAGCGGCGCACGCGCGGCTCAAGTCGCACGCGCTCCGTGCCGGCGACGTCGCGTCCATCGCCAGCCCCTACATCGATCATCCGACCCTTGTTGGAATGCGCATTGTTTGTTACTGCATGGATGGTCGTGCTTGGACGTCTCTTGCAAAGTGCGCCGGACGTACGGGACAAGGCATTCGAGATGCTGGTTGTGGGCATGGTCCTACTTGTTTGTTTTTTCCTACACCTACAACACGCATGTACCATCTGGGTGACGCGCGTGACATACTTACGAAAAGCCGATCCAAGCGATCCCTTGTACGTGTTTCTTCTGCCTTTGGTCGCATGTGCGCAGCTACTGGACGTCGCTCCCACCACGCAGCCACCAGGCCCCCTGGCCCCACCACGCATGGGCCTGGGCATGAAGGGAGCTTGGCGTGTCGAGCGATTGCCTGAGCAGACTGATCCTGTGCAAGGACGCAGCACGTTGCTTGATCTGCATGTACTGTGCGCGCTGATCCTTGGTATCCATATATGTGTTTCGTCGTGTGTGCGAGCGTACTGCAAGCGCCGCGCACATCACTGGAAGAGCCTGCCGCCAGGCAAATCCTTCCTCATCTTCCATGCTTTTGCATTGATCCTCAGCAGTGTCTGCATGAGTGTGCAGATCGTATGCCGTGCGACGGGTCATGCCCATTGGCTGCTAGCAAGCATGCCCACATGGATGACATTCACGACTGCACTCCTATTCCAGAATCAGCTGTATATGGTGACGCGCGTAGCGCATCAGAACTGTACGTTGGGCGAGCTCAGTATCATCTGTGCTGTTGGCACAGCCTTGTTCCACGAAGCTGTGATCGTCACTATGGCCCGTCTTGTGCCACCGTACGCGAAGTATTTCTTCCGTGAGCCATCGGCCATTATGTACTGTCAGCTGGCTCTTATTGTCGGTATGTTCCTAATAGGTTATGTCTTGAGCCCGTTGCTTGTCCTATCGCGCAACTTGGCCCAGCGACCGACGCATCGCCTGCGCTGGCCGCTGAAGCGCAACTTGCATCGCCGACTCCTCGCACTCGCATTCTTTGTCTTTTCGCTTGCTCTTGTGCTAGGTGTGCTAGCCCCATGGCTTGGTTGGCAGCTGCGCAAGCGCAGTGCCTGGTTCTACTTGGCACGGTTCATGCTGCAAGGACCGTACTGGTGGTTCCGCTTCGCACTTCTTGCGTACTGGGGCGCGCTATGCAACATTGCGTTGCTGAGCATCCAGCTCATGGTCAATCGCATGTGGCAATATGCAACGGTGGGAGATCAGGTCAAGAAACAGCCTCGATATCGGCCCAACAGTGGAAGCGGCACTAGCAATGCGAGCGGCGTTGCCAGTGGCATTAGCAGCGTTGGTAGTAGTGCTATCGGCGGCAGCGGCGCCGGCGCTGGCAGCAGCCATGGACGCATCTCCCAAATGTCCATGCATGGACGCACTGCACTCACTGCGACTGAGCGTGCTAGTACGCTGGCTGCAACGCAGTTTTCAGAGCGTGGTGAGCAGGAGGAGAGCACGTCTCTTGGACCACGTGTCGCTGTGAGTGTCAATGGGCGACGAAAGTTCTTCCATGCACTAGCTGTCCTACTATTTGTGCCGGGCATTGCATGGGATCCGGCGTTCATGCACCTTGCATTCAGTGGAGCGCTGGCTGTATTTGTTCTCTGTGAATATCTGCGGTACTGTGCCGTGTACCCTGTGGGAGCGACGCTGCACTTCTTCTTGAGTCAGTTCCTCGACAGCAAAGACAGTGGGCTGGTGATCCTGAGCCATGGATACCTCCTGTCTGGCTGCGCGGCAGGACTGTGGGTCGAGAGTCAGAGTCGCATCACACAACAGCTGGGCGTCCTAGCGCTGGGCGTCGGCGACGCTGTCGCGTCCATTGTTGGCCGGCAGTACGGACGTATCCATTGGCCACTCTCCAATAAGACAGTCGAAGGCACGTTTGGCTTTGTCGCGAGCATGATAACATCTGTTACATTCCTGCGTATATTTGGCCTTGTCGAGGCATTCCGCATGGTTCCCTTTACCGTGGTCATGGTCTTGCTCGCAATGATTGAGGGCTTGTCTGAGCAGAATGATAATATCGTGCTGCCACTGAGTGGCATTTTCCTTACGTCCATGATCCCCCTTGGCTCTTCGTAAAATACCTCGGACCCATTCATCCCCTTACGATAGACCTTTGAACCATGCCGTGTATGCCTGCTCAACGTCAAACAACATTTCGCGCGCTTGCGATTCATCCACCTCTTCACTCGCACTGAGTCGATTTAACCGAATGAGCCTGTATATGGTGTGTGAGTCGATCGTCACACATCGAGCAGCTGCATGTGCCTACGCACCATTCAAGAAGCTTCTCACGCGACTCGCCCGAGTTCGTGCCTGCTTTCGTGTATGCACTCAGCACATCACTCAATAGAGGGTGCAGTTGATCTTTCGCTCGCATTTGGAGCTTGAGCGCGTCCATCAATGTGATAAAGTTTTGCGTTGTCTCGGCGACAATTTGCGCCCCTACGCCCTGAGATGCTGGGCCCGTAGTTTCATTACCTCCGTGCTCGATCGTCGCAGGAATGCCAAGTGCGAGTCGGTGTGCTGCCGCTGGGTGATCCATGTGGAAGTGCTGCATAAATGCATGCACATCGTGGAACCGATAGGCAGGAGGCTGACTTGGGTCCGTGATCAGCTTGATCACAGTCTTATACTGCCCCAAGAGTCGCGAGCATTGCGTCGCGTATGCTTCTTCATGCACCGCCCCACGCACATAAGCACGTTCCAAGTAGTCCAGGCATGTGATGAGACTGAACAAGGTCGCCATCGTCTCGTACCGCTCGCGATCCTGACTTGTATGGTATAATTTTTGTTCCTGTCATTAGACACGCAAACTCGGAACTGCATTCCCACACGTACTTCATATACGTTCATGCCGATCCTTTGCCAGATTCGTGCTGCAAATAGTGCCGCTCACACTTTTCGCACAACGCCTTCAGACGCAGCGCGTGAATCTCGTGCCACGCAAGCGCTTATCCGAAAGTCGATACGTGCGTGTGTCACGTCTTGATCTGTGTGATAAAAGCGTGGAGATGACCACGTGGACTTGTGGTGGCGGACACGCGACTACGCATTGTACTAGACACGCTTAAATCCTTCTACACCCTCCATTGTTTCGCAACGGACGTCATCAACATCGATTACCACCATGTCCTGGGACCCGCAGTCCGTGGTTTCGTCTAACAGTCCAAAGCACATGTTGCTTGACGTGCGAAATACCTCTTTTCATGCAAATGCACTCGTAGAGGCTGATACTTCCATGACAGTGGAAGATGTCAAGCGCAAAATTTCTGAGCACGTGCGCCATACCAAGTGCGCTGCCGACGGATGGCCTCAACCCCATGGGATCCGATGTATTTATCACGGTTCAATCCTTTCTAATGATTCAAAGCTTGAGGTACTTCAGAAGGGTGAATTACAACCCGTGGTCATTCATATCGTCGTGCAGCCAGAGGCCTGGACACCATATTCGCCTCCTGAGCTGCCTTCATCTTCGACCGTGCAACATGACGCAAAGAACCGTGCACCTTCCTTGTCTTCATCTTTGCCTTCATCTTCCTCATCTTCTTCCTCCTCCTCGACAGATGCCTCCTCTTCACCATTTCCTCCAAAACCAACAACGTCACCGCTCACGCATACTCCAGCATCTGCACGTATGTCACAGGTAACACACCCTGATCCATGTATGCAGCGGCTCATGGAGCTTCCCAGGCACGAGCATAAGAGCATGCTATTGGCGCTGTACATTACATACGCATCGTACTGCACGTTCATGCACAAGATACAGCAAACATTGGACCCGAGCGCCGAGGCCAGGCTCCCGATCGAGGTACACGCGGGTGATCATGCCTCAATGCTGCGTACAGACGCACAGATGCAGACTGAAGCAATCAAAATAGTGGACTCGTATGTCATGCAGTGGACATCCCTCTTTGCCGAATGTGATCGAGCCTGCCAGAACGACGCGCACACAACTCAACAACATTATGAACCCGTATGGATAGAGGGTCTTCCTTTCTTACTGTGCACGAACAAACCGATACCACCGCGCTCCGTGATGGAGCTTCTTTCGACATTGGACAAGCGGATCCATGCACTCATGAAACTGTATGTCCAGTTCTATGCCTATAGTATTGAACAAAGAACTGCGGTATCGAGTGCGACACGCGCATCCTCTGAATCCGAACTAGCGCACCCGCCGCGGCAACAACAGCAGCAACAACAGCAACAAGCCCGAATCACATATGAAGACTGGATGTCGTTAGCTCGCTACCTTCTGAGCTTGACTTGGCGCATTGGCATGACCGTACTCATGTTTTTTCTTGACTACGTCGTACTATACCCACGTATCATGGGCGCCTTGTTCGTTGCTTTCCTGTCTATTGCAGGCCTTTTTCATATGAAGCGCCGGCTCTCTGAGCGGGCGCCCACGGAGCCACTTGCACCAACACCCTCGGCCGCACCACGAGCGACTGCCACTGCCACTCCTAGTGACACGGTGCAAGAGACATCGTCTTCACGTCTTGGGCCTATTGCATCACAGGAGCCGGTGGTGCACACTACCATCCTGGAGCTGCCACGCCTCCCACGGCGCACTCCCACAGCGCCTGTGTACAAGCTCGAGCACTGGCTCCAGCGCATCGCATGGTTTGGCCTCGAAGAGGAAGAAGTAGCTATCGGCTTTGATCACGTGTCGCCCACGGAGCCGTTGCGGGTTACCTGGGAGCCATGTGCGTGGCCACCGCGACACGCGCAGTCACGCCCGTCATCAGGCGTTCGCATTGCATCATCCGTCCCGGCACTGGAGTATGCTTGGAAATTGATATACGTATGTCTGGTGACGTTTGAGCCAGAAATCGACAAGCTGCGTCATGATGCAATTGGACTGCGCAAGGATGCTATCTGCACACTCGCTCGAAAGTGGGAGCAGCTGCATGAGCAGGAACCTAGCGCTGTCGAATCTTTCAAGCAGAATCGCCCAGCTATTTTGGATCATCCTTATGCACAGCACCTGCTTGCAGCTGAAGTACAGAGGACGACCTAGCTAGATGCAGCATCGTTTGCACGTCGCCTGCCTCTCGTAGTGCATCGTGCAGGGCACGCGTCTCACGGCTGGGTGGCAAGCCTCGCATCATGGATTGGATGTGCTGCTGAATGCACGACATGGGTGCATCAATAGGGTATCGTTCACACATGCTCAAGTATGTCACGATCGGTGACCCAGACCATTGGCACTGCGAGTCGGACAAGGCACACTGAGCTGGATAGTGCTGATGATGAGAACAAGCCGCTGAGGGCGTAAAAAGATCAGGATTGACTAGCAACGGCTCGCCGACCATGACTCCATCCGCATGTGTATACGCCATGTTCGTGGGGATGTCGGCCCATGAGCGCACATTGCCATTGCTTAGCACGCGTGTGCGTCGTTCTGCACCTAGAGCATCGACCAAGCCACGTACATGTTCAAGTTTAGCCATACCAGCACGACGTCGATTCGGCGCTACATGCCGAGCGTGCAAAGTGATAACCGATGAGCCTGCAAGCGCAAGTCGTTGCCCAAGCTCGTACGTATCGGATGCCGTATCGCACAGCCGGATTTTTGTCGTGATAGGCACGTCACAAGATTTGCATAACGCTTGCACGATTCGTTCGAGTAAGGGCCATTCACGTCGCTTTAGTAGATAACCGCCATAATGGCCGTCACGCGCTCGGGCTTGTGGGCAGCCAAGGTTCAAATCTATTGCATCAGCGATAGGTAGGAAACGCCGTGCTGCTTGAACGAATTGCTCGGGATCATCGCCAGCCAGTTGAACGATTTGAGGCGCCCTTTCCCCAGTTACAATATCGCAATTCTCTCGAGCTGCACGTCCCATTTCCAGCGCGCGCAGTGCCTTTTCATATGTTTCATTGTGATATAAGATATCTTCTGTATGGTACATTTGCCTATGCACATAAGAGCGCGCATGTAACGTACGTCCACGTCGCTGTGGCTCCATACTGGACAGCAGTGAGACGAAAAGCCAGATCCGACTGCCCGACCATAGGTGCAGCTACGTAGCTGTACCACGAGCGCGACCCCGTGGCTTCGCCCGCATCTGTCATCCTGGGGTATGGTTCCAACGCTTTTGTCCGCCCGCGTGCTATGAAGGGCGTCCTAACAGCGGTCGGCACAGCGTCATGTCAGAGCCTCATTCCCACTGTGTGAGATAGATCACGTGATACTCCGCATCAACACGAGAAGGGCGCGTCACCCAATTTCACTCGAAAGTCGCAAGCCACGCGAGCACAAAGTGTTGTTGTTGTTGTTTCCTTATGCCGTCGCCATTGCGGGCGCGCTCGTCGCTACCAGAGCTCGGCAAGGAAAACGTGCCGCCATTGGTACGCAAATCACCACGGAAGCAAGATGGGTTGAAGCGAAAGAAAGCCAAAAGCTTTGGTGGTGGCGCAAGTGGCGGTACCGTGGGGGGTGTGTCGCCCAAGTCCAAGGAGCGTGCGGCGCCAAGAAAAAGCGCCATTCGTGCAACACCTCAAGTGTTCCAAAGCCCTTCCAATCTCGAGCCAAATCCTGAACACGAACGCATTCGCATGCCAGGTCAAGACATGCAAAACGTTGTCGCGAAAACAGAGCAAGACGGCTTGAATGACCTTTTGGACGAGCGACTTCGTTCGCCAGGACTTCCCAACCCCTTTACGGCCTTGTTCCGACCATCGAGCGCGTCACCCGCCAAAAATGAAGCACACACAATATCTGTACCAGCCAAACAGCCTATGGAGGCCGATCGAAAGCGCCGTCGCGTCACTTTTAGCGCATATCAGGAACAAACGTACGTACGTTCTTACATGTAGGAACTTACTTTTTTTTTCAGGGACTTTGAACAGGATGAGCCCACGATGAGCATTCGTCCTGCGCAGGTACACGACCGTAATGCGCTTGTTGAGCGTGGATCGCCGGTACCGAATGCATCATCATCATCGCCTACTCAGGCCATGTCGTCGTCGTCGGATATGGACGACAGTGAGGTCTCTATGAGTCTCGATTCAGACCAAAGTGGCATGGAAATGACAACAACATGGAACATGCGTGGAATTCAAGAACAAGAACAGGAACAAGAACAGGAACTGGAGCTATATGACCATCAGGATTTCAAAGACGAGAGTGCGGGCGAAGAGTCAGTGGACATGGAGCTGACTGGACGATTTAGTGTGGTAAACGATAGCACTGCACGGGATACTAGTATGTTGCTCAATACTTCCCACGTATCATCGATCAACATGTCTACATCGCCTCGCAAGCCTCATGCGTCGCCCGAAAAGCACGGCATCGCACCTCCTCACAAGTCGGTTGTGTCCCCCCTCAAGACTCTCCCATCCCCCTACAATCCCTTTAGTATATCTCATCAATCGATCCTCTCGGCCAAACAGCCCGACGCATCTCCAAGCAAGAGCCGCCCCGCTCTCAACGCTCCTCGAGCATCGTCCCTCAAGTCGCTATCACCACCGCCTATCGCGCCTCGCTCACCTCTTAGCAAGACGCGCCCTTCGCTTGGCACTCCTCAGGTCTCATTCAACAAGTCTAGTGCCTCGCCCAGAAAGCCGCGCTCATCCATGGGTAGTGACACTACGCAAACTATGGATCTCACTATGGCATTTTCGCCTGCTAGTGATGCGAGCGAGTCCTCCGACACGACGCTGGATAGTGACGCAGAGCGCTCGGCGATGGAAATGACAGAAATGTGGGGTCGCTTTGCCGAGGATGCGACACGGAAACGTGAGGCTGCTGAGGCTGCTGCTGCTGCTGCTGCTGCGGAGGCGGCGGCAGCCGCAGCCGCAGCCAAAGCAATGACTGCTGCTACTGTAGCCGCTCCTCCTCCTGTGGTTTCCGTGCCTCGTTCACCATCACCGACGTCGCCCAAACGCTCTCCTGTGCGTCGACAGACCATGTTTCTCTCGCCAGATCGATCGGCTCGCACGGGCTCAGCTGGCAGTACGCCGAAGGCTGAGAAGCGTGCGGCTTCTATACCTCCTGCATGGGAGTCGATGCCCAGCACACCCAGCACACCAACGAGATTCCGACAATCGCTACGCGGAGGCGTTCCTTCTCCATCGTATCAGCACTCACCACCGCGCCGTGCGCTTACGACACCCCCGATCGGCAGTCCTGCGCGCTCTGCAGCGACAGACAGGGACATGTCTCCCACACCCTTATCGCCGCCCATACGCGGTGCCGCGCAATTCCGGATGTCGGACGCCTATTCGCAGCAAGCTGCTTGGCCGCGATCGCCGTTCATTCATTCGTTGCTTCGGCAGCGCGGTGGGCGTATGTCGCAATCGAACGTGTCGCCGCGTTCAGACGGCGATCTCACAGATCGAGACGAGGAGACGTCGTTCCACATGCAACTGGCGGACTTTCTGAGCGTGATCGGTCTCAAGTTCCATGAGGACATGACCGCATCACGCACACATGCAGAGCGACCAAGAGAAGCAGCAGCGGCAGGCGGAACGATGCATCCTACAACCGCTTTGCAGTATGCAAAAATGGCTGGCGCAGCGGCACCGATGCTTCAAGCCTTGCGCAATGCATGTCAAGAACTAAAGCAGCATGTGGAAGACGGGCGTGTGCGACTGCATGCGATGGAGCAGGACTTTTATGCCCGACCACCTGCCTTCGTCCAGGAGTGGGGCCAGCTGGAGGACGACGACATGCGACGGAGTATGAAAGGCCAGCTAAACGTCCACAAGCAAGCAGCGCGAGCCGCTGCGATGCACGACTATTACGGCTGGCGCACAGATATGCAGTATGACGATGACATGGTGCTCGCACTGGTACAGCATCGTGATGCATTGCGGGCTGACCAAGAGCGTGTTCTCGGCAAGCGCGCGACGTTGGAGGATGAGCTTCTTCCAACTTTAAGAGAACGACACGCAGAGCTCAAGCAACGCGTCGACGAGGCTCGCGCACGACAAGAAGCAATTCGACAATGCGATCCAGAAGAGCTCAAGCAGTTGCATGCATCCATTGATGAACAAGACCATGTGTTGCAAACGATGCGTGCAAAACAGCGCGACGTTGCCGATCAACTAGCTCGCGTGCGATCGAGAGTTGATGAGTCCTACGCCAAGCGCGAACAAACGGAAGAACTCATTCGTGCTGCACGTGTCGTGAGTGACCAGATCCATGGATGCACGCCAGGGGAGGCCGTTCGTCTTGGCCGACGCATCCGGCAGCTAGAAACCCTCTTACAATGGTCGCTGACAAACAAGACCTCAACATTACTGCAGCTCGTATTTGCACGCACACTAAACGTGGCTATTGAGCTCGACGGGCGCCGTGGTGGCCATAGTGGTACAGTGAAGCGCGTCGCCATATCGCCAGCGCGGCCCGTGGAAGCGTCACCTATGCACATGGCAGCCATCTGCGTAATCCGCTCGCATTTAGAAGCACACACGCCTGCTTGTGTGCCGGATGTGCTACGAACGACCGCACGGCTCTGGCACGTATACTTGCAGGCACGCGCTCAGGTCGATCGATTGCGCCTGCATGTGC
>ERZ501061.173-NODE-173-length-25094-cov-8.288869_pt1 | contig 25094 bp, 23 predicted proteins | sample MGYA00510854_ERZ501061 | MGnify/ENA primary metagenome ERZ501061 (study PRJEB25958, sample SAMN03398515) | human skin metagenome | study: EMG produced TPA metagenomics assembly of the Human Skin Microbiome Metagenome (human skin metagenome) data set.
ATAAAAAAAGTATAAATACCACATATAACAAGCTAGGAAAACATACGATATAAGGTTGTGTGTTAAATAATTGATAAAATTTTTTGCTAGCTTTGGTTTAAAAGGTAGTTAGCAAATTTTTAATCGCTCTTTTTTTAAGCATTTATATCTTTAAGCACCCATAAAAAAAACAGTGGTCATAGCCACTGTCTTTAAACACGTCCACATCAAAATTAGGCACGGTTTTTGAATTTCTGTAAGGTTTGCAATTGTGCCAAAGATTCTGCCAATGCTGCCAAAGCCGCAGAGGTGTCGATATCGGCCTTTTGATTTTGCAAGGTTTGTTCTGCATGACGACGTGCTTCCAAAATTTTGGCTTCATCTAAGTCATTCGCACGTACTGCCGTATCTGCCAATACCGTCACTAAATGCGGTTGTACTTCTAAAACGCCACCTGATACATACACCATTTCATCATTGCCATTGCTGGTTTTGATCTGCATGGTACCTGGTTTTAATAGCGTAATAAAAGGAATATGTCCTGGCAAAATACCGACTTCACCTTCTACACCAGTAGCAATTAACATACTAATCTCACCAGAGTAGATAGTTTCTTTCGCACTGACGACATTACATTGTAAAGTTGCCACAGTTCTCTCCTATGGTATTGCAAAATTAGGTTGATAAAACCCTGTTAATATAGTTTAAACTAACAGGGTTTGATTGAGAAATTAGCCGCGTAGTTTTTCTGCTGCAGCAACCACTTCTTCAATACCACCTTTCATGTAGAATGCTTGTTCTGGCAAGTCATCATACTCACCATTTAAGATTGCTTTAAAACTTTGAATAGTTTCACGGATTGGTACGTATTTACCTGGTGAGCCAGTGAATACCTCTGCAACGTGGAAAGGTTGTGACAAGAAACGTTGGATTTTACGTGCACGGTACACTACTAATTTATCATCTTCTGATAATTCGTCCATACCCAAAATCGCAATAATGTCTTTCAACTCTTTAAAGCGTTGTAATACTTCTTGAACGCCACGAGCAACAGCATAGTGCTCTTCACCAATGACCAGTGGGTCTAACTGACGCGACGTTGAGTCTAGTGGGTCAACCGCTGGGTAAATACCTTGTGAGGCGATATCACGGCTCAATACAACTGTTGCGTCTAAGTGAGCAAAGGTTGTCGCAGGTGATGGGTCAGTCAAGTCATCGGCAGGAACGTATACTGCTTGAACCGAAGTAATAGAACCTGATTGGGTTGAAGTAATACGTTCTTGTAGTACACCCATCTCTTCTGCAAGCGTTGGCTGATACCCTACTGCAGATGGCATACGACCTAATAATGCTGATACTTCGGTACCCGCTAGTGTATAACGATAAATATTGTCAACAAACAATAATACGTCACGACCCTTACCGTTTTCATCTTTTTCGTCACGGAAGTATTCTGCCATGGTTAAACCTGTCAGGGCAACACGTAAACGGTTTCCTGGTGGCTCATTCATCTGACCATACACCATCGCAACTTTATCAAGTACGTTTGAGTCTTTCATCTCGTGGTAGAAGTCATTACCTTCACGAGTACGCTCACCTACACCAGCAAATACCGATAAACCTGAGTGTGCTTTTGCGATGTTATTGATAAGTTCCATCATGTTAACGGTTTTACCAACACCCGCGCCACCGAACAGACCGACTTTACCGCCTTTAGCAAATGGGCATAGTAAGTCAATTACTTTAATACCCGTTTCTAAAAGTTCAGTAGAGTTTGATTGTTCATCATAGCTTGGCGCTTCACGGTGAATCGCCCAAGTGTTACTATGCTCTACCGGACCTGCCTCATCGATTGGGCGTCCTAAAACGTCCATGATACGACCTAGTGTACCTTTACCCACAGGTACAGAGATTGGTGCGCCAGTGTTGCTAACTGGTAGACCACGTTTTAGACCTTCAGTAGAACCCATGGCAATAGTACGTACGATACCATCACCCAATTGTTGTTGTACTTCTAATGTAGTTTCTGTGCCTTCAACTTTTAAGGCATCATAAATTCTTGGTACGCTTTGACGGTCAAATTCAACGTCAATAACCGCGCCAATAATCTGTACAATACGACCGCTACTCATTACGCTCTCCTTGAATGTAGGTCAATTATGAAACAGCAGCAGCACCGCCAACGATTTCCGAAATTTCTCGGGTAATCGCCGCTTGACGCAGCTTGTTGTAAACCAATTGTAATTCGTTAATTAAGTTACCTGCGTTATCCGTTGCTGCTTTCATAGCAACCATACGTGCAGACTGTTCAGAAGCAATATTTTCTACCACACCTTGATAGACGATTGATTCAACATAACGTCCCATCAAACCATCAAGCAGCTCTTTGGTAGTTGGCTCATAGATGTAGTCCCAGCTGTATTCACGATTTTCCATGGTTTCATCAACCAAAGACTCAGCCGCAATCGGTAATAAGCGTTGCACACTAGGATTTTGCGTCATGGCATTAACAAATTCATTATATACCAGGTAAATTTCATCAATTTCGCCACGATTATACGCATCAAGCATCACTTGAACTGGCACACTAAGTTGCTCAAAGCTTGGGTTATCACCGTAGTGAGTTTCGGCAGCAATCACCTTACCACCAAATGTTTTAAAGAAGCTCACGCCTTTTTGACCAATCACCGCAAAACGCGTTTCAACCGATTGGCTTTTTTGTTGTTTAACGTGCTGCATCAATTTTTTGAATAAGTTGATATTCAAACCACCTGCAAGACCACGGTCAGAACTGACTACAATATAGCCAACACGGTTAACCGCACGAGGTACTAAGTAAGGATGTTTGTAGTCAGGTGAAGCTTTAACTAGATGAGAAACCACTCGACGCATGCTATCAGCATAAGGACGACCTAGTTGCATACGTTCTTGGGCACGTCGCATCTTACTCGCTGCAACCATTTGCATGGCGCGAGTAATTTTCTGGGTACTTTTAATACTAGCAACTTTTGCTCGAATTTCTTTTAAACTTGCCATAAATAATCCATACAGCCATGTTTAGTTTCAGTCCACGCCCATTGATATAACATGGACGAAATTTGAAAAAATGAACAAAGTAATCATAACCCCTTTGTTCATTTGTTCTATGACAATGCAGTTCTAAAATTTCACTAAATCTTAGAATGAATGATTTTGCTTATAGTTTTCAATCGCTGATTTGAACTGGTTTGCGATATCATCATTATAGTCGGCAGTGTTATCAATGTCTGCCATAAAATCACCATGTTGGTCACGTAGGTAACGTAACAAACCTGCTTCAAATGCACCCACTTTGTTTACGGGAACATCAGCTAGATAGCCTTCGTTAGAGGCATAAATTACCGCAGCTTGTTCAGCGATGCTCATTGGTGCGTATTGATTTTGTTTCATCAATTCAGTCACACGTTGACCATGGTCAAGCTGTTTACGGGTCGCGTCATCTAAGTCAGAAGCAAACTGTGCAAACGCTGCCAATTCACGATACTGTGCCAATGCGGTACGGATACCACCTGACAATTTTTTGATGATTTTAGTTTGCGCTGCACCACCCACACGAGAAACTGAAATACCCGCATTCACCGCTGGACGGATACCTGAGTTAAACAAGCTTGACTCTAGGAAGATCTGACCGTCCGTGATTGAAATCACGTTGGTTGGTACGAATGCTGATACGTCACCTGCTTGAGTTTCGATAATTGGCAAGGCAGTTAACGAACCTGTTTTACCTGTTACAGCACCGTTGGTGAATTTTTCTACATACTCAGCATTCACGCGTGAAGCGCGCTCTAATAGGCGTGAGTGAAGATAGAATACGTCACCTGGGTAAGCCTCACGTCCTGGTGGACGACGTAATAGCAATGAAATTTGACGATAGGCTACGGCTTGTTTTGATAAGTCATCATAAATGATAAGCGCATCTTCACCGCGGTCACGGAAGTATTCACCCATAGTACAACCAGAGTATGGCGCGATGTACTGTAGCGCTGCTGGTTCAGAAGCCGATGCAACCACAACCGTTGTATAAGCTAGTGCGCCAGTTTCTTCTAGTTTACGTACCACGTTTGCGATGGTTGAACGTTTTTGACCAACGGCTACATAAACACATTTAATGCCCGAGTGTTTTTGCGCGATGATCGCATCGATTGCCATGGCTGTTTTACCAGTTTGGCGGTCACCAATGATAAGCTCACGTTGACCACGTCCGATTGGAATCATGGTATCCACAGCTTTATAACCTGTCATTACTGGCTCATCAACTGATTGACGGTCGATAACGCCTGGGGCGATTTTTTCAACTTTATCCGTTAACTTGGCGTTAATTGGGCCTTTACCATCGATAGGATTACCCAGTGCATCTACCACACGACCTAAAAGCTCGGGTCCAACTGGTACTTCTAAAATACGACCAGTACAGTAAGCTTTTTGTCCTTCTTGGAGATTCAAGTATTCACCTAGAACAACCGCGCCGACTGAGTCTTGTTCAAGGTTTAGCGCCATACCATATACGCCACCTTCAAACTCAATCATTTCGCCGTACATGGCATCTTCAAGACCATGAATCTGTACGATACCGTCAGATACCATGACAATAGTGCCTTCGTTCTTTGCTGTGGCACCCGCAGTCAGGTCTTGAATTCGCTGCTTAATCAGATTACTGATTTCCGCTGGATTCAATTGTTGCATTGCACTGTTCCTTAATTTTTACTGACTAGAATCAATTTTGTTGAAATTTATGCCGTCAGCTGTGTTTTTAACTGTTTTAATTTGCCACGTACAGAGTCATCGATTACTTTGTCACCGACCTTAATCGTCACACCTGCAATTAGGGCAGGGTCTACATTGACATGTAGTACGACCTTCGCGCCTAGGGAGGTAGCAAGTCGGTGTTCAATGAGTTGCTCTTGCACTTGCGTTAATGGATATGCCGACGTGACATAAGCATGAACTTCTTTTGCATCAGCGGCTTTTAATAAACCAAAACGCTCATTGATACTGGGTAATAATGCCAAACGATCTTGCTCTGCAAGTTGCGTCAAAAAATTAACAAAAGCATTGGAATCTGCTTGTGCCCCACCTTCAATAGCGGTGCTTAAAGTTTTAAACACAGTATTGCTATCTTCAGGTGAACTTTGGTTATAAAGGTCTTTTAAAGTAGCGACTTTAGCTTGTGCAGCAACTGCTGGATTATTGATATAATCGGCAAATGCTTTATCACTAACGATGGCATTCATCACGTTTAAGTAATCTTGCCACTCATTGACTGACGTGTGCTCTTTAGCATAATCAAATGCTGCTTTTGCATAGGGTCTTGCTAAGGTTGATAAATCAGCCATCATATCCTCACTGTACGGTTGCTACTTATAACTTGGCTGCCAATTGGTTTAACATATTGGCATGAGTTTCTGGATTGACCTTTTCTTGTAAGATTTTTTCGGCACCGAGTACGGCAAGTTCTGCAACCTGCGCGCGTAAACCTTCACGGGCTTTATTAATTTCTTGATCAATTGCTTCACGCGCTTGTTGACGAATACGTTCGCCTTCCACTTGTGCTTGCACTCTGGCATCTTCAATCATTTGATTGGCGCTTTTGTTCGCTTGCTCAATGAGTGAAGCGGCTTTTGCTTTTGCTGCGATAAGCTCTTGCTCTGCAGCTTGTGATGCAGTTGCTAAGTCTGCTTTGGCTTTTTCGGCAGCATTTAGGCCATCTGCGATTTTACGTTGGCGATCCGAAATAGCAGCAACCAAAGGCGGCCACACAAACTTCATGCAAAACATCACGAAGATGGCGAATGCAATCGATTGTCCAATTAGGGTTGCATTGATATTCACTTAGAATCCCTCGTTAATTAAGTTTCTTCAATCCTTGTCCACATAAGATGATGTGGACATTGTACTGATAGTGTACCTATTAACCTGCTAAAGGATTTGCGAATAACAATAACATGGCAATACCAACACCGATCATCGGTACGGCGTCAAGAAGACCTGCCACGATGAACATACGAGTTTGCAACTGTGAACCTAGTTCTGGTTGACGAGCAACACCTTCTAAGAATTTGCCACCTAAGATTGCAAAGCCAATACCAGTGCCTAGAGCACCTAAACCAATAAGTAATGCCACTGCGATTACGGTCATACTAGCAAGTTCTGGATTCATCTAAATATCCTCATTGTTAAAAATTAATGTTCAGTTTGTGATGCAAGGCTAAGATAGACAATGGTTAGCATCATGAAAACGAACGCTTGCAAAGTGATTACTAAAATGTGGAAGATTGCCCACGGTACTGATAACACCCATTGAATCCAAAATGGCATAAGGGCGATTAACACAAAAATTAATTCACCTGCATACATGTTACCAAAAAGTCGTAAGCCAAGTGAGATAGGTTTTGCGATTAGAGTTACAAACTCTAGGATAAAGTTCACTGGAATCAATAAGATTTTAGCGATTGGGTTTTTTGCGCTAAATGGATGAAGGGTTAATTCACCAATAAAACCGCCAAAACCTTTTTCTTTAATACTATAAAAAATGATCAGTGCAAATACTGAGAACGACATACCAAGCGTCACATTTGGGTCAGTACTTGGTACGACTTTCATGTAAACATGGTGTGGGTTATGTCCTAGCAGACCACCAATTTTTTGTGCAATGACAGGCAAATAATCAACTGGCAGAAGATCCATGAAGTTCATCAAGAAAATCCACACAAAAATAGTCAGTGCTAATGGCGCAATAACCTTTGATGTGCCATGATAAGTATCACGAACGTTACTATCAACAAACTCCACAATCATTTCAATAAAAGCTTGCATTTTGCCGGGTACACCCGAGGTTGCTTTTTTTGCCACCATATAAAAAATGGCACAAAAAAGCACCCCTAAACCAATCGACCACAGCATTGAGTCTAAATGAATCGCATTGAAACCCATTTCAGAAGCTTGCTGTTTGGTTTCGGCAACTATCCAACCTTCTGTTGGGTGATTACCAAAAGTCCAGTTGGTCAAGTGGTGATTGATATACTCATTTGAAGTAATTTCTGCGTTTGCTTCTGCCATAATCTTAACTTCTTTTTTATATTGAGCCGATAATAGAGGGAGTTAGCGTCAGATATTTTGTCTAATCACAAAAATTTGTAACTTAACACTATAATCGTATCTAACTGAGCTGATGATACTCAATGAGAAGTGCAAACATGACGTCAAAGGCACATCGAGGCGTTTAAGCAATCTGCTTAACTAAGGTGATGAACCGTGAATAAACGGATTGTTTATCAACGTAATAATATAGGCTATCGACCTACTGTGTTTTGCTTGACTCAAATAAGTGGGTCATCAGTAAAACATATATGCAATTGCTTGAAAACTAATTCTTTTTAGCCAATTAGCGCTGAGCAATTGCACCTTTAAAAAATTTTCACTATATTAATTCAACTGTTACCTTTTTGTAAAGGATTAAATGGATTTATTTGTGATTTAGTTTAGGTTATTTCTGTTATTACTAAATAATTGTAAATAGCCTTTTTTTACCAAGGATTTCGGTAAGTGATAATGAGGTAACTCATTTGCAAAATTAAGTAGCCCGCGAATACCGCAATGGCGTTTAGCGGTTTTAACAGCAGAAAAATCAGTGCAAACCCAACAATGGTCAACAGCCACTTTACCATATGCGCTTGGTAAAAACGATGAACAATTTGACGACGCTGCTGATAGCCCGATTTGCTCAAGGAAATTTTAGCAAAGATGATTTGACTCACCCACCCTAGCACACTACCTGCTAGCAGATTTTTACTCACCATATACTGGCTATTGCCTTGCCAAACATCCCATGCAATCCCGATGGCGACCAGCCCAAGTATCAGCCACGACTGCTTGTTGATGGATTGTTGGATAGACTGTGGGTCAAATGGCTTGGCAGGTTTTGACATAGCAAAATAAGGGCTGGCTGATTGTGGGCAGGAATGATGAAAGTAGTATAGCAGAATCTTGATTAAAAATTTGGCTAAAGGTTGTTTTATCTATGCTGATGTTAATCGCCAGTCATTATAAATAGGGTGTTATTAGGCTTGTTATAGTATTGGGTAATTTTATAGCCGAACCGCTAATTTTGCAGACAAATTATGCGGTTTTCATGCTAAAGTAAGTTGATAGTTATTGATGATTTTATGTGATATGACCCAACGTTCTATTCAATCAGCTGGAAGTTCTATTCAGTCAGCTAATAATTATGACGCAAATTGTCACCACCTATCTATATCTATGTCCATGTGTATGCAACAAATGACCGCCGAGCAGATTGAAGCACAGATTACTCAGATAAAACAAGATTGCCAAGCGCAAGGTTTACGTTTTACTGCGCTGCGAGAGCAAGTGTATCGTTTGATTTTACTTGCCGCCCATCCCATTGGGGCGTATGAATTATTGGATTTGCTGCAATCAGCGAGCGAAAAAGTCGTCGCACCGCCAACTGTATATCGTAGTTTGGAGTTTTTGCTCAGGCATGGCTTGGTTCACCAATTAAATTCTAGCAAGGCATTTTTTGCTTGCTCTCAGCCCACCGATCGCCATGTTGCCGCTTTTTTGGTCTGTCGATGCTGTGGTGAGGTACAAGAGTTTAGCCATCCATCTATCCAGACCATGCTAACTGAGGTTGAGCAGTCAACCAATTTTGCCACTCAGTCAAGCATTATTGAGCTTTCAGGTGTTTGTCAGCGCTGCCAATAGTCACCTTTTTTTATCGAATGCTTAGAATCAGACTCTGCCAACAATTATTTTGCTATTGTGTTTGTCAATTATGCGCATTTGTGATATAAAACATGGCTTATTTGATTGACTTAAGTCAATTAACCGTTGTTTGATAAAGTTGTACTGATACGATTACCGTCATTATTCTAAGGATAACTGAGTGACGTTACTGCCAAGTTCGATATCACAACACCATGCTGATTATTTTTCAATCATTGAATTAAGTGATCTGCATCTCTTTGATGACCCTAATAAGTTAATGAATGGTGTTAATACCGCAGACACATTTGAATCGGTATTATCCTTGGTCAAACAACAGCGCGATAATGTTGATTTGTTGGTACTGACGGGGGATTTATGTCAAGAACCTACTCAGCAAAATTATGACCGTTTATTTGCAGCCTTAGACGACATCAATATTCCTTTTGTAGCTATCCCGGGCAATCATGATGTGACCCTAGAGCTGGATAGTCATTTACCCTTTACCCAGCGCCGTCATTTGCCTGTCAAAGCAGATACTCGCCTGCAAAACTGCTATAGTATTGCCACCGATTATTGGGACTTATTGTTATTAGACTCCTCTTGTGAGGGGCACAGTCATGGGGAGTTTGATGAGCAGTCATTGCGGTGGCTAGCGCAGCAGTTAGCGAATGCCGATCGGCCTTGTGCAATTTTTTGTCATCATCCGATGGTATTAATCGATTCAACATGGCTTGATGAATACACCCTAACCAATGCTGACCGTTTTTGGGAAGTGGTAATGCCGTATCTAGACCGCATTAAAGCTATATTTGTCGGTCATATTCACCAAGAAATGCATAAGATTAATTATGGGATATCTGTGTTTGGCTGCCCATCGACCAGCCTACAGTTTAAACCCTTGTGTAAAGACTATACCATTGACGAAATTGCGCCTGGTTTACGTTGGATAAATTTATATAACAATGGGTTACTTGCAACTGGTATCAAAAGAACAGATACTATCTGACTAATTTTTCATGGTTGTTGAACTTATGTTCATAAACTTAATGTCGTGAAAGTTTGGTTAGCTTGTTTATTAAGGTTTTAGCGTTTATTTTAGTTTGATTTCATATACTGGCGAATTGCAGTGTTTAAAGCGTTAATAACGCGATGTCATTGGCTTAAGTGCTGAACTCGTAATGAAATTGTAAACTTAAAATTGTATCACTATCGGTTTTTAAAGGAATTAGCTATGGCATCTGCCCAAAATGAACGTGAATTAAGCTTTACCCCATATCAGCCAGCGGCTGAAGAAGAATATATGAATGACGCACAACTTGCGCATTTTAGAAAAATTTTATTAGATTGGAAAGAGCAGTTAATTAGCGAAGCTGAATCAACCAAATCTTATATTCAAGATGAATCAACGGCGATGCCTGATATTAATGACCGCGCCACCCAAGAAGAAGAGTTTGCGTTGGCACTGCGCACGCGTGACCGTGAGCGTAAACTGATTCGCAAGATTGATAAATCGATTGCTGAGATTGACAGTGGCGATTACGGTTTTTGTGAGACTTGCGGCGTGGAGATTGGTCTGCGTCGTTTAGAAGCCCGTCCAACCGCGACCCAATGTATCGACTGCAAAACCTTATCAGAGATTAAAGAAAAACAAGCATGGGGTCATGCTTAATTTATCAACCTCTCCTGTTATTGGACGCTTTGCTCCCTCTCCGACGGGAGCTTTGCATTTGGGCTCACTGGTGACGGCGATTGCCAGTTACTGTATCGCCAAGCAAGCAAAAGGCAAGTGGCTAGTACGCATTGAAGATACCGATACTGAGCGCTGTCATCCAAAATTTAGCGATTCGATTTTAGCAGATTTGGAGCGATTGGGTTTGCACTGGGATGGTAACGTTCGCTACCAGTCACAACACCTAGACACATATCACGCGTTATTGGATGAGCAACTAAAAGCAGTAAGTTATGGCTGTGATTGCAGTCGTAAATTCCTGCAAACTTATCAACTCGCCCACCCCAACACCCAATACCCTTATCCCAGAATCTGTGCCCATAAGCGGCTATCACGCGATTATGCCATTCGCTTAGTGATGCCAGATAACCCAATGCTTTTTTTTGATCAGCTGCAAGGGGTGATTTTGGGCAATCCACAACGAGAACAGGGTGATATTGTGGTCAGAAGGCGGCGCATTGGGCGGTCTTTTTCAAATACGCCAACCGCCAACAAAGGCATGATTAATTATATGCTTGCGGTAGTAATTGATGACGCGCTGCAAAGCGTCAATCAAATCGTGCGGGGTCTGGATATATTACCATTGACGATACCGCAAATGGTCATCGCGGATTATTTAAATTTTCCCCCTAACCAATACTACTACCACTTACCCATTTTGGTGAATGCACAAGGGCAAAAACTGTCTAAACAAACGCTCGCAGAGCCGATTCAATCCTACCCTGCACCACAACTTATTAAGACCGCACTGCAATTATTACAACAGCCGCCGATTGATATGGATAAACCGACCACGATGCTCGAGCAGGCGGTTTGCCAATGGAATCATACGCCGCTGCAAGGCAAACAGCGTATAAAAGTCGATAGCTTACAAAATCTTTTGGCAACCGGTTAATAATAACGACATTGATTGGCAGGAATCGTTGGGCTTTCTTTGATAATTCGCATCAACAATCCGACGATAATCAGATTAACCACCATAGAAGAACCCCCATAGCTAAAAAATGGCATGGTCAACCCTTTGGTAGGTAGCATTCCCATAGTCATACCGGCATTAACAAAAATTTGCCCAAAGAACAAAATCCCAACCCCAAACGCAAAATAGCTTAAGCGTGTTTGGTGCCGTGCTAACGCTTGGTAGCTAATGCGCATAACCGTGGTGACCAAAATAATTTGTAACACCAGTAAAAACGACACACCCACTAAGCCTAACTCTTCACCGGTAATGGCTAGTAAAAAGTCGGTATGCGCCTCCGGTAAATGGGAGAGTTTTTGGATACTTTCCCCATAGCCGACACCAAACCATTCACCGCGGGCAAAGGCTACAATACTGCGACCTAGCTGATAGTCACTATTTTTTAAGTCATCAAACGGATCTAAAAATGAGGTTACCCGTTTTAGTCGGTAACTTGCCCCCATAATCGCCATAGTACCTGCCAAAAACATGGCACCCATGATGATAAAAAACTGGCGCATGGGTAAGCCGCCAACAAAAATCATCGCCGCAATACAGGTCGCAATAATCACCACCGAGCCGAAGTCAGGCTGCAACATGATAAATAATATCAGCCCCATGGCTATCAGTGTTAGCCGCAAAAAGCCTTTCCAATGGTTGCGAATTTCTTCTGATCGGCGCACCAGATAATCTGAGGTGTACAAAATCATCAACAATTTTGCCAATTCAGAGGGCTGAAAATTGATACCACCCAGTTCAATCCAGCGTTTACTGCCGTTAATCACTGACCCACCGATTAGGGTATAAATAATCAGCAAAAGACAAGCCAGCAGCGCATACATAATAAAATCTAAGCGAAACGTCTTGCGAAGCGGGATAAAATACACCAGTAAACCAAGAACTGCACCGATTCCCATGTACGCCAGTTGGTGATAGAAAAAGTAAAAATCACCCAGTTTTTTGGTTTGTGCAAAAGGTATTGACGCGGACGCCACCATCAACAGACTAAATACCATAATGGTTGCTACCGTGGTCAATAGCACCGAATTGATGGGCGGAATCCACTGGCGGCTTTTCTTAGTAGAAGCGCTGTTAGCTGAGAGGGAGGAAGAAAGTGACGAAGAAGTCGAATGGGGCGCGGGCATAACACAACCTAAATATTAAAAATACACTAGCGAATGATTATTGGGATTTGACTAAGCGTTGAAAAACTTGTCCACGTTCCACATAGCCACTAAACTGATCAAAACTTGCACAAGCAGGTGATAGCAATAATACGCCTAAAGCGGGGAATGTTGACTGGTCTTGCCAAGCTTGATTGACCGCTTGTTCCAGAGTTTGGCATTTGGTTAACACAATCCCTGCAGGATTGTGAGTATCTAAACCGACTGATGCCAAATCAGCCGCGATTTTATCGGCATCTTCTCCAATAAAGTACACCACTTGCGCATAATCCATCAAGGGTTTTGCCAGTTCAGCAAAGTTTTGACCTTTACCTTGCCCGCCCAAAATCACTGCAAGTTTTTTGCCTTTGGGCGCATATACTTTACCTAGCCCCAAAATTGCCGCGATGGTCGAGCCAATGTTGGTGCCTTTGGAGTCGTCAAAACAATCAAGCCCATGGGTGGTCGTGATAAATTCACAGCGATGTGGCAGCCCGACAAAGTTTTTTAATGTGGTTAACATACTCTCTAACGGCAGACCTGCTAGCTCGCCAATTGCTAGGGCTGACAGCGCATTCATCAAATTATGCTCACCTTTGATTGGCACGTCTTTTTCATTGAGTAACCGTTCGCGACCCCGGGCTAGCCAGATTTCACCATCGCTATCTTTTATCAATCCGTACTGATTCATATCCGGTGCATTACTACCAAAGCTAATGGTGGGCATATCATCGGCTACCAACGGACGACTAAGCAAGTCCTCGCGGTTGACCACAATGGATTGCACGCCTTGGAATATTCGGTGTTTGGCTTGGTGATAGCCGAGCATATTGCCATGGCGGTCTAGATGGTCAGGCGACATGTTAAGCACGGTGGCTACTTTGGCGGCCAAATTGGTGGTGGTCTGTAGTTGAAAACTGGATAACTCAAGCACCGCCATCTGTATGGGCTCAAGTAGCAAATCAAGCGCGGGCGTTCCCAAGTTACCACCGACACCGACTTTAAACCCCGCATTTTTGACCATCTCGCCAACCAGGGTGGTGACAGTGCTTTTGGCATTAGAGCCGGTAATCGCAATAATCGGAATATGTCGCTGTTTAGCTACCTCATGGAACAATTGAATATCACTGACAATCGCGATTTTTTTCGCACGTGCGCCATCAAACACCGGCAAATAAGGGTCGATACCAGGACTGATGATAATGCGATCTGCCACTGCCAACAGCTCGCCATCTAATGCCCCAAACTTGGTCACTATATCGGTTGGCAAATGCTCGGCAAGTTTGGGCAGACCGGCATCGGTGACAGCTACGGGGTAGCCAAGCGCGTGTAAATAGTTGACTGCCGACAAGCCTGATTTGCCAAGTCCAACCACCACTTGTAATCCATTGCCACGTTGAATCATGCTCGATGCTGATGGCATGCTTTGGTTGCTTAAAGCAGGTGAAACGGCTGATTGAGTGGCAGAGAGTTGACTCACGAGAATTCCTTGTAATACTTAAACTTGTAACATTTAAATAAGGGTACCGCTAGATAAGGCAGTAACAATATTTGCCGCATAAGCTAAAAAACGTTTTCTATCATACCATTTTATGACAAAAAGTTTTGCGATTAAATGTGAGTTTTCATGTTTTGTAGTGACAGCAATAAAAGGCGGTTTAAATGCTACGATTTTTGCCATGAAGATATACTTTGTATCTGTCTTACCCAACAAATTTAACGATTTTAGCCAGTAAAATGCACTTTTTTGGTGCAATCATTTTGTTTTTATTGCCAATCATTAAAATAGTTCTAAAAATTATCTATAAAATCGTTAATGGCAACCAAATAACCTTTTTGGTGCAATAACTGATTTACATTAGAGGAATTTTTATTTTTTCGTTATAATAAAATTACGCTTTCTGTGTGATGGTCGCATTGAAGCCACAAAAAAGTTTTTGCTTTATTTTCAATAAGTTGTATTTTTTACCCCCTTAAAAATAGGACATTTATGAAAGTTGGCATAGCTTTTGAATTATCGAAACTACCATTTTCAACATGCTTTACGAATGCTGTTTAGGGTAACCGCTATTAAGCCACTACAGCAGCTAGTAACTAACCCAACCATAAGCGGCACTTAAAAGGAAATTATTATGAAATTAATTACGGCTATCTTAAAACCGTTCAAACTAGATGATGTACGTGAGTCACTCTCTGAGATTGGTGTTCAAGGTATCACTGTTACCGAAGTAAAAGGTTTTGGCCGTCAAAAAGGTCATACTGAATTGTATCGTGGTGCTGAGTATGTGGTTGATTTCCTGCCTAAAGTTAAGTTAGAAATTGCGGTGACTGACGAAATGGTTGATGCAGCGATTGAAGCTATCACTCGCGTGGCTAGCACGGGCAAAATCGGTGATGGCAAAATCTTTGTATCACCATTAGAACAAGTGATTCGTATCCGTACGGGTGAAACAGGCGCTAACGCTATCTAACACTATCATGACTGTCGTTGTGGCAACGCTTGTTAACTTTTAAAGTCGACCATCCTTTAAACATTAACGAAGACCTATCAAGCAGCTTAACGACTATCTCAAATAATTTTAAGGGGGTTACGATGAATGCCGTCATTACAAGGGCAGCTTTTGCCAAATTTTCACAGCCACTAGTATCTACTAAATCAATTTTATCATTATTGTTGTTATCTCCATTGGTGGCTCATGCTGCTGACACGCCTACGCTAAATGCGGGCGATACCGCTTGGGTATTAATTTCTACCGCATTAGTGCTCCTAATGACTATTCCAGGGTTGGCGTTGTTTTACTCAGGTATGGTACGCAAAAAGAATATTTTAGGGACGATGGCGCACAGTTATGGTGCCACGGCGTTAGTATCTATCATTTGGATTGTGTTGGGTTATTCGCTGGCGTTTGGTAGCAGCGATTTTAATCAATTTATTGGCGGTTTTGATAATGCATTGTTATCTAATATCGGGCTGGGTGATTTAACGGGTACCGTGCCCACCCTGTTATTTGTCACTTTTCAAATGACCTTTGCCATTATCACTGTGGCAATCTTAGCAGGCTCGATTGCTGAACGTATCAAATTTAGTAGCTTCATGGTGTTTACTGCGCTTTGGGTATTATTGGTGTATGCACCGATTTGCCACTGGGTTTGGGGCGGCGGCTGGTTGATGGCAGATGGTGCGCTAGACTTTGCAGGCGGTACGGTCGTGCACATTAATGCCGGGGTAGCAGGTATTGTGTTGGCGGCTGTTTTAGGTAAACGTAATGGCTATAACCGTGACCCGATGGCACCTTCAAACTTGGCTTTAACCTTAATTGGTACGGGTTTGATTTGGGTAGGTTGGTTTGGCTTCAATGGCGGTAGTGCGTTGGCGGCAAATGCATTGGCAGGTAATGCGTTACTTGTCACGCAAGTAGCGGCAGCGGCGGGGACATTAACTTGGTTTGCCATCGAAAAATTAGTCCGTGGTAAAGCCTCTGTATTGGGCGGTGCATCAGGCGCAGTGGCGGGTTTAGTCGGTATCACCCCAGCGGCAGGTTTTGTGACGGTAGCAGGCGCATTAGCGATTGGTATCATCACCTCATTGGTTTGCTTTTATGCAGTCAACTATCTCAAACGTCTGTTAAAAATTGATGATAGCTTGGATGCGTTTGGATTGCATGGCGTTGGTGGTATCGTCGGTGCCATATTGACAGGTGTCTTTGTGAGTCCTGCTATCACTGGCAAACCACTGGCTTTATCGACTATGGGTCAAGTGTGGGTGCAATTAGAAGGCGTGTTTGCGGTTATCATCTACTGCGCGATTGTGACTTTCATTATTGCTAAAGTGATTCAATTAACCATGGGCTTACGTGTCACTGATGAAGATGAATACACCGGTCTTGATTTAGCCGTACATGGCGAACGTATTGAATAGACAAACAATAATAAACATAGGCTGATTCAATCAGCCTATTTTTTTATATAAGCATACTAAAAGACTCTACAAAACTTGCGATTGGACAGATAAAAAAGCTAGATAGTGATATCTAGCTTTTTTGAGATTTCAAATCAGTAGCGATTATTTAATTTTTTTCCAAGTTTGGCTGCCTTTGACTGGAACAGATAAAGTCAAGGTTGAACCGCTTAATGAAATATCTGCACCTAACCCAAAGCCCCAACGTGGGTCTTTTGCTTTACCCGCATATTTGCCATTACCCGCTGCTTTAACGCCTGTTAACACAGTTTTACCAACAAAAGATTTTGCTTTTTCAGTATTACCCGCAACGATTTTACCGGTGAAAGTACTACCTGTTTGTGAGATTTGAACTTGGGCTTTTGGTTGGTTGTCTTCATAAGTTTGCCAAGTACCCACGATTGGATCGGCAGCCATAGCAGCAACACTTAAAGTAGAAAGAGCAACACCAACGCTGATTGATTTAAGAGAAATTTTCATAACAGTTCCTTCTGTAGCGCACTGCAAAAAGTAAGGGAAGTGAGATGCAGTGCCATTGACAATCATTATAGCCAAAATGGTTTTGAGGTAAAGATATTTTTTAATACACAAAAGTTTCTAATAGTTTTCTACATCGTTACAGGGTAAAATTTCTGGTTTTTTTTATATTAAGTAATTGATTTTTAAATGATTATTTTTCCAGAAAACCCCAAAAGCGCAAACTGACTCATCAGTCATTTATGTATAATTACCATTTTTAGGACTTAAATAGGCTGATTATCCATTCAAAAATGGTCAAGACTAAATTAACTAAGACTAATAAAATTTGCTGGTTATCGGGCTCTGATTTTGCGGTATTTTTGTTTTTTGTAGCACTCGAATAGTCATCGATAGGCAGCGTCATTGCCGTTTTTTGTACCTTCCCTGACAACCCTGGCATGGCATCCACGCCTATTCTTACCGCAAGTTCATCCAAGCTAATGACTTCCACGCGCTGACTATCATCATTAGGGACAAAATAGACCCCTGCTTGTTGTAGACTTGGAATATAAATCGCTTTATACAGATGACTGGGTACTAATATATTGTTATTGATTTTCTTAACCCGATTACTGATAAAAGCCACCCCTGTCACCACATAGATACGGTTGTGTTTGATCGCTAGGTAACGGGTACGGGACTCAATGTCTCGCCAAGTGCTACGATTATTGACAGGATTTTGCGGTACAATGTTGGCAAGGCTAAAACTGTCATATTGTGATTCAAGCGTACTCATATCTGCATTTGGCGCTAGATGTCCACGATCATAAGGTACGTTACGATAATCAGCTAAATAGCCTTTAACCCGATTAGGCAGCTGACTTTCCTCGTGAAAATTATCAACCCTTGGTAGTTCACTCGCTTTTTCAATACGCGCTCGCGTCAAATACTCCGCTGACCACAAGGCGGTTTTACTGAGTGACGAATACCCCACAGCAAAGCCATTTAGACATAGATAATAAATCTCAAGTGGTTGATTCGAGAGTGGCTGCGGACTTTGTTGGTTAGCATAGGTACTACCGCATTGATTGAGGTGCTGTTTGCGATAATCTAAAGAGCTGCTTGAGTGTGCCCATAAGGGCAACAGAGATAAACCTATCACCACTAAGCTCTGTGACAGTGATTTGTATGAAAAACGCTGATAACAACTCATATGCTATAACTGACCATCTCTAGCCATCGATGAAAATTGATTAATTATACATGACATTTGGCATTATTTTGGGTAAAATAAGCGTCCGTTTTGCGATTCCCTATATTTTGGCGTTGCAACTCGATTGGAAACGTGGCTGAGTGGTCGAAAGCGCACGCCTGGAAAGTGTGTATACGTTAATAGCGTATCGAGGGTTCGAATCCCTCCGTTTCCGCCAAATAAATAAAAAGCTAGCTTATCATTAAGCTAGCTTTTTTGTTGCGCGGTTGATGAGTTAAGTTATGCTAAATCACGCACATTAGGTTCACGATCCCATTCACGCGATTTGGCCTTCTCAATAAAGGTATCTATTTCCTCTAAAGCCACTACACTGGCATCTTTGTCAATGTGCTGGGGAATTAGAATAAATTCATCGGTCGCACCGCAATAAGCAATCGCTTTTAGATGGGCGTGCGCATCTTTAAACCACGCAATCGCCTCACTCACTTTGGCTAGTTTTTTCGCTTGCTCTGGCATAATGATACTAACGATTGCATCAAACAAGACAGAAGGTGAACCCGCCAATTGACCGTCAGCAGCAATGGTTTCACCATTGTTTAACGTAATGCTAATTTTTGGTGCTACTATAAAGGGTTTTGCCTTTGCTGCAGTAATCGCCGCTTTATATTTTTCAAGCATTTCTGCATTTGAATCATCTGCAACTAAGATAGCGACTTTACGACCTTCAAGCGTTGGCTTGGCTTTGCCAATCAACTGTAAAGCCGGTGACAATGGCAAATCTTGCACCGGAACCGTAGGCTCAATCGGTTTTGGCACTGGTTTCATCCCTAACCCATCAGCAACGCGTTTACCCAATGTTTCATCAACCGTTAACAGCTGCGCAACCATGCGTTCACGGATATAGGGCGTCTCAACTTTTGAAAGCTCAAACACAATCGCTGAAGCGATATGCGCCTGCTCAATGGGGGTTTGACTACGATAGAACATACGTGGTTGACTATAAAAGTCTGCAAAGCTTTCTGCACGGATACGACCTTTAACCGCATCGTTATTTTGAGTTAAATCCTCTGCAAATGATTTAAACCCAATTGACGGATTTTCACGCGGTTTTTCTGGTTCCAAACTTTGTGGCTCATAAGCAACCCGCCCTTTCGGAATTTGCATCTGCATATGACCATCACGCTGCATGTTATGGAATGGACATTTTGGCGCATTAATTGGCAGCTGCGCAAAATTTGGTGAACCTAAACGCGACAGCTGGGTATCAAGATAACTAAATAAACGACCTTGTAGTAATGGGTCATTACTAAAGTCGATACCTGGGACGATGTTTGCTGGGCAGAAAGCCACTTGCTCTGTCTCAGCAAAGAAGTTATCGGGATAACGGTTTAATACCATTTTACCCACGATTTCAACAGGGACTAATTCTTCTGGAATTAATTTGGTTGCATCCAAATGATCAAATGGGAATTTTTCTGCTTGTTCTTGGGTAAAGATCTGCACACCAAAGTCCCAAACAACTTCGTCACCATTTTCAAACAAGGTTTCAAATAAATCACGACGATGATAGTCTGGATCAGCACCGGCAACTTTCACAGCTTCATCCCACACATGTGATTGAAGCTGCAAACGTGGACGCCAGTGATAACGGAAGAACACACTTTCGCCTTGGGCATTAATAAAGCGATAGCTATGGATACCAAAGCCCTCAATCATGCGTAAACTGCGAGGAATAGCGCGATCACTCATCGCCCATAGGTAGTTATGTAAGGTTTCAGGGTTTAACGAGATAAAATCATAAAAGGTATCATGCGCTGATGCCGCTTGTGGGAAACCACGATCCGGTTCCATCTTGACAGCATGAACCAAATCTGGAAACTTAATAGCATCTTGAATAAAGAATACTGGGGTATTGTTACCCACCAAATCCCAGTTTCCCTCTTTAGTATAAATTTTGACGGCAAAACCGCGAATATCACGCGGCGTATCAATCGATCCCGCACCACCGGCTACCGTTGAAAAACGAGCAAATAATGGGGTTTGTTTGCCCACCTCTGTTAATATCTTAGCTGTGGTAAATTGCTCTAATGACTCAGTCAACTCGAAATAACCATGGGCTGCCGTACCACGAGCATGTACAACACGCTCAGGAATACGTTCATGGTCAAAATGGGTAATTTTCTCGCGTAAAATAAAATCTTCCAGCAATGCAGGACCCCGGCGACCTGCCTTTAGCGAATTCTGATTATCTGCAATAACAATACCTTGCTGCGTAGTTAAATTGGTTGAATTATTATCAGCCTGCTGATGAGTTTCACCAGCATTGCCTTGCTGAACATTCATATTTGGCTCTGGTTTAACGGGCTTTTGTGTCATTTTTTATCCTAGATATTTAATTATATTTGTAATTTTTTAGAAAACATCAAATGTTCACCTAAGGTTAAAAAAGGATCGACATTGATGTAGTTAGTATATAGGATTCAAAAATTTACAGTGTGAAAATGCGTAAAGCTATGTAACAAGTAAGTTATTAATGCAGCATATAAAAAGAATAAAACTAACATCTTAATACTGCATGTTATTTTGACAAAAAACCACCCCCCTTACTGTTGTAAGGGGGGTGGTTTTGGAATAGGGAGCTGACGATGACCTACTCTCACATGGGCGAACCACACTACCATTGGCGCATTGGAGTTTCACTTCTGAGTTCGGGAAGGGATCAGGTGGTACCTCCAAGCTATTATCGTCAGCAAAGGGGGATAGAGGAATGAGTTATTTTAGAAGTAAAGTATCAGCTATATCAAGCGAGGTGAATATCGTTATTACCTACAAAGCCATTTAGGCGTTGTATAGTCAAGCCAAACGAGCAATTAGTATTGGTTAGCTACACATATCACTATGCTTCCACACCCAACCTATCAACGTCGTAGTCTACAACGGCTCTTTAGGGAAATCTAATCTTAAGGTGGGCTTCCCGCTTAGATGCTTTCAGCGGTTATCCCATCCGAACATAGCTACTCGGCAATGCGACTGGCGTCACAACCGAAACACCAGAGGTTCGTCCACTCTGGTCCTCTCGTACTAGGAGCAGATCCTCTCAAATTTCCAACGCCCACGGTAGATAGGGACCGAACTGTCTCACGACGTTCTAAACCCAGCTCGCGTACCTCTTTAAATGGCGAACAGCCATACCCTTGGGACCTGCTTCAGCCCCAGGATGAGATGAGCCGACATCGAGGTGCCAAACACCGCCGTCGATATGAACTCTTGGGCGGTATCAGCCTGTTATCCCCAGAGTACCTTTTATCCGTTGAGCGATGGCCCTTCCATACAGAACCACCGGATCACTAAGACCTACTTTCGTATCTGCTCGACTTGTGGGTCTCGCAGTTAAGCGCGCTTTTGCCTTTATACTCTTCGAACGATTTCCGACCGTTCTGAGCGCACCTTCGTACTCCTCCGTTACTCTTTAGGAGGAGACCGCCCCAGTCAAACTACCCACCATACATTGTCCTCAGCTCTGTTAAGCTTGAGTTAGAACCCCAACATTACCAGGGTGGTATTTCAAGGATGGCTCCACAGACACTGGCGTGCCTGCTTCAAAGCCTCCCACCTATCCTACACAGGTAAGGTCAAAGTTCAATGTAAAGCTGTAGTAAAGGTTCACGGGGTCTTTCCGTCTAGCCGCGGGTACACAGCATCTTCACTGCGATTTCGATTTCACTGAGTCTCTGCTGGAGACAGCGCCGCCATCATTATGCCATTCGTGCAGGTCGGAACTTACCCGACAAGGAATTTCGCTACCTTAGGACCGTTATAGTTACGGCCGCCGTTTACTGGGGCTTCGATCAAGAGCTTCGCTTACGCTAACCCCATCAATTAACCTTCCAGCACCGGGCAGGCATCACACCCTATACGTCCACTTTCGTGTTTGCAGAGTGCTGTGTTTTTAATAAACAGTTGCAGCGGCCTGGTATCTGCGACTGCCAATAGCTTTGTAGAGCATGTCTACTCACCATCGGCAGCGTACCTTCTCCCGAAGTTACGGTACCATTTTGCCTAGTTCCTTCAGCAGAGTTCTCTCAAGCGCCTTGGTATTCTCTACCTGACCACCTGTGTCGGTTTCGGGTACGATTTCTTTATGACTATCGCTTAGAAGCTTTTCCTGGAAGCAGGGTATTTGCCACTTCGCTGTACAAGTACAGCTTGCTATCAGATCTCATTAATAGTCTAGCGGATTTGCCTACTAAACCTAACTACATCCTTCCACTTGGACAACCATCGCCAAGCTGGCATAACCTTCTCCGTCCCTCCATCGCATCATAAACAAGTATCGGAATATTAACCGATTTCCCATCGACTACGCCTTTCGGCCTCGCCTTAGGGGTCGACTCACCCAGCCCCGATTAACGTTGGACTGGAACCCTTGGTCTTCCGGCGAACGGGCTTTTCACCCGTTTTGTCGTTACTCACGTCAGCATTCGCTCTTGTGATACCTCCAGCATGCTTTACAACACACCTTCACAGGCTTACACAATGCTCCCCTACCACTTAATTGAAACAATTAAATCCGCAGCTTCGGCTCCTAGTTTGAGCCCCGTTACATCTTCCGCGCAGGCCGACTCGACTAGTGAGCTATTACGCTTTCTTTAAAGGGTGGCTGCTTCTAAGCCAACCTCCTAGCTGTCTGTGCCTTCCCACATCGTTTCCCACTTAACTAGGAATTTGGGGCCTTAGCTGGCGGTCTGGGTTGTTTCCCTCTTGACGACGGACGTTAGCACCCGCCGTCTGTCTCCCGGATATCACTCATCGGTATTCGGAGTTTGCATCGGTTTGGTAAGTCGGGATGACCCCCTAGCCGAAACAGTGCTCTACCCCCAATGGTGTTCGTCCGAGGCGCTACCTAAATAGCTTTCGGGGAGAACCAGCTATCACCGAGTTTGATTAGCCTTTCACCCCTATCCACAAGTCATCCCCTGGCTTTTCAACGACAGTGGGTTCGGTCCTCCGGTAACTGTTACGTCACTTTCAACCTGCTCATGGATAGATCACTCGGTTTCGGGTCTATACCCTGCAACTAGACGCCCTATTAAGACTCGGTTTCCCTACGGCTCCCCTATTCGGTTAACCTTGCTACAGAATATAAGTCGCTGACCCATTATACAAAAGGTACGCCGTCACGGAACATGTCCGCTCCGACTGCTTGTATGCACACGGTTTCAGGTTCTATTTCACTCCCCTCACAGGGGTTCTTTTCGCCTTTCCCTCACGGTACTGGTTCACTATCGGTCAGTCAGGAGTATTTAGCCTTGGAGGATGGTCCCCCCATCTTCAGACAGAATTTCTCGTGTTCCGCCCTACTTAATATGCTTCTTATAACCTTTCGAGTACGGGATTATCACCCTCTACGATTGACCTTTCCAAGTCATTCCTCTAAATTATAATCAGTCGGCTCCTCCCCGTTCGCTCGCCGCTACTAGGGGAATCTCTATTGATGTCTTTTCCTCGGGTTACTGAGATGTTTCACTTCTCCCGGTTTGCCTCGTAAATAAATTTACGATACCTGTCTTATGACAAGTGGGTTTCCCCATTCAGATATCGCCGGATCACAGGATATTGCCGCCTCCCCGACGCTTTTCGCAGGCTGTCACGTCTTTCATCGCCTCTGACTGCCAAGGCATCCACCATGTGCACTTCATTACTTGACTATACAACCCTAAAGGGTCGTATAGGTAATGGTAACGATCTTCACCTATGTTTACGCTTGATTCAGTTCTCTTTACTTTTATACCGCACCTGTCTGCTAAAGGCAGCAAGGTGCGGTAAAGGTTAATTATCTTCGTTGGAACTTGATAATTAACCCAGACTCATTTCTCTATGTTGTTATTGAATTATCAGACCCTCGTCAGGTCGTGATTTCTGATAAAACAGATTGAAGTAATCTCTTAATACTTACTAAATTACTCTGTCTGCTTTATTACGTTAAGCTAATTATGGTGGAGCCAAGGAGAGTCGAACTCCTGACCTCCTGCGTGCAAGGCAGGCGCTCTACCAACTGAGCTATGGCCCCTGAGCAAGGATCAGCAAAGCATCGCTTTGCCCGAGCGCAAGAGAATTTACGAAGTAAATTCTAAAGCATTTAACCTCTGGTTAAATGGTGGGTCTAATAAGACTTGAACTTATGACCCCTGCCTTATCAAGGCAGTGCTCTAACCAACTGAGCTATAGACCCCGAGAACCGTTAAAAAATTGCATCGCAATTTTAGGTTCGAGCTAAAATCCTTTGCTAAGGATTTTAGTCTTAGCCTTGCTATTTGCGCTGCTGTAGATTAACGATTATTAGCTTATTTATACACAAGAACAACTTGCTGTGAATTCTCACTTAGTGCTTTAGTTAAGGAGGTGATCCAGCCGCAGGTTCCCCTACGGCTACCTTGTTACGACTTCACCCCAGTCATCGACCACACCGTGGTAAGCGCCCTCTTGCGTTAGGCTACCTACTTCTGGTGCAATAGACTCCCATGGTGTGACGGGCGGTGTGTACAAGGCCCGGGAACGTATTCACCGCAGCATTCTGATCTGCGATTACTAGCGATTCCGACTTCATGGAGTCGAGTTGCAGACTCCAATCCGGACTACGATAGGCTTTTTGAGATTAGCATCACATCGCTGTGTAGCAACCCTCTGTACCTACCATTGTAGCACGTGTGTAGCCCTGGTCGTAAGGGCCATGATGACTTGACGTCGTCCCCGCCTTCCTCCAGTTTGTCACTGGCAGTATCCTTAAAGTTCCCGGCTTAACCCGCTGGCAAATAAGGAAAAGGGTTGCGCTCGTTGCGGGACTTAACCCAACATCTCACGACACGAGCTGACGA
>ERZ501061.175-NODE-175-length-24943-cov-4.569672_pt1 | contig 24943 bp, 12 predicted proteins | sample MGYA00510854_ERZ501061 | MGnify/ENA primary metagenome ERZ501061 (study PRJEB25958, sample SAMN03398515) | human skin metagenome | study: EMG produced TPA metagenomics assembly of the Human Skin Microbiome Metagenome (human skin metagenome) data set.
CGGCCGTTCCTGGCACAGCACGTACGCGCGCGCTCGACAAAGACTTCTGATCCAGTCGTGATGCGCAGCCTCGCTCGACTGCGTCGCGAGCAGCACTGTGCGCGGCCTCGTTTGCGTCCGTAGCGCGAAGCCATACCCTTTCGGCGCGCGCTGCCGATCGACCATGTACACATCCACATCCAGCAGCGTGCACACACACACTTCAGGCCGGCTCGTCTCTGACTTGGCAAGGAACACGGCGTGCTCACGCAGCTCAAGCCACCTGCGCGTCCAAGTCCGATCGTCCACTTGGACATGGACATAGCCGCCCAGGACAGACGAATACGTCGGAATCGCATCAGATCGCAGCAGCTCAGGCCACTCGACCGGCTTGATGAGAAAGTAGCCATGACTTCCACGCGCCCGCACCACCTCCTCCAACCGCTCATAGTCTCGTATGGGCCGTTCCATGCCCACATCAGGTATCACATCGTATATGGCCCACGTATCGTGAGCACCCGGCAGCAAAGGGAGCGCACCCTGCGCCTGTACAAACTGCATCGCATGCCATGCCAGCGTGTGCTCGTTCAGCGGCACGAGCCGATATCGCTGCACGGTCTGGAGAAATACACGCGCTTGGCATCCGTGCGGCGGCCGCTGCGTCATCGCTGCGCGCCAGTCAGGCACCGGCGCCGTGATCACGCGGCGCGATGTGGAAGGACGCGGCGCTTCAGCCACAACATCGTACGGTGGCGGAGGTGGCCGCGGCGGCTGGGCCGGCGGTCGGGGGCCGCGGCCGTGCGGCAAGGTCCGACTGCGCTGCATCGGAGCGCGTCGACCTTCGAGAATCTCGAGGGTCCTGTCCTTCTGCCGCGCCTTTTCCTCGCGGATGATGCGCTCGTGCACAGCCGAGGCGGTACAACGCACGTCGTCGTGCAGCAGAGGCGCATCGTCCTCAGCCCGCGCTGCACGCATCGATAACGCTGCGTTCAACGTGCTTCGAGGCGCCTCTTCATCCGAAGGACATCCGTAGTGCTCGTCATCCGAGACGGTCGTCGTCGAGACGCGCCCTCCCTCGAACGAGCCAAGCAGCGGCGCGTGATCCTTGTCCATCCACACGTTGTGGGGCGACGCGCGTCGCGCGCGCCAAGCGACCTATGCGTGTCACGTGGCCTATGGGTATGACACCGCCTCGAGGGCAGCTCGGTCCGCCGCGTAACGGATGAACTGGTAGAACACAATGCCGTCCAAAAAGATGGTGCCGACGCTTCCGACAATCCAGCTCATGTTTTCGACGAGGTAGGGCACGGACGTGTCCTTAAGCAGGATCGAAAGCACGTACGTCACATTGCCACCGACCGCAAAGATGAAGAGCGCCAAGCTCAGCCCCGCGCACTTTGTGTGGCGGTTTTTCAAGATCTGCGGGACGCGCGATGAGAGGTAGAGCAGTGCACTGAGCCATCCCAGCAACTGTGCATCCCAGCGCATCCCAGGCCCGGGGTCAGAAGACGGGGGGTGGCTGTCGGCCGCCACGTAGGCGGCGACGGCCGTCACGAGCACGAACGACAACGCCACCGCATACTTGAGCAGCGTCAGATGATGCGAAGGAAGCAGGGCCATGACGTCGTCCCACGTGGGCATCCACCGCCGAGTCGTGCTGCGTGACGCGTGCGGCAGGAACGGCGTTTGCTCCGCGTCGCGCGTCACTATCGGCTGGCCCTGGCGGTAGTACGTGCCATAGTACCACCACTGCCAAATGAGCACCATATCACAGAAGCAGTAGTAGGCGGCCAGGCCAATCATCGTGGGCAGCACCTCCTGGCGCAGGCCACCCACCAAGTTGAACGCATCACCCCCCAACCAAATGAGAATGAACCAGATCGAAATGCCCTCCGTTGACTTCAGCACATAGTTTTCCTGCATTTGACTGAAGAGAGGCAAAGCCTGCAAGTAGGCGCAGTGTAAGTACTCAGCATGCACCGCACACTCACGGAGTGTAGACAATTACCCAGCACGCAATGCTGTGCGTTAGCTTCCAAGCGCCGTCCATGTACGTACGAAACCCTGCCTGTCAGCGCCCATCTACGCACCATCCCATGACAAAAGACCAGCGGTCCGTCGCAGCCAACGGGCCGTCCATAGCCGTCATGTCCGAGGCCAAAGCGGTCTGGACGGCAGGGCCCTCCTTTTCAAGCACGTGACCAGCACCAGGGAAAGAACGGTGGGATGCAACTACAGCCATTACATACGGGGGAACCGGGGAGACTCGAGAGGCACGCTGTGAAGCAGTGTGAAAAGGCGGGGCACAAAGTCGATGATGGTGAAGCGGTATTGCGCCTGACCCTGCTTGTTCCGCGTCCACTCGCCAAAGCCAAAGAGGACGAAGAAAATATACACCAGACGCACAGGGCTCAGCATGCGTAGGAAGAACCACATGAACAACTCACCGTACGCAAAGAACTCGAGGGGACCCCCCGTGCAGTGTCGCTTGGAGTATCGCAGCGAGTCGACCCACTTGCGCATACCCGCGGGGCTCGGCCGCGTCTCCGGTCGGTGCAAAAACAGGGCGAGAAGGCGCACGTAGAGGCCAATGTGGAAATGTCCGACCGATCCGATACCGTTCACATAGGTCGCATTCGTGCATACAACGCTCGCATCCGTCACAGGGAAGCACTGCAAATACATGTTGGGGCGCGTGTATCCGGGCGGGAAGAGGTCCTTCGGCAAAAAGTCGATCGTCGGGCGCTCAAAGCCCGTGGCTAGCACAATCATGTCCGCCGACATGAACCGAGTCTCGCCCCGCTCATCCTTCGACTGATTACGCGTCCGGAAGTTGTACTCGAGGCCGTCGTGGTGCAGCAACGTCGTCTCGCCCCGCTGGTAGTCGGCCGCGCCCTGGCGCACAAGGCGCAGGAAATCATTGTTCACGACGGGCGTACCGGAATACAGCGGCGTAGTGGGACTCATCTTCTCGTCCAATTCTCGGTAGTGCAGGCGGCGAATAAGCTGCTCGGGCACGAGCCACGCAAGCCATCGCGAGCCGTACGGGAACAACGTAATGAAGCAGTCCACCAGAAGCTGTCGCGGAATGATCCAGTGGTCCTTGCGCGCGAGAATCGTGGCCTTCTTCGCACCTCTTTCCAGGGCTGTCTCGGCCGCTTCGACACCACTCGCGCCGCCGCCAATGACCACCACACGCTTGCCCTCGAAATCGTGCTCGTCAAGCTGAGATGAGTGCAGAATCTCGCCGCGGAACGATTTCTGATTCGGCAGTGGGATCATATTGGGCTTGCCGCACGTACCGACTGTGACAACGAGGCCATCAAACGTCTCCGACGCGTTTCCATTGATGATCCACCGACCGGCCTTGTTCCGATCCACTTTGGTGACACGCGTATTGAACCGTGCATTGTCGCTCAGGCGGTACGTGTTCCAGACCTTGCGCTGCTGAGCGAGAATGTCGTCACGACAGGGGTAAATGGAGCGGTAAAAGACGAGCGGGTGGAAGCGGTACATGATAGAACTGGTCTGCAGGTTGCTTGTCGAGTTGACGTCGCACCAAATACCACCCTCTCTGGCCCGCTCTTCAAAAATCGTCACGTCAAAGCCGTGACTCTTGAGCTGTGCGGCCGATGACAGGCCGGTGAGACCGGCGCCGATCACAGCGACGCGGCCCATTTTTGGTGCGCCCGCCGAAGGCGGCAGCGGCGTAAAGAGCACATTGATGAGCACCTGCAAGAGCTGATACAGGTAGATTCTGATGGCGTCCAGCAACGCACACACGCAACTCATCAGGGAAGAGAAGGACGTTGTCTCCAAGGGTCGAAGCTTCTTCCTTTTAAGGCATGTTCCCGATTCGTCTCCTATCTCTCTTGGCGCGCCTCGCGGGGCCAGAGAATCGCATCCGGTCATCACCGATCCCAATAGGCATAGGGTGTTACGTAACCATGCGCACGGCCCTTGCTTAGATAACATCATCAGACCTCTGCGCCATCGAGTGCGTGGCGGGCCACGTGCCAGGTCGTGGCGTTCGTCGGCCTGCACGGCGCAGGGACCAAGCTGGCCCCTACCCGGCGCGTCGGCCGCGCCGTGTCAAGGTGTCGGTCCCATGTCCAAGGCCCTCTCGGCTCACCGTGACCGGTGTGTGGTTGCGCGGCAGTACGAACCGCTGGCGCCTGCCACGTGTGAGCACCTTGGCTCCGTCTTGTGTCACATCCCAGGTCTTTCGGGCGCCTCGCGCGGCGCTTTTGCCGCGGACGCATGAGCTTGTAGCAGACCAAGCCATGCCGACAAGCACGGCACGATCGATCAGCTGCGGTCCACTGCGCACTTGGCTCCCAGCGAGCCTGGCCACTCGAGAAGAGAAAAATGGGCGTGCACCACCACACCGAGCTGCTGCACCTACAGACATCGTGCTCATAGCCCCATCATGGCGTCCCATCCCGCCTCTTCCGCGCGGGCCAGCGCCATGCCCGAGTAGACAGGACCGTCTAGACCGCTGCCACCGCACATCCGTGACGGGGTAGGCCGGCCCCTTTCTCTTACATAAGCTGTGCACGGCCTGCGAGGCGTGCGCCGCTCGGGAGGTGGTGTCATGCTGCTTCGGTACCTGGGCAGTAGTGTGGCGCAGCAGCTGGATCGGGACTTGATGTCCCCTTCTGGCGGCTTTAGCATAGATCAGCTGATGGAGCTAGCTGGCTTATCCTGTGCCGAAGCCGTGTACCAGAGCTACCCGCCGCAGCCGGATCGCCAGCGCGTCCTGGTGGCGTGTGGCCCAGGCAACCAGGGCGGCGATGGTCTGGTGGCGGCGCGACACCTGAAGCACTTTGGCTACACGCCCGTTGTATGGTATCCGAAGCGCAAGGATGCCTCGCTCTTCCACGGGCTCGTGCAGCAGCTGCACAACCTGCGCGTCGAGTTTGCCGATACAGAGCACCTGCCGGCGTCGGCGCTGGACGACGCACACCTCGTGCTGGATGCCATCTTTGGCTTCTCGTTCCACGGCGAGCCTCGCGAGCCGTTCAAGTCGACGCTCGAGAGCCTAGTGCGACGTACGCTGCCGATCGTGAGCGTCGACATTCCATCGTCGTGGAACGTGGACGATGGGCCACAAACGTCCGCCTTGGCACAGTCGTTCATGCCGGACGTGCTCGTATCGCTCACGGCGCCCAAGCGCGGCTCAGCCTTCTTTACCGGCGGAAAGCACTGGCTCGGCGGCCGCTTTGTCGATGCGGCCCTCGATGCCAAGTACGATTTGCGCCTGCCTGCGTATCCAGGCACATCGCAGGTTGTTGACATCACCGGTGCCATGCCTCTTGACTAACTATACATGCTCTGCATACGTTTCTATAGTGTCATCCACCTCCGCCTTCGACGGCGGCACACGTGTTTTCATAGGGTATGCTTCCTCCTCCTTCCACTCCCCATCCCAGGGCCCCTCCTCCTCGTCCTTCCACTCGAGATCACTAGCGAGCCCCTCCTCGTCCACAGGCAGCGAATCAACCGACGCCATGGGCGATGTCTCGTGTGGTATGAGGGGCTCCACAACATGATGACTCGGCATCACAGGTCCATCGTAGAACTCGTGCACGCGCCCCATGAGCTTCACATCCACGATAGGCTGCTCGAGAGGGCAGTGCAAAAACACATTGCCAAACTGCCGCGCGAGATGCGCGCGATCCGAACGCGGCACATGCACACGTGCACGGGCCAAGTCCATCGGCGAGGGATTGTACCACTGGAACCGCGGCTCGAGCTTGGCGCGGCAGTACCACCCAAAGAGCACGACGGCTACGATGGGTGGAAGACAAATCACCGCCTTGATCCAGTTTTGCAGCAGCCCAATGGCCAAGGCGACAACCACCTCCATCACCGTCATCATGGCCAGCAGGCTCTTGGCGACCGAGCTCCAGAGCCGGCCGCCCGTCTCAGACTTGGTAGCGTACACATAGTACAGCTGGTTTTTGTACACAAACACGGCGATCCAAAGCACACCTGCCGCGACCGCCGCGACGAGTGGCGCTAATGGCGCATAAATCAGGCCGATCGCCACGAGAAACAGCATTTCGGCGTACCCTTTCCAGTACGAGAACGACGGGGCCTTGGTGTACTCGTGCAGGTCGCGCGGATTGTGGGAGAAGAGGTACCGATCCACCATCAGAAACCCGAGCCGCCGAATCTGCGCGAGCTCCAGCAGAAACAAAAAGCCACGCAGACACAGCCACGTCATCCAGTACGCCGACTGAAACTGGAAGCGCTTGCTCACCTGGTTCAGCATCTCTCTTGCCATGTCCGAGAGCGCCCTCGATGGCTTGTCCTTATGGCGAAACGCCGCCATGATCATAATGACCAGATCAAGCACCACGCCGATCAGCGAGAAGATCAAAAACTGCGTCGTAAACAGGAACGTAAAGTACTGATTCGTGAGCGATCTATCGCGCGATTGCCGCGTACGCACACCACGGTACATCGCGATGCGCCGCATGCACATCGGCAGCAATAGCGAGTTGGCAAACGAAATCAGCGGCGGCAGTACACCCGTGCACAGCGCGAACGACAGGGGGCGGTTCGTTTGCCAGTCAGAGAGCGTCTGGGAAATGCGCGAGAACGCATTCAAATTCGAAATCAGAGACACGGCGAGCAGCGGCACAATGTTGAACAGAAACAGCAGCAGCAAGAGCACGCGTGCCCAGTGCCGCGATCGCCGTCGCGATGCCGGGTCCTTCATCAGATTTTGCCACAGGATATCCCGCGGCGAGACGGCGAGCCGAATCTTGACGCGTCGTGACTGCTTCTTCGCCAGCACCTTGGCTGTCGCATGCGCGTACGCTGGCATGGCGAGCGACGCGAACCCGTACGACTGTGGCGCGCCTTCCGACCGCTCTGAGCGTGCCGCGGCGATATCCTGCTCCAGCGACTCGACGACGCCAGCATAGTGCGCGATCGCATCCATTTTCGGCGCTGTCCACGCCAGGCGGATCAGCGGTCGTTTGTGGGAGCGCAGTGCCTTGTCGAGGTACCGCTCAAGCTTGTGGACAGCAGCCGTGTGGCGCGCGAGCAGATCAGGCAGGTTGTGCATACCGTGGCCCAGTTGCACCTCGCACAGCGGGTACACGACGCCCTCAGCCATGAGGGCCGCGCGCAGCGATGCATCGTCTTGGATCTCGGGCGCCAGGTCCGTGGCCATGAGCGCGCGGGAGAAGTAGCTGGTTTGGTACGCGCTGGACGCCAAGTACGCCTGGCGCAAGCGAATGACTTTATGGTACGACACGTAGATCATCACGAGGCCACTGATGGTGACGCCGTAACTCAGAATCACATGGGCCCACAGCCTCGGACCTTGGACGTACCCCATCGTGAGGTACATGAGTGTGTCCGGCACATCATCGTCCGTGGATAGGTCTTGCTTGTACGTGACATCGATGGGGATCAGAATCACACACAGCGGCAGCGCGACGGTTGTGAGGATCCGTGCGGTCAGACGCAAGAACTCGAGAAAGACGACAGCGTCCGTCCCGGTCATGCGCAAGAGATCCTCGTCACGCAGACGCAGCACCGTCGTGAAAAAGCCCCAATGCGACGACCTCATCGTGATGAGAGACTTGATCGAGATCGCATACGACTTGGGGGCATACAGCGTCCTGTGACGCCGGCGGCACAGGAGGAAGACGCACAATGTCACCAGGCCTGCACCGAATGCTATGGCCATGAATAGACCCACCGCCGATACGGTGAGGTGACCAGACACGCTGGACTTTAGGTCCCGCAGAATGTCGTCAGCGGCATCCCTGGCGCTCAACAGGGATGCCATGGCGTGCGTCGACGGTGGCAAATGCGCGCTGAAGGACGTGGCCGTATGCCTCCACATCCTGAGGCGGTGCAGCCCATGTGGGACAGGCTCTCGGCACGCGCCCCCGTCCTGACCAGCGCCCATGGCAGGGCCATCACGTCGCGCACGCCGTCCGTCCGGACGGAGACTTGGACGCATGGGCGCGGCCGGCAGCGCTTCCACGCAAGACGCGTCCTTGCTGGATGCCGCGCCGTAGCGGGGTGTCAGCCGTGCTTTGACTCACGAAGGCGTCTCATGCCTGGCGCCCTGCCATGGTACGCTGCCATGCGTGGCTCTGCGTCCTGCCGCCTCGAACGCGGCGCGCCGCGTCCAGCCGAAGCGATGGTGGTCGGGGACAGGCCCCGGGCTGCTGTATGTGGAGGTGGGATCGATCGCACGACCGAGCCTCGTGGCTCGTGGAGCGTCGCCCGAATCGCCGCGGCGTGGATTTTTCTCCTTCACGTCGTCACGCCCGCTTGCTGGGTGTGGAGTGTCGCTCGTACGTCTGCTGACGCTGCGGTCTACGTGCATCTGCTTGGCGGTGCTACTGTGATTGTGTGCGTACATCCCTCGCCGTCCTACCATGCCCTCACGAAGACGTGGTGAGCCGCCGACGGCGGATAAGCGTGCGGCGGCGTTTGAAAGCATCTTTGGGCCCCGCATGCCGTCCAAGCCCCCGCCGGAGCGCAGTGCGTCGTTCTCACCGCCCTCGGCGCGGACGGCGTTCTCTCATGCGCCTGCGTACCCCCAGACGTACGTGTACACGGCCGTCTCTCCGACGTCGTCCACGACGGATCTGCCGTGGCAGGCAGCGTGCGCTCCGTCGTCCTCTGCCGCCCACTACACGGCGCCACCAGCGCCACACGCGTATCCTGCCGCAGACGCTTCGCTCGCGTCGGGCATGAGCGCCGTGTCGATCGAGTCTCCGCCGCCTCACGCCTCGGCCAGGTCGGCGCCATGGCCCACTCGGACCCTGTCGACGAGTGTGGCGACCCACGTATACCCAAGCCACGACTGCCGCCCACCGATGCGATATGCGCCGCGTGCGTCGATGGAAAGCACCGAGTCGTTCGACGAGGAGCGTCACCGTCCGCCTGACCTGCGCACCGTGCCGAGTATCGTGAGCATGAGGCGGCAGCCATCGCTCGCATCGACGTCGGCCCCGGCCATCGAGTCGGTGGCCGCGCTCACCCAGCCCATGTCGCCCACGCGGTCATCGCGCACGACGGCGCCCCTCGCGCGCCCCGAGGCGTGGCGCGCGGTGCCGAGCCAGGTGCATCCGGCGCTCCTCTCGCAAGTCGCGCGGGCCTTGGAAGCGGTGCTGCGCCCGCGCTTCGACGGCAAGGAAGCCGTCGACCGCCTCGTGGAGCTGACGCGCGTCTCGGACCGCAACATGGTGCTGCTCCTCGGCCGCGCGCTGGATGCGCAGCACTTTCTGCACCACGCCGCGTACACGCACCGGCTGCGCGACTCTGAGCACGAGCTGTACGAGTTTACGCACGACCGCCCACACCCGCGTGGCTCCTTCAGCTCGACACACCAGCCGACGCTCAGCATGCTCGGCGCCGACGGTGCGCTGCACGATGCACGCGTGGCGTACCCGACGGGCGTATTCACCCTGCTGACCGGCTGCTACAGCCCGACGTGCACGCGCGACCAGCGGTGCTACAGCATCACCTGTCCGTACCGCCTGGAGCGGCAGTCGCAGCTGGTCGTGCACCCGTCGCTGCAGCACCACGATAGCCACGAGAGCCTCGTGGACATTTCGTCGCAGCTGTGGGCCGAGTCCGTGAGCAGCGACGTGTACGAGAGCGTGTCGCCGACGGAGCGCAAGCGGCAGGAGGTCATCTTTGAGATCATCTCGACGGAGCGCGCCTACGTCCAGGACCTCGAGTACCTCCGCGACCTTTGGCTCACGCCGCTGAGCACGCAGCACATTCTGCCCGAGGCGCGCCGCGCCGAGTTCGTGCGCGCAGTGTTCCGCAACCTGCTCGACATACTCGCCGTGAACGCACGGCTCGTCGATATGCTGACGCGCCGGCAGCGGCACCGCTCCGTGGTCGAGCACATTGGCGACATGTACGCGGAGGTCGTGCCGGACTTTGAGCCGTACGTGTACTATGGTGCGCACCAGGCAGCGGCGCGCCTGCGCCTGGAAGAGGAGCGCGCGATCAACCCGGTGTTTGCGATGTTCGTCGAGGACACGGAGCGCAAGGCCGTCTCGCGGAAGCTGCCGGTGAACGGCTTCCTCACCAAGCCGACGGCGCGCCTCGCCCGATACCCGCTCCTGTTCGAGCAGATGCTCAAGTACACGGCCGACGACAACATGGACAGGATCATCCTGCCCAAGGTCATACTCCAGATCAAGCGCCTGCTCAGCCTCATGAACGACGAGACGGGCCGCAGCGAGAACCGCCTGCAGCTCGGCTTCCTGAGTCAGCAGCTCCAGTTCAAGCCGGGCGAGCTCGTCGATTTGAAGCTCGGCGACGCGAGGCGCGAACTCGTGTTCAAGAGCGCCCTCAAGAAGCGCAGCGCGCAGTCCGACAGCTCCGAGATCCAGCTGTACCTCTTTGATCACGCCCTGCTCATGGTCAAAATCAAGGTCGTCCACAAGAACGAAGTCTACAAGGTGTACCGCCGGCCCATCCCCCTCGAGCTCCTGCAAGTCACCATGTACGAGGACGTCGCGACGAGCAAAGGCCCGCGCACACGCGCGGTGCTCTCGCGCTCGTCGTTCGGCCACCGCACCTGCCTCGCCCCCGGCGTCGGCTCGCCGCCCCTCCGACAAGACGCCAAGTCAGGCTACGCGCTTACCTTTACGTACCTCGGCAAGCAGGGCTACGCCCTCACGCTCTGGGCCAGCACCCTCGCCAGCCGCGACAAATGGATCGAGCACATTGAACGCGGCCAGCACCGCCTCCGCCAGCAGAGCTGCGTCTTTGACCTGCTCCCTGTGGCGCCGCGCGGCGCGCCCGTCGTCGTCACCTGCGCGGTGCCGTTCGACGGCGGGCGCCAGGTGTTCCTCGGCTTCCCCGACGGCGTGTACCTGCAGGACCTGCGTGATCGCAGCCGCTCGCCGACGCTCGTGCTCCCCCTGCGCCACGTCCTGCAGATGGACGTGCTCGAGGAGTTCCAGATCCTCCTCGTGCTCGCCGAGCACGTCGTGTACACATTCACCTTCGATGCGCTCGATCCAAGCGATCCCGTCGCCTCGATGCGCCACGGCCGCCGCATCGCGAGCCACACGTCCTTCTTCCGCGCAGGCATGTGCCTCGGCCGCACGCTCGTGTGTGTCGTCAAGTCCGGCGCGGCCTCCTCGACCATCAAGACGCTCGAGCCCATCGACGTGCACGCCCGTGCCAAAAAGCACCCGACGTTCGGCAAGATGCTGCCCAGCGGCCAGGACACGCTGCGCGTGTTCAAGGAATTCTACATCCCCACCGAGTCCAGCTCGATCCACTTCCTCAAGTCCAAGCTGTGCATCGGCACCATCAAGGGATTCGAGATCGTCGACCTCGAAACCCTCGATACCCAGGGCCTCTTGGACCCCGCCGACGCGTCGCTCGAGTTCGTGCAGCGCCAGGAAAACCTCCAGCCTATCGCCATCTTCCGCATCGACGGCGAGTTCCTCCTCTGCTACAACGAGTTCGCCTTCTACGTCAACAAGAATGGCTGGCGCGCCAGGGCCTCGTGGCTCCTCCGCTGGGAAGGCACGCCCACCGCCTTCGCCCTGCACTACCCCTACGTCCTCGCCTTCGATCCCCAGTTCGTCGAGGTGCGCCACGTCGAGACGGGCGCCCTGCACCAGGTCATCACCGGCTACCAGGTACGCTGCCTCTTCTCCGACACGGCCGCCTCGACCCTCTCGACCCTGTCCCGCCTGCATCATGCACGCGCCCACAAGGCCCGCACGCTCTCCACCGTGACAGCGCCGGGCACACCACCCACCGCGCCGTACGCCGCCGCATCAATCGATGCATGCGGGCCCTCGACGTTTGCGAGCTCACCGCCCTCGTTCGTCGCCGCGCGCCCGCCTGGCCCATGGACTGCGTCGCCCAGCCCCTACGCATCGCCCTCGATGCCCGCCACGCCGTTCGCGCATGCCCCAGCCGCCGCGCCGCCCTCCCATGTACAGACGCCCCTCATCGATTCGCTCCTATCGAGCCGGCACGAGATCCTCATGTCCGGCGACTCGGCTGCGTTCCTCATCAGGCCCCATACCCCCGCGCCGCCATAGTGGTTCGTACGCTCGCTCGCGTGTCTTGCTCATCACGTGATACATCCACCTCGCTTTTTTTTTCCTCCGCCTGCGCCCCGCGAGCGTGACTTTCGACGCCTACGACGTATGGGACGTCGCGCCAAGAGCAAGCAGCCCCCGCCCCCGCCGCTGCCTGAGCCCAAGCGCGCCAGGGAGCAGCCGCCCAAGGCACCCTCGAAGCGCGAGACGGGCGCCGCACACGCACCTGGCCCGCGAGGCAAGGAGCCCGCTGGTCAGGCAGGGACCCAGCGAGCCAAGGCGGCGCCTCGAACAGGCACGCCCGCTGACGCTCTCCCCGACTTGAGCGCCGATCAGATCCTCGAGTCGCTTGGTCTTCCCAAGGACAAGAAGCTGACCGAGCGTCAGAAGAAAAAGGTGCTCGCGGAAGTGGAGCGCCTCGAGCTGCTGCTCAAGAGCTCAGGATACTCGGTCGACGAAGGCTCGGACGACGCACCAGACCAAGAGGAGGAGGGCGAAGATGAGGACCTGGAAGAGGAGGCCGAAAACGAGGACCTAGAGGAGGAGGGCGAAGATGAGGACCTAGAAGAGGAGGGCGAAGATAAGGACCTAGAAGAGGAGGCCGAAAACGAGGACCTAGAAGAGGAGGGCGAAGACGAGGACCTAGAAGAGGAGGGCAAAGATGAGGACCTAGAGGAGGAGGCCGAAAACGAGGACCTCGAGGACGATGATCCCTTGGAGGGCGAGGACTCGGAAGGCGAGGACCTCGAGGACGATGATCTCTCGGAGGGCAAGGACTCGGAGGACGATGAGGCCAATCAGTTCCTCCTGCCCACCGTCGAAGAAGAGGAAGAAGAGCAGCGCCAACCTCTGAACCTGCAACTCGTGCACATGCGCATCCAAGAAGTGGTGCGTGTCCTGTCCAACTTTGCCGCCCTCGCCGAGCCAGACAGGTCGCGCGCAGATTATATGGATCGGCTGTGCAAGGATGTACAGACATACTATGGATACAATGAGTTTCTGGCCGAGAAAGTCCTGGACCTGTTTTCGCCGGAAGAGGCCATCGCCTTTTTCGAGGCCAACGAAGTGCCTCGGCCCGTCACGATCCGCGCCAATACACTGCGCACACGACGCCGCGACCTGGCACAGAAGCTGATCAATCGCGGCGTGAGTCTCGAGCCCGTGGGCCCGTGGAGCAAGGTCGGCCTGCAAGTGTTCGAGAGCGCCGTGCCGATCGGTGCGACGCCCGAGTATCTCGTGGGCGAGTACATGCTGCAGGCCGTCTCATCCTTCCTGCCGTGCATGGCGCTGGCGCCACAGCCCCACGAGCGCATCCTCGACATGGCAAGTGCACCGGGCGGCAAAGTGACGTACCTCTCCGCCCTCATGCAAAACACCGGCTGCATCTTTGCGAACGACAGCAACAAGGCACGTATCAAGAGTCTGACGGCCAACGTCCACCGCATGGGCTGCCGCAACATTGTCGTGTGCAACTACGACGGCAGACAGTTCCCCAAGGTCCTGGGCGGCTTCGACCGCGTCATGCTCGACTCCCCTTGCTCGGGTACCGGCGTCATTAGCAAGGACGCGAGTGTCAAGACGAACAAGTCCAAGCGCGACCTGATCTTGCTCACACAACTGCAAAAACAGCTCATTCTGTGCGCCATCGACAGCGTCAACCCCAAGTCGGAGACGGGCGGCTATGTCGTATACAGTACATGCTCCGTCATGGTCGAAGAGAACGAAGAAGTCATCGAGTATGCACTGCGCAAACGCCCGAACGTACGCATCGTACCGACCGGCATCGACTTTGGCCGCGACGGCCTGAAACGCTTCCGCAGCCGCACGTTCGACGAGCGCATGACGCTGTGCCGCCGCATCTTCCCTCACGTACACAATATGGACGGCTTCTTCGTGTGCAAACTCAAGATCGAACCCATCAACAAGGGCGACAAGCGGCGCATGGCACAGGAGCCCGATGACGCCGTCTTTGACAACGCGCAAGACGACGCCATCATCCAACGCGCTCACGAGCGCATGGCCAAGAAGCGGCGCACATAGTTACCACGATAGATCAAAGCGCTGCACGACATGATTCGCATCCTCCGCATCCATCTGCGCCCGCTTCCGCTTAAAGAAAATCGGGCAGTCCTGGTTCGAGCACAAGACGTCATTCGCCAGCGAGCCTTGACACCGTTGGCAGCACGTCCACAGCCGATTGAACTCCATCTCCGCCTCACTCACACGCCGCACCTTGTCAAAATACAGCTCCGTCTCGCGCGGCTTGCAGTTCGAGCACACGGCTGCACGCTGATCCTTGAGCGGCGTACGGCACCCTAGGCACTGCACCGTCTTGACCGCAAACTTCATGAGCGCACCCACATTCGACGTCGCGACTTGGAGAACGCGGGTATGCTCGCCACTCAACAGGCTATTGGCCCGCTCGCCGAGAATCGGCTCAAAGATACGCAACAGCGGCTTGGACAGCTGGTTGTCGAGATAGTAGCGCGTGTCGATCGGAATATTGTGCTCCAGCGCATACAGCGGATCCTCGGACTTTTCATACGCGGCACTGCCCTTCGTCCCCTTGACAATCACATACGCCACACGGTCGCCCAACGCGGGCGCCGAGCCTGCGTCGCGCTTGCGCATACGCTCAGCCAGCTCGACGTGCGCTTGCTTTGCCGCATAGTCTGCCTTGGCAAGCGCCTTGGAAATCACCAGCTGCGACATGTCAATCTTGTTCTGCAGCAGGTCGGCAATCACCTGCTTGGCATAGTCTTCCGCCCCACGCACGTCCCGGTCAATCAGCATCTTGCGCAAACACGTCTCTATCACCGTGCGCACGAGTCGGCAGTTATCACGACGCACCGTCTCGATACCCTTGGTGTCCATCTTATCGTGCGTCTCTGGACGCGTCCAGTACAAACCAGCATAGCGCTTCTTGTTGATCAACAAGTAGGGAAAGTAGACCTTTTCGAACTCGAGTCGAATCGGCTTGACAAACGTCTGGCTCACATACTCGGCCGCCTCCGCACCAAGTGCCATGGCCTCCTCGACGTGACTCACGCCAAACTTGACCATCACCGAGTCTGTATCACCGTAAATAACGACTGCATCATGGGCGTAGCCGTTCTTGATCGTGTACCGCGCCTCGACTTGGCGCTTGGTCTCCTCAATCATCTGACGGCCATACGCGGTGACACTCATGGAAATCTCCAGGCATGGCAAACGGCCGACCGTCGCACCAGTGAAACCGTACACGGAATTCGCACTCACCTTCAGCGCAAGCTGACGGCCATCCAGCACCGCACGCCGCAGCGGATCTGTCTCCTTCTTAAGATCGGCCTTGGCCGCTTTACGTGCTGCCAGCAAATGCTCCAACACATCGGGCAACAGGCCCTTTCGACGCGAGGTCGTGACGAAATAGTTCTTGTTCGGCGTCACGACATAGTCCTGCCCTTCGACCAGCGCGAGCCGCTCAATGGTGCGCTTGTCGATCAGCGTCGTATAGCACAAATTGTGCGCCATCATAATGGACGGATACAGCGACGCAAAATCCAGCGTGGCAATGGGCTTGTCATAGTAGCCCTGCTTAGGATCTAGCACCGTTGCACCCTCATATTGGTCATCGCTGCCCTCATTTTTGTACGCGGGAATCAAGTATCCATCTTCACGCGCCTTGCGGAATAGCTGCGATATCACCTTGATTTGCTGACCACGACTCAGGAGGTAGTTGAACGGCACTCCCGTGACACGCGCCATTTCTGTATAATTGATCAGACACATGAGCTTGTCCATCAATCGCTGCGGCAAATAGGCATCCTTCAGACAGTACACGGCCAACCGGCGTCGAGTCTCGGGCCCGGCATTCTGCAGCTCGGTGATGAGCGAGTGATGCACATCTTCCTTCTGTTCCTTCAGAAACTCGAACGACACAGAATTCAGCGAATAGCTGCGCAACTTGTAATCTCGCTGCATAACTTGCAGCATATCCAGCTGGATACGGCCCTGCAATTCTGTGTGCTTCGAGTCGCGCGTTCCGTACGCCTTGGACGAGAAGTGTGTGTCTTTGGCCTCGCTGCGCGCATTTTTTTCACGTCCCAAAAATGGGAACGAGGTCACTTTCAGAGCCTTGGCTCGGTCCAGCAGGTAGGGGAAATCAAAGTTGGAAATGTTATACCCAATGACCACATCAGGATCCACACGCTGCACAAAGTCGGACCACGCCTCGAGAAGCTCGACTTCCGTGTCAAACGACATCACATGGCATCCCACAATGTGCGAACACGAACCGAGCGTGAAAATGTTCTTTACAAAGGGCGCCGACTCGCCTTGCCGCGTCACCATATTCGCGATCTGAATGACAGGGTCCACGTTCGGGTCCGGAAACACACCTTTCCGACCCGCACACTCAATATCGAAGCTGAGCGTACGCAGCGGCGCCATCTTGAGCCACTCGTCATGAGGCGCATGCGACACGATCGCATCCGGCCCACAGTCGAGCTCAATTTGACACCGAGAAATACGCTCGTTCGGCGCACGAAGGGTATATCGGCCAGCAGGGATCTCAATCCAGTTCATACCCACCACCTGGTGATCAATCATGAAGCGGAGCGTATAGGCCACATTGTCAAACGATACATTCGGCTCACCAGCGACAAACAAATCACGAAACGAAATCTCGCCGCGCTCAAATGCGCCTCGCACACGTGGCAAGGAACGCAGATCGCTCACCGTGATTTTCAGAAAGGCAATGCTTTCAGGGCCCGTGTACTGCATCAGATTCTTTTTGCTTTCAAGCGCCACATCTGCCACTGCATTCATTCCAAACGACGCATTGACAGAATTCTTCAGGTCCGCACACGTAGATGCGAAGAAGCCACGGGGCGCGTGTACATAAAAGTAGGGGAGAAATCCGTGCACATGCACCAAGACGGGGTGCCCTTCCTGCGTTGCTCCATACATACGAATCTCTGGTACCGCATGAGATAGCTGGCACTCTTCCACATCAATTTGCTGGAACACCACGCTGTGCTGAGCAGCGTCCAGTGGGGCAAGTGGCGGCCGTTCCCACGTCTCGCTGGGATCTACGATGTCATGAGCGCCGCAGAACGTACCGGTCTGTGCATCATCTAGATTTGCTAGCGTATCAGTGAATGAACCTGGCTGAGCATGGATTTTGCGTCGCTTATGCGACGCGTCATCTGCCATGGACATGCCCGTCGGATCGTCGACGTGTTCGTGGAGCAACGCGCACGCGTCTGGATGACCGAGAAGCAACGCGCAGTTTCTGTCATAAAGCCACGTGGCAGAGATCGATGACGCACGCTTGTCATCGACTGGACGAACGCTCAACGCTTTTTGCCACTGACGATGATGCCGACACGACAATCTATACGGCGTGTGTGGACCACCGCCACTGGTGCGCGCATCACAAGATGTGCACCTGTTGGTAAAAAATTATACGGTGTTCGTGCTACACATTTGCGCGCCACCCAAATCATGACACCCGTGGCACATATGAACACAAGCACGCGGTGCATGTTGCCCAGGAGCAAGAATCCCACACCACGTGTTGTCATTGTGCGCGAGGATGACGAAAAAAGACCAACTAGTGTGAAAGCGTCAGACCGTGGCGACGATGATCCTGCACAAAACGATCAGGCGCCTGCATCCCAGAGCGGCGACGAGGGCGAGGGAAGCAGCGCATCCGGTTCATCAGGCCATGATGGAGACAACAACAACAACAACCACGATGATGACTCGAAAGGAGAGGGAAAAGGCTCCTTGCTACTCTCTCGCAATTCCGTCCCCTCCGTGTACCCACAGGTCCTAGCACTACCCATCACGCGTCGGCCTCTATTCCCTGGATTTTACAAGGCTGTGGTTATCAGAAACCCGCATGTGTGCGCTGCCATCAAGGATGCTATGAAACGTGGCCAGCCATACGTCGGAGCATTTTTGCTAAAAGATGAGGAAGAAGACTCCGACGTGATCGTCAGCATGGACCGCGTGCACCGCGTCGGTGTCTTTGCTCAAATCACCAGCATTTTCCCTGCACACTCAGGGTCGAAGACCGATGATTCCGAAGAGGGTATCACGGCTGTCTTGTACCCGCACCGACGTATCGTCATCGATGAACTCATTACGCCCATGCCGAAGGACCAGCCCGTGCCCTCTCAGCCACCCGAGGCGCCGAAAGCCGTCGCAGAGCAAGAAAACAAAGAAGACGAGTCGGACGACACATCCAGCATACCATCTCACAACCCACCTTTTCAGACCGCCTTTTTGCATCAGTACGAGGTCTCACTTGTCAATGTCACAAATCTTCAAATGGAACCTTACGATCGCAAGCCAAGCCAGTACACGCGTGCGGTCATGTCAGAACTCATTAGTGTTTTCAAGGACATTGCTAACTTGAATCCTCTCTTCCGTGATCAAATCGCGAACTTTAGCATTTCGCAGGGTGCTGGCAATGTGTTTGAAGAACCTGAGAAACTAGCTGACTTTGCTGCGGCCGTGTCCAGCAGCGACACGGAAGAATTGCAGGGTGTACTAGAGTCGATGAATATCGAAGATCGGCTGCAAAAAGCCCTCCTTGTGCTCAAGAAGGAGCTAGTCAATGCTCAGCTGCAAAGCAAGATCAGCAAGGACGTTGAAAACAAAATTCAGAAGCGCCAGCGTGAGTACTACTTGATGGAACAGATGAAGGGCATCAAAAAGGAGCTCGGTATTGAGTCTGATGGCAAAGACAAGCTCATTGAAAAGTTCAAGGAAAAGGCCTCCAAACTGAATATGCCTGAGGCCGTACGGACCGTATTTGATGAGGAGCTCGCCAAGCTTCAGACACTCGAGCAGGCCGCAAGTGAATTCAACGTTACGCGTGGCTATCTCGAATGGCTCACGAGCATCCCATGGGGTGTGCACTCACCTGACAATTATGCCATTTCACGCGCGAGGGACGTGCTTGACGAAGACCACTTTGGCCTTAAAGACGTCAAGGACCGTATCCTCGAGTTCCTTGCCGTTGGAAAATTGCGCGGCACAGTCGAGGGCAAGATTATTTGTCTGGTCGGTCCGCCCGGTGTAGGTAAGACGTCGATCGGCAAGTCTATTGCCCGCGCTCTGGACCGGCAATTTTACCGCTTTAGTGTTGGCGGCTTAAGTGACGTCGCTGAAATTAAAGGACATCGCCGGACGTACGTCGGCGCCATGCCAGGCAAGGCGATCCAGGCACTCAAGAAGGTCGGCACGGAAAATCCTCTCATTCTGATTGACGAAGTGGACAAGCTGGGCCGTGGCTACAATGGCGATCCATCGTCAGCGCTGCTCGAAATGCTGGATCCCGAGCAGAACAGTTCATTCATGGATCACTATATGGACGTGCCTGTCGACCTATCCCGTGTGCTATTTGTGTGCACGGCCAACACGTTGGGCACGATTCCCCAGCCGCTGCTCGACCGTATGGAGGTGATTGAGGTGTCATCGTATACGGCCGAGGAGAAGCGGCACATTGCACGTGGCTACTTGGCGCCGCAGGCCAAGGAAGCGTCAGGACTGAAGGAGGCCGACGTATCGTTGCCTGATGAGTCGATCGACTTTATCATTCGGCGGTATGCGCGCGAGAGCGGTGTGCGTGGCCTTCGGAAGCTCTTGGAAAAGGTATACCGCAAGGTGGCCTTTGACATCGTGAAAGAACACGGCGAGGAGGTCTTCCCAGAGCCAAGCAGTGAATCTGAGACGAAGCCCTTGCCGACGTCAGCGAAGAACGAGAGCATTCAAGTTACCAAGCAGGAGCGCTCACCTATGGCTGTACCGCCCAATGTGTCCGTGGTCATTAATGAAGAGCAGCTGCGAGACTACCTCGGTCCCCCCATATACCACAAGGATCGCATGTATACACACACGATGCCTGCGGGCGTCGCTTTAGGTTTGGGATACCTGGGCAATGGATCTGGGTCGTTGATGCCGATTGAGACGACGCTCATGCCTGGCAAGGGCAACCTGCATCTCACAGGCAAACTCGGTGACGTTATCAAAGAGAGCGCATCTATTGCCCTTTCGTGGGTCAAGTCGCATGCGTATGAGCTGGGTCTGACCAAAGAGCCGGGCGACACGCTGCTGGATCACCGCGACGTGCACTTGCACATGCCAGAGGGCGCGATTGGCAAGGAGGGACCATCGGCAGGTGTGGCGTTTGCTGTGAGTCTCATCAGTCTACTGACCGATCGTTCCCTGCCCACCAAGCTGGCGATGACGGGTGAAGTGTCGCTGCGTGGTATGGTTTTGCCTGTGGGTGGCCTCAAGGAGAAGCTCCTAGCAGCGCATCGTGCAGGCATAACGACCGTGATTTTGCCGGCTCACAACCGGCCCAGTGTCGAGGCTGACGTGCCCAAGTCGGTGCTCGACGACCTCGAAGTGCACTATGTGACGAATGTGTGGGCCGCCCTGGACGTGGCCTTTGGCCACGGCCCATGGAGTGCCCAGGCGAGGGTGTGGAGCGCGAACGAGACCCCCGAAGCAGCTAGCCAATAAAATCATAGACCATAAGACACGCCCTCTCGTTTCGGGCCGCGCCTCTTGCATCCTGTCGGGGGCCATGTCGTTCCATGCCTCGGATGCCGACGATACCAGCATCCATGGCCGCCGCGGTCATCATCTCCGCGTTGGCTCGTTCAGTAGACTGGGCCTTGGTGGTCGTCACTCGGTGAGCCGTCGGTCGCTCGTCGACACCAATGCGGACGACGACAGTAGCGTGCACGTCGTGGTGAATGCGGACGACGACGAGAGTGTGCTTTCGTCGGACGATGAATCGGTCATGTTTAGCAACGATCCTGAGGATACGGAGGGGGATGAAATTCTGTTCGACGACTCGACGATTCAAAATACGAGGGCCAACGCCCAAATGTTGTATGGCGCACCGAGCCAGTACCACATCACGAACTATGAAGACGAGGACTTGCTCGACCCTGCTGCAGACGAGTTCCAGACAGCGCCGAACATTGTGTATGCGCGCAGCGAAAAGGAACTGATGGAGCAGCGCACGCTACTGATAAAAAACGGCCTGCCGGCGACGCAGCCTGGACGCCCCCCGCTCGTGACGCATGGCCCGGTGCTTGAGCCGCATCAGTGCACGGTGCGCATGACGTATGGCGACTACGAGGGATGTGCGCGGCAATCCAAGCGGCCTAAGCGGTACATTGTCGCGAGTGACAGCAGCGAGGGATCACAATATGCCATCAATTGGGCCACAGGCACCGTCTTGCGTGATGGCGACGAGATGCTGGTCGTGTCGGTGATGGACGCGGACGCCAAGGCTGAGCAGTACACGGACGACACCGCTCCCCCGAACCTCTCGCCTCGGAGCCGAGCCTTGCAGGATATGGCCATCTTTTTGTGCCACCAGGTCTTTGTGCTTCTGCAGCGCACGCAGCTCGGCGTGCGCATTGCCTGCCAGGCTGTGCACTCGACGAATGCGCGCCACATGCTGCTTGACATTGCCGACTTTTATTCGCCGACGATGGTGATCGTCGGGAGTCGCGGCGTGGATGGCATACGCGGCATGCTCGGCAGCATGAGCCATTACCTCGTGCAAAAGTGTTCGGTACCAGTCATGGTGTGTCACAACAAGCTGCAACTGCCGCGCCTGCCTCGAGGCAAGGCAGATGTGGTCAACAATGTGCGCAAGCGGCACATGCGTCTCGACCAGGCGGCCGTGGAAAAGCTGAGCAGCCGCCAGGAGCCACAGGACGAAGAAGAGGAGGGCGAACAAGTCCAGGCCGATCGCGAGCAGCGTGAGCAGCGCGACTCGGAGCGCATGGAACGCCTGAACCGCGAGAGTCTGGCACGCCGCTCGGCTTCGTCTGAGTAGCAGCAGATAGATACCCTGGAATACGGACTATGAGCTTGCGGGTATGTGTTCCTGGAGATGCGAAAGGAAGGTGTGTGCATCGGCCGCATTGCCGAACTTGAGCAGGAAGTGCGTGAGACCGTCCGACTCCATGGCCACGACACGAAGGAACCGCTCCTGATCGAGGTGGCATTGCATGCCGGGGAACAGCTTGACGTTCAGAATGAGTTTGAGCACGGCATCGAGACGCATCACCAGACGGGCCGAGGCGCTGGGCCTATGTACGTTGATCTTGATGGCACCCGTGCCACGCTCCTTCCACACCTGGTTCTCTGCGAGCGAGTACAGCTTGGCTCGAGCCGAAGCCACCGTCTCTTCCTCTTCTTCGCCCGTCGTCAGCTCGACATCAGGCTTGGGCACTTCCTTCATGCGCACGACATTATCGCCATCGTTCTTGATGGGGGCGGCAGCCTTGTCCGTGGCCCAGTCCTTTTCCTTTCGGTCGGATGCCGCGTCAGCCTTGGCTGTCAGTGCCGTTGCCGACTGGAAGGGGGCGGACCGCGAGGCAAAGGCACCGAAGCCCAGCGCCGGGCCCTTCGACTTGGTCTCGTCGCTAGGAGCTGGATGCTCGGTGGTCGAAGGTTTGTCGTCCCTTTTTTGATTGGGCACAGCAGCAGGAGGCGAGGCATCTGATGTCGCGGAAGCGTCCGCAGAAGCCTGTTTGTCAGGCGTCTCTTGGGCAGACGCACCCGTTGAAGCCTGCTTGTCAGGCGTCTCTTGGGCAGACGCATCCGCAGAAGCCTGCTTTTCTGGCGCCTCTTTGGCGGAAGCGTCCGTTGAAGCCTGCTTTTCCGGCGATTCTTGGGCAGACGCATCCGCAGAAGCCTGCTTTTCCGGCGCCTCTTCGGCAGACGCGTCGCCAGAACCTTCGACCTTGGTCGACGCCTCACTCACCCCAGCAGCCCCCCTCTGTCTCTTGGCGGGGTCATCCTGGACGGGCGCCGCGTCGTCCAGCCCACGCTTCGATGCACGCGGCGCCACTGCCGGGCTCTCGTGCTCCGCTGCCATGTCGTTTACAAGGCCTGGACGCCAGGCCGATCTCGGCCGGACCGTGCGCGGCTCCATTTGCATCACGTGCGACTCGAACAGAGCTCCGTCCTCGTCTCCCCGGCCAGCGGCTCTCTGGCAGCTGGCATGCACCCGAAGCAGCACCAGCATCATCCCTCCGAAGACCAAGGTGGCCGGAGAGATGATGCGCGGCAGCTCTCTCCGCAGGCCATGACGCTGCCTGAGCTGTTCTCGGAGGCCCAAACGAGCGATGCCCATGCCGCCCTTGCCTATCTGCTCCATCAGTACAACCACCTCGTGAGCGAATATACCCATCTCGCATCGCTCGTCCCTGGGCTGGAACACAGCGAGCCTATTGGACTTGGCGTCGACATGTCGCCTGCGACGTCCCTCACGGGCCGAATCCGCAATCTGCGCCGACGCAGCATCCGCGGTCTGCGCAATGAGTCTAACAAGGCGGCGGCACACCCTGCCGAGGCCTCCGTGGACGTGCCCAACATTGTCGAGACCATGCACACCGTGTCGCCCAAACGCGAGGGCACGCCCGTCCACTTTGGTACGCCGGTGCACCACCATTCGCCGCGCATATGGCGCAAGTCGAGTGCCCCGTCCATGTCCCAGCGCATCCCCGACTCACCGTCGCAGCGTATCGTGTCGCGACAGGCGGTGTCACCCCGCCTCAGCTCGCGGTCGCCTACCGTGGCCCGCCCCCAGCCGCGCAAGCCAAGTTCCCGGCCGACGACGCCTCTCGACGACATCTCACCGCACCCTGACATGGTGCCCCTGGCCCAGGCCGAGGTGCATGTCTATGGCTCCGTCGTGCGCTCGCTTCAAGGACCGGATGCCGTCGGCTTTCGCGTCAAACTTCTGCCGCAGCCTGATGTGCGCCGCCGCTGTCGAACGGTGCGCGCGGTCATGACATGGTCGGATCTCGTCGCTCTGCATGAGCGCCTCCTGCTACGAACGCATGCTCCTCCTCTCGCTCTGCCGGATCGCTCCCTCTTCGAGGCGCCGTACACTCCCTCACACCTGTCCGATCGGAACAAGGCCGTCGCGACGTACCTGCGCTCCCTGCAACTCGCGCCCTCGGCGCCGGACGATCTTCTCTCTCAGTGCTTCGCCGCTCACGCGGCCATGGAGCCCGACGTCGATCCCGTCTACGGCACCTGTCTGCTGCAAGATGACCTGCTTCGCCTGACGAGCGATGTATGGCTCTTTTGCCATTGTGCCCTCTACCACCACGTCCTCACCATCCACGACCCGTCATCGCATCATCAGCCCATCGTCTTTGACCTGCGCCGCACCCGCATCGGGCGCCAGTATGAAGTGCCCCTGCACTCACCGGACCCAAATGCTCGCACCACCCTCATTGTGCTGCAGCGGGCGCAGCAGCCATCGTCGGCCCCCGTCAAGCTTGCCACCGAGTCGTCGCGGCACCACAGCGAGTGGATGAGCGCCCTTCTCCGCGAGAGCGAAGATCGTTCACCCGACTCGGCGCACGAAACGGAGCTATTCTACACGCCCAAAGACACGGACGAAGGCGCCTTTCCGTCGTCGCCGCGTCTCGACCGCCCGACCGTATCCGTGTCGCCCGCCAGCGACCAAGGACGTTCATCGCTCCTCAGCCGCTTTTGGTATGGCACAGAGCCCTCGTCCACCGCACTCCAGCCAGAAAAGCGCCGCTTCTTGTTCGGCATCCTGCCGCTCGGCTCGTCCGAGGATGCGCCCACCTCCCAGAGCGTGTTCGGCATGCCGCTCGCTGAGGCGGTAAAGCACACAGGCATGCCGATGGACAGTGCGCCTAGTCCTGTGCCTGTCGTCGTCAAGCGGTGCATCGAGTTCCTCGACCAGCCATTCGTGGCATCCGAAGAGGGTCTGTATCGCGTCAATGGCAGCATGAGCGCCATCAAGTCGCTGCAGGACAAGTTTACCGCGTCAGGCGACGTGGATTTCGTCGAGACGCAGTCTTCAGGCAACCTAGACGCTCATACCGTCGCTG
>ERZ501061.176-NODE-176-length-24883-cov-4.013050_pt1 | contig 24883 bp, 17 predicted proteins | sample MGYA00510854_ERZ501061 | MGnify/ENA primary metagenome ERZ501061 (study PRJEB25958, sample SAMN03398515) | human skin metagenome | study: EMG produced TPA metagenomics assembly of the Human Skin Microbiome Metagenome (human skin metagenome) data set.
TGGGTCTTGCTAATGGATACCCTTTGAGTGGCCTGGTTGCTAGCAAGGCTGTCATGGATGTGATGCCACCAGGCTCAATGGGTGGCACGTATGCGGGCAATGCTGTAGCTTGCGCTGCTTCTCGCGCTACCATTGAGACATTCAGGAGGGAGCGCGTGCTGGAAAATGTGGCTGCTCGAAGTGAGCAGTTGATGAAAGCCCTAACAAACATGCGGCAACAGCCCTTTGGCCATGTCATCGAGGATATTCGGGGCTTGGGGTTGATGATAGGTGTGCAGTTCCAATCGAACTCGTCCGAGCCGATTGCGCCTAGGCTGTCGCAGGCATGCTTGAAGCGTGGCATGCTATTGATGAGCACAAGCTCATTTGATGTGATACGCTGGATTCCTCCACTCACGGTGTCGGAGGAGGAGTTGGCACAAGCAGTCGAGATTTTCCAAGCGTCTCTGGAGGAAGTTGAGTCGCAGCAGTCATAGACGATATAAATGAGAACTTACAAGGCTGACTCACTCGTTGAGGTAAAAATTTCGCGGGAATGAACATGCATTCTCCCTGAGCCACGTTAGCATATCGGATGAGCCATGGGTGTAAGGCAAGCGTGTGTGTATATTGTGCGCCTGTGAGTTGTGCTTGGTGGGGGATTCAGCAACACATGCGCGCCCTCGATTAAGTGGAGGAGGATGAGCCCAGGTCCTCCTCGAGGCTAGAGGGCGGTTGGCAGGCGGACCAAAGTAGATATTACTTCCCATTAGCTCGAATGACAGCGATTCATTGGTCCGCCTAGATATATGGCGCCAGGGATCTATGAGAATAGACTTTTGGACAGGACGAAGACATTAGTGTCGATCAACCGGTGGGGGGATTGACACTGGTTGTCACGGCTTTGCACTTTTCCTTAGCATCTGGGCTGTCGACCAGGCCAAGCGCAGCTGGAAGAAAAGGACGAGACTCGCGTCGATCACGCATTTCAGTCGACAAAGACCCCATTCACTGTTCTCTAACGTCGCGTATCGCTGCTATATACGTGTGATGCTGTGGCTACTCCTGACCATTGTCTGGGCACTGGCGAATGCTGTATTAGGCATGGGACAACATGCTCGGATGATCAAACATCACGAGAAATATAGTACACAGGTGTCATCGGACGTGGTGTCTTCGTTAAAGCCCACGGCAACTAAGAAGCTGGGCGCGCGATCGGTGCCGCAATCTACACTTTCACCTACTTCCCTTTTCATTCCATCTCTACCAGGGGATGAAAGTGCCAACGATCCAACATCCGTTTACTATTACGGCGAGGGGTTCATTTCTTATACGTCTGTGTATGCGCTCATCACTGGCAGGCCTAGTAAGGATGGCGGGCTGAAAACGAATTATATGTACCAAGGTCCCACAGAAATCAAGATCCCACACGTCATGCGCACAGCCGTCGTGGGTGATAAGACGCTTTCAGGCTTGTTTGATGTCGACTGCAGTGTCAAGACTGGAAAGAATAGTGGCTGGCAGTGTCAATATGGATACGAAACGTCAGGCGCCACGTCGTCATACAGTGTTGTGCCCACGAATACCCAGCCCAATACATTTATCACACCTATCGTTGGAAAACTTGATCAAGCGCAGAAACAGTCTGCGGATGGCATCTCGGATGTTCCATCGTTCTCAGATGGCAAAGTTGTGCATGTCCACCCATCGAATCGCGCCCAAAGGCTTACGTCTATATTCTCGACATTGCCATCGTCTTTCACCATTCCTTGTGTCTTGTTTAGTGCTGCTCTCGTCGCGCTGTGTGCGATGGTGCTATAATGTAATTCATTCTTGTAGATGATCAACGTACATACAAACACATTCAAGTTCAAATGAGCCAGGCACGCAGGCGCATGCGTGTACTGATGCTTCTTGTTCTTGGCGCCACACACGATCCAAGACCATTGCCAGAAGCAGTGACGGTGGACGCTCATGTGACAATCTTTTTTGGTGGTGGGAACGACCTTTAAGTCTCTACACAAGTTTAGGTACTGCTGATCTCACAAAGCAGGTCATTTTGTGACAGGGAGTCGTTGAGCTTCACAGCCAGCCGAGACACCTTACCATCGATAGGCGCTGACACGATGGTCTCCATCTTCATGGCACTCATGACGAACAACGCATCCCCGCGCTTCACTGCATCACCCTCTTTCACCTTGACGTCAACAACCACACCAGCCAGTGGCGAGCCGACACTACCGGGATCGGACGTAGCCTTGTCGTGGTGCACCTCTTCGACATCGGCACTGTGGTCTTTCACGCACACGCTGCGAGGACCGAAGTTGAGCTCGAAAAGTACTTCACGCATACCTGTGGAGTCGTTCATAGGTCCGAGACCCAGGAGCTTTACAATAAGAACTTTGCCTTGTTCGATAGGGATGTGCATTTCCTCACCGACCTTTGGCTTGCCCAGGAAGTAGCGTGTAGGCATGCGGCTGAGGTCACCGTGAGCATCGACAAAGTCCTGGAACTCTTCAAACACCTTCGGGTACATGGCCCAACTGACGGCATCGCAGTCCGTCATCACACGACGGTATTTGACGGTAAGATCATCCTTGATCTTCTGGAAGTCCAGTGGAGGAAGTGACGCTCCTCGACGGCCGTCAACACGCTCCTTGTTCCGGATAATATGCGAGCGCAGAGGCTCAGGGAAGCCACCAGGCGGTGTACCAAGGAAGCCCTGGAAGAACTCTATCACTGACACAGGGAAGTCAAGCTCCGACGCTTTCGCTTCCACATCCTTGGCCGACAGCTTGTTAGCTACCATGAACTGAGCCAGGTCACCCACGACCTTCGACGATGGTGTCACCTTCACAATGTCGCCGCACAGCATATTTGCCTCCATGTAGGCATGCTTAATCTCACTCCATTGAGAGCCAAGACCCAGCTGCTGCGATTGGAACATGAGGTTGGTGTACTGGCCGCCAGGCATCTCGTGGTCGAATACGGACGAGTCTGAGGCCTTCACATTCTGCTCGAAGCATTGGTAAAGCTGGCGCACCTCACTCCAGTACAGATTGAGCCGCTGAATGTTTTCGTGAGAGATGCCGGTGCCCAGCTCCATCTGCTCAAGCGAGCTCACGACGGCTCCCATCGACGGCTGCGACGTCAGACCCGACATGCTGTCGACTGCAACGTCGACGACATCAGCCCCGGCCTCCGCACACGCCAGCATGCTGGAGACGGCAATGCCTGCCGTGTCGTGCGAGTGTACATGGATAGGCAAGTCCGGGTACTTGGCGCGAATGGCACCGACCAAGAGACGCGCAGCCACTGGCTTCAGCAGGCCTGCCATGTCTTTGATACCCAACACGTGCAGGTTGCCAGTGGCGACAAGCTCGTCGACAAGCTTCAAATAGTACTCAAGCGTGTACTTTGGATGGCGCGATGGGTCTGCGACGTCGCCCGTATAGCAGATGGTGCCCTCAACCACACCACCAGCAACCTTGGCAGCGTGCATACCGAGCTTGAGCGAATCCAGATTGTTGAGCGAGTCAAAGACACGGAAAATGTCCAGACCATTCTCCACGGCACGCTTGCTAAACTCGTAGATGGCATTGTCTGGGTACGACGTGTAGCCAACGGCATTCGCACCGCGAATCAGAGCCTGGAAGGGAATGTTTGGCACGAGTTCCCTCATCGCACGCAGACGCTCCCACGGGTCTTCGTACAGGAAGCGCATCGCTACATCGAATGTGGCACCACCCCAGCACTCCAGACTGTACGCATTGTGGAGCGCATGCGATGTCTCACGTGCAATGTTAAGAATATCAATCGTACGCAGTCGCGTCGCAAACAGACTTTGGTGTGCGTCGCGCCATGTTGTGTCCATGATCAGCGTGCCCTTGTAGGCCCGTACCTTCCTTGCGAAGGCTTCAGGACCCTCGTTGACAATGATGTTGCGCCAGCCTTGCAGCATGGGCTTGCTCGTGTCCACAGGCTTGCCGTCCTTAAAGATGGTAGGACGGTGGGCCTCTCTCCATAGACCAGGCTCACCGACCTGGCCCTTGATGCTGCTGCCATTGACGTACAGATCGGCCAGGTACATCAGCAACTTCTGCGCACGATTCGCCGAGTGCCACAAGATGAAGAGCTCTGGCGTGTCGTCGATCATCGTCGTCCACGTTCGTGCCTCGACGAAGTAGTGGTGGCGAAGCAGACGCACCAAGTAAGGAATGTTGGTCTTCACGCCTCGGATTCGGAACTCGACAAGCGCGCGAATCATCTTGCGGCGAGCCATCTCGTACGTCGCGGCACGGCACGTCACCTTCACAAGCAGAGAGTCGAAGTGTGGCGTGATCTGAGCGCCCACGAAGCCAGAACCGGCATCCAGTCGCACACCGGTACCGCCTGCCGCTCGGTACACCTGGATCCGGCCTGTGTCTGGCTGGAAGCCGGCTTCTGGATCCTCCGTTGTGATACGGCACTGGATCGCACAACCACGCACCGCCAATTTCTCTTGCGACAGACCAAGGTCCTTGAGTGTGGCTCCACTAGCAATTTGAATTTGGCTGCCAACAATATCCACGCCCGTGACCTCTTCGGTGATCGTGTGCTCCACCTGGAGACGTGGGTTGATCTCAATGAAGTAGTGCCGGTTTTGCTGGTCCACGAGGAACTCGGCTGTGCCAGCATTGCGGTACTGAGCTGTCCGCGCAATCTTGACGGCATCCTCAAGGATCGCCTGTCGTACACTATCATCAAGCTGGGTTGCGGGGGCCACCTCGACGACCTTCTGGTGCCGACGCTGCACGGAGCAGTCGCGCTCGAACAGATGAATACAGTTGCCCTGGCCATCGGAAAGTAGCTGGACCTCGATGTGGCGCGGCTTGTCAAGGAACCGCTCAATAAACACCGTTGGGTCACCAAATGCAGAACGCGCCTCCGACACGGCCCGCTCAAATGATGCTTGGAAGTCATTCATACTCCAAACGACTCGCATACCACGACCACCGCCGCCCATGGCAGCCTTGATAATCACAGGGAAACCGACTTCTTTGATGAATGGCTCCGCTGCCTCATAGCTTGAAATCGGGCCTGGTGTACCTGGTACAATCGGCACATTCGCAGCTCGCGCAAGATCACGGGCTTTCGTCTTGTCGCCCAAAGCATCGATGGTTTCTGGCCGTGGCCCAATGAATGCGATGCCCGCGTCTTCCACTTTCCGTGCAAATTCCGGGTTCTCCGCGAGAAATCCATATCCTGGATGAATCATATCGACCTCGTTCTCTTTTGCGATACGAATGATGTCGTCGATCGCGAGGTACGCTGCCACCGGCGCAAGGCCCTTGCCCACTTCATACGCAAAGTCGGCCTATTTCTGTTAGTGGACTGTATTGAAGTGATGCATAGAGAGCTCCGCCTGACACACAGCCGGGCTCGGCTGCTACAATGCCCGTCTCTCATGGGTGCCATCGTCTTTGCCGAACATACCTTGTAGCGATGTCCACACATGCGGTCTTCATAACTGTAGATGGCCACAGTCTGCAAACCAAGCTCATGAGCCGTGCGGAATATACGAATTGCGATTTCCTGCAGAGTAAGTCTTTGCCCCGAAGCTAACGCGTACATACACCTCGATTGGCCACCATCAGACGACGGCAATTGATTCCCGACAGTTCGCGAAGATCATCGCGAAGGTGCTCGACAGAGGGAAACTCATGAGATACCACTTGCTCCTTATTAATTGACACTGCCATGCTACACCACGAGCACCGGGCGCGGACTCTACAGAACCAAGTGGTACGTGGTTGTGGATGCGTACGGATGGAACTGCTCGGGCTCGCACATGCACACTTCAACTGTGAAGCCCGGTACTCTGGTTCTGTGGAGGCGCTCCTCTATGTCATTGGCCTTACGAGATGCTCAGCAAGTCAGTCTACCGCACGTAAGCCCTATATTTTGCCACCAATCTCTTATCGACACCTCTGATTTTTTGAATAATCAATCCTTATTCTAGTCCCGAAAATAGATCGACATTCCTTACATCGTCCATTCATGTAAAAGCTGCCTTCATTCACAAATTTCCATCTTACTAGTCCTGGCACAGAAAGGGCCCTACCTCGATCTATATAGTACAATTACACGCGAACCTGCTATTGAAAGAACATAATCAAGTGATAAGCCTTTCCGAACACTCGAATCCTAGCATCGACATGTCAACAACCGTACGAACATCCCGACGGGATCAAGCTCCCTCGGCACAATCACCTGATGAAAAGGAAAAAATTGCTGATTCGTTTAGATAACGAGTCAGACGGTGTGGTTCGTTTAGTTTGCGATAAGCAAAAGTCTACGTCTCGGTAGGTACCTCAGTGACCGTAGAGTCTGTCCATGCAGAAAGATGGCGAACAACGAGTAGCATGGTGCGGACTTTTTATAGCTGCTGCCCCAATCTCACGTGCGCTGGCGGCCTCACGCCAAAATGGCCGTTCTCTCACGTGAGATTTTCGTACAACTTATAGTGAATCACATGACCTATTGACTGACCGCACTCCAGCCAGGCTATCCTCGGTGTGACGACACCTTCTGCCCGCAGGCTAGACACATCTCCAACTCACCATGTCGCTCGCGCCTCCAGACCCTTCGCAAAACTTTGCTCACATTCTTCGGTATGTTGAAGCGGATGTAGCTGGTGTAACAGAGTACTAACGCTGGCAATTAGTTTGCTTAACACTAACGTGGATGGCAAGCGCAAGATTCAGTACGCCTTGACTGAAATCAAGGGTGTGGGTCGCCGTTATGCCAACATTGTGTGCAAGAAGGCCGATATTGATCTGACCAAGCGGTATGTATGCTTATGGGTGTTTCGTTACGCTTGCTGGCGATTGCGCTTCGGAGACTCGGCGTCAAAGGAGCAAGTCACCGGTCGTTTTCCGAAAGAGATGTGCTTTTCAACGGTACTCTCCAAAGCACATATGCACGCGCGCTCTGCGAAATGCCATTTGAAGAGTTGAGTTGTGCTGACACGATACAGTGCTGGTGAGCTAAACTCTGATGAGTTGGAGCGTATTGTCAACATTCTCCAGTCGCCACAGGAATTCAAGATTCCCACATGGTTCTTGAATCGGCAAAAGGACTTCACGACTGGCAAGGATGCGCAAGTCTTGTCGAACAACGTTGAGGCCAAGCTGCGTGATGACCTCGAGCGTTTGAAGAAGATCCGTGCCCACCGCGGTCTTCGTCACTACTGGGAGCTCCGTGCTCGTGGTCAACACACTCGTACGACGGGCCGTCGTGGTCGCACTGTGGCGAACAAGAAGAAGTAAAAGTCGAGTTAACTCGAAATCAAAAGGAAGAGGGTTTTGTACACATGTTGCCGGACCCTTGCTGGGCGCCGCGCTGGCTATGTTATTTTGGAACAATGCTTGCTACTCGGCGTCTTGATACTGTTTTTCTTTGCGCTTGTATGTATGTTCAAGCTGCCTATTTACCCTATTTGGAGGGGATGCGCGTTTGATAGTCTTCTGCTTTATACGGGTGAATATATCCGATTCCTCTGGCATATGTGTTTATGGATCTGTTCTTTTTGCGCGACAGTGAGTAGGCTTTTACATGTATGTCATTCGTGACCTGTTGATATCCATTCAGCGTGCAGCTGCTTGCTTTGCCAGTGTCTCGACAAAGTCTATTCTCCCGCGCCAGTCTACATCGTGCGAAGATTGTGTGCGCTGGCAATTGGGGAAATCTACACTCGACATTTGATCTCTTCGGATTTTCTTTAGTCACGGCTGCAGAGCGGCGTCTTTTTATCAACCATCTCCGTGGAGCCAGTAATATTTTGCTGTAAGAATCGTCTTGGCCGCGCGACACCAGACGAATTCTGTGCATATTCACAGGAAAGCATAATTCGAATAATTCGTGACTCGTAAGACCATTAGAGACTTGCTCTATTGTGTCTTACACCTCGACCTACACCACTCTTTTCATCAGTATGAATAAGGAGCACGATACAGCTCAAATCTACATCGCACCTGACATGCCCATTCAGGAGGCGATGGAACCCGAGATAGATTACGAAGGTCTGGGGGGAAACTATCCTATTCATATCAACATGCTTGCTGGCTCGCTGGCTGGGATCACTGAGCATTCCGTCATGTTTCCTGTGGACCTTGTACGGACCCGCATGCAAGTATTGACAACCTCACCTTCCACATCATACACAGGCATCTTGAACGCATTCTCTCGTATCAGTTCTGCAGAAGGTTTTCGTGCACTTTGGAAAGGTGTTGCATCAGTTGTTCTGGGTGCGGGACCGGCTCATGCCCTATACTTTGGAACGTACGAATTTATGAAGGACGTCATGGGTGGCAATGAAGCTGGCTTCCAGTTTCTTAGTACGTCTGTCGCCGGTGCCTCTGCAACCATTGTCTCCGATGCATTCATGAATCCATTTGATGTGATCAAACAGCGGATGCAGCTCTTTGGAAGCTCGTACAGGTCCGTCGCTCATTGTGCTCGCTCGCTGTACCGTGCTGAAGGACTTCGTGCTTTCTATCTATCATATCCCACTACACTTACCATGACGGTTCCATTCACGGCAATTCAATTTGTTGCGTATGAATGGGCCCAAAGTCTCATGAATCCGTCAAGTACTTACTCGCCTCTCTCGCATGCCGTATCAGGTGGGTTTGCTGGTGCAATGGCTGCAGCTTGTACGACTCCTCTGGATGTGGCCAAGACCATGCTTCAAACGAGCGGAAGCAGCTCAGATCCGGAGATTCGCAGAGTGACGACCATGGGCAGTGCGTTCAAGACTATTTATGCACGCGAGGGTTTACGTGGATTCGCTCGTGGACTATCACCACGAATCTTCACGCATATGCCCTCCAATGCATTGTGCTGGCTCTCGTACGAAGGGTTCCGGTTCGCAATACAGGAGTATCGTGGGTAGGATTACGGGGTTTTGAAACTAGTTTCTGTCGGGTGCCGGAAGCTTACGCTTCACATTCAGCAACTATGACAGCAGAGAGAGCATTCACACATACGCTTCCATACCTATAAAATACCGCTGTAAAGAGCTTTCGGTTTTTCATACATACCATTGTCACTGGATTTCATCAAATCTGTCCACTAGCCTAGGCACAACTTGTACTTCGCTTCTTTTGAAGACTACTAACTCTTCTACATGAAATGGTGACGGGGTCTTTACGTTGTATAATGAGTTATTGACGTGGTGCCTAGTTTTGCGATGGTCAACACAGCGGAAAAGGCTAAAGGACAGGAGTTAATTGCGACCGATGAATTGATAGATAATCAACGATACCAGCTTGGATAGGTTGTCTGGATTCTGAGCATAAGAACCCATTAGCATGGACAAGCCTGTCGCCGCCATAATATACTCTCCTAATGGAACGTGAGGAATATAACCAACAATGCGGCCAGTTGCCCAAAATGACTCGAGAGCTTTGGGAAGCACATAGAGTGTTAGCTCCTTCCGGCGGCGGCGATCTTCAATGAAGAGCGAGAGACATGACAGAAAGCCACCCAACCCCTTCATGCGGTTGTCAATAAGCAGCTCCGACACACGGCGCATGAAAGGAATGTCATTAAGCCGGCTGTATGAGATTCCATCCGCCAACACGTGCACAAGGCAGAACATGGACTTGACAATGAACACATACACGGCTAAGAAAGACGATGAGCGGGATGCGCCGAGCAAACTGCGCATGATTGTTTCTGTTGGTGCTTTCCTGAGAGCCTTTGGTCGCAAAAAGACTGTAGGAACAACATAAAGAGTTAGATACACTGGCATGACAAATTTCCATGTTGCAACAAAATTGCGCACGGATGCAAACAAGTGATTTGTCGTTTGGGGATGCTGGATAGCGCATGTTGCATAACGTGGCGGATTTCCGTGCTCAATCCATCGATGCACTTTTGCCAGCACGTCGCCCGACACTCCGTATAAAGCATATTTGTTGGGTGGGAGGTCTGCGAACTTGACTGGATTCGTGCTAACGGGCTCGGGAACCACTCCGCCGAATAGAGCCACCATGTCCCAAGGGCTCATTCCTCCATTCACTGACTGTCGATAAAGCTCCAAAGCTGGTTTCGGTACACTAGAAGCCTTGTCAATCCAGTTTTTATACGAGCGCTCGAGAAGATGAGGTGAGCCGAGCCATGCAATCATAATCTGTACATTGGCCAGACCAAAAATAAGAATTGACGCATAAGGAATGTTAATGTAACCTGCCCGGCTCGCCAATTGACACACGCCTTCCATACCACGCACGAAAACCTGAAGACCAAAAGAACGCGTGAATTCGCGACTTTCTATAAGTAGTGCCAACGACGATACAGCTCCAGCAAGGTATGCATGCCACTTACGGGCGCGGGGATCATAAGCAGAGATATGCTTCCATACCGCCTTCTTCTTTTGAACGTTCGATTTCTCTTTTGTCATAAGTGTCAGTTCGCCATTGTCATCGACTTTCATTGAGCCCTCAGGGACAGACCGTGAGCGACGTGCACCCAATGGACGAGCACTACGCGTCGGGGGTGTTAAAAGACGCAAAGCATTGTTTGTAAACTTGTATATGGCAGCCCAAGCGCCGAACGTGAGGGCAAATCGCACTGTCCGTTCCCCGACAAAGGCGGCCTTGAGGTCACTCTTCTTGATGGGCTTGCGCGAACGAAGCACCTTAATGAATACAAACAAAAACTCCAAAGAGCTTCGAATACCATATGCAAGCGTAAATGCACGGCTTGCAGCGCGAATGACATGGACCATCAAGCGCTCCCAGTCATTAGGAATTTTGGTTTCATCGTCATGAGGCCGCCACAGCTTTTTTTGAATTTGACGACGCACTTCGCCCGGTGGCTTCGAAGATAATTGCTGAAACGTAGTGAAACTCATTGAACGCTTGATGTTCTCCATGGCTTCCGACAAGTTGGGAGTACTCGAGTTGGACGGCAACTCAAACTCCTCACTGCTGTCTTCATCGTCCGGACAAGCAACAGGTTCCAGTGTCGTAAGAGCACCAGGCATGACTTGTTGAGACTTCTTAGGGTGTTGACTCGGCTGCTGCCTGCTCATATCTGTCATTACATGCAACCCCGGATATCGGTGGGGGCTGGTTCTGTGCTGCTCGGATTGGGGGACCCAACAAGATGGTACATGTCAATTACCATTGGGCCGTGCGTGTCACTCATAGCCGGACGTAGCCGTTAATATTTCATAATCAATCATTCGATGTGATTACGTAATCAATGAGAGCTAAAAAGAGAGAAAGGCAAGCTCTCCCCCGGAGGGCTAGCTTGCCCGATCTAAAGATTTGAACGTACTGCCACCTGAAGAGGTAGCAGCGAGGGGGGAATGCTCATGTATGGACAATGGGTCGCCGTGCAATGAGAGACTCCCCCCCTCCCGCATCACATGCTTGAGCGTGCTACGGAACGTCAAGGTCTAAGTCAGGTTAGCAACCAAATAGTGCGATTTGCGGGTACGTACAAGTATGAGGTGCAATTGTAGACCCATTGTCTGCTTTATATAATTTTTCCCAACCGGCCTGGGATGCCGCAGCTTTCGCGTATAATGTGTCCCTTTTTGGCCGCTACTCCTCCACCGCAAGCGCTTATTTCCTTCTCACATACAGTTCACTGAACGATACCTCTCGCGTGTCGTGTCCAAAACGCTTGACGTCATCACCTATTCTCGTTGCACCTATGTTTAAGCTACATGTGCAATTGCACTTTTTATAGATTCTGCCTAGTTTGCGCTGTGTATGTGTCAACTTACACAAATCTTTTTTCTTGCTATGGTGACTGTGCGAGAGCATCTGACGCCTCCCGGCTGGCAAGAGCAGCTCTTTCGCGCACGAGAGGTGGCGCTTTCGGCATGTATGCTTCTGTTAAAGGCAACAAGATCCGAGAGAGGAAAAACTGCTGCGCGACTTGCGCACCTTTATAGTGGTAGATAGCGCCGATCAAACCCTCAACACAAGAGCCACGCACTTTGAAAAGGCCGCCCTCTTGTGGACCAGAGACAGGGTCCATACGCACGGTGGAATGCCAACGCATAACCTTTTCAAGACCAAGTTCGCGGCCGACACGATCCCCAAGGTGGTGTGTAGACGCGATATCATCTACATGTTGTTGAGACGAAAGGAGATTCTGAAGATATTCAACATCTGAGACAGATGAGTTAGTGCGCCTCGCATGCTCGAGGATATCGAAGAAAAAGAGAGAGAGATACGTCTTGAGGGCACGTCGACCAATAAAGGCAAGCCGACGGTTATGGCCTTGCATTCCATGCATCCAGCTCTCATGCGTCAGCGCATGAGATACAAGTGTCTCTTCAGATCCAAGAAGCGCTTTGGAAGGATTCGACTTCGACTGGTAAGAACAAAAACTGGCACTGTTAACAAACGAAAGCATATCGGAGGGTTGTATATGCGAGTTGAATGCGCCACCTGGCACAACGGGAGGTATCTGGCTTTTTTCTATTGCGCCGTGTTGCTCACGAACATTCGAGGCGGCCCACTGTTGCGACAAGAAAGAACTGAAGGATCTGGCGTTGTTGCTAAGAAGCCATGGCGTCTTATGTTGCAAAGGTCGCGCATTCTGGGAAACGCGTACACATCCGACAATCCTTGCAGGACTAAACTTGCTTTGCAAAATACGATGTCCTGAGCGCCACATTCTGAGCAAGTGGCTGACCCAACACGCCTTGAGAAGCTAGGATTGTATGTCAGAGACGGCGACGTGGGCGGAGGAACAGAAAATCCATTTGCTTGTTGTGCAATCCTTGGTTCCTAGTAGGCCCATGTTTTTGGGTGGACTCTTGAGCGCGATGACCGACAGGCTGGCTTCCCTCGCACTCGCAGGTCGACCTTATGCTTACGTACATGGGAGTTATGCGAGGAGGAAGATTTCACGTCGTCTTTTTACGGCATTCATCGAGGCTGGTTTTGAGCCACATTATGTCTGCTGCAACGACGTATGTGTACGAGAAATGTCAGGGCAGAACTAACGTGCAGACTTCCATCTGAGAGTGTGAACAAGGTGAATTGGGCAGACGACGATGGAGATAGTAGCGGTATGTGTGCGAATATCGCTTGAATTAGCGATGACGAATGTGCGCCTTGGGGGAGGCGAGTCAGTTCTGTAATGAATCCGTTTGACTAACAAACGAGCAGTGAACGGAGCACCTCGTATTGAGCAGCATGATGAGGGAAATGGCGTGCATGTGATTGTAGAGTACCGACGCAATGCGGATGGAAAACAAGTGAAAGTGACCCGCCGTATCAAGCGTACACTCATCAACACCAAGGTGAATCATAACGTCGCGGAGCGAAAAACATGGCCCAAGTTTGGACTGGAGAAGAACTCACAGCCGGGTCCCAACTCTGGAACGACATCGATTGGTGCGAATGTCCAAGTGAAGCTGGTGGCTGGCGCCTCGAAGGAGCCTGAGCCGGATCCAACGGAGGCTATGCGTGAGAAGCTTGCGAATAAACGTGTGCAGTGCCGTCTTTGTAAGGGAGACCACTACACTGCGCGCTGTCCTTATCGAGACACACTTGAAGCTATTCCCGGCGCTGGTGGCGACGTGCCAGACAGCGACACAGTCGCCGCTGCGGCTGCTGCCGGCGTTTCCCTCACGAGCGAGGGAGCTGCAGCGGCAGGCAAGATGAATCCTGTATCAGCTGCGCTAGGAGCTGCCGTTGCGAATGCGCCCGGCAAGTACAAGCCGCCCAGTTTGCGCTCTGGTGCCATGCCATCACATGGCATGGGTGGTCCAACCCAGCGTGATGAGTCTGCTACACTCCGTGTGACGAACTTGAGCGAAGATGTTGAAGAAGAGGATCTGCGTGATCTATTCCGTCGGTATGGCCGTGTGACGCGGATCTTTGTGGGACGTGATCGTGAAACTGGTCTGTGCAAGGGCTTTGCGTATGTCAACTTTGAGGACCGCGCGTCTGCAGACCAGGCGCGACAGAAGCTCGACGGATACCCATACAGCAACCTCATTCTCAGCTGCCAATGGTCGCAGCCTCGCGGTGAGCGCCCGCATTAGAGCATAGACTGGATACGTAGGGGGGGGCTGTGGAAGAGAGAGAGAGGAAAAAGGAAGGTTAGAGTGCAGGTGTGAGTGGAAGCGAAAGTGGGAGATGTAGAAGAGAATGGGCCAAGATACTTGAGGGCCTGCTTCCAGAGCATTGCCACGTTGCTTATGTATTGTTGAAAATGACGTTATGCTAGCTTCCTCTCTATCATAGTGAATGGAATACAGAGCTCAGACAACATGTTGTGCTACGTGAAAAATCTAAGGCAAGAGTAAGTACACAAGCATAGGAAATGGCATCTCACACGTACTTGCGATGCTTGTTTGGACCAAACAAGGCAAATCGGATTTCCGGTAACATCTGCCAAATTAGCTGTGCGCAAAAAGACACACACAAGAAAGAAAAAAACAGTATGAATCTCAATACGTACCTGTTCCTCCAGAAGTTTCAGCCGTTGCTCAAGCGTGTTGTCTAGACGAATCTTGCCGTTCTTTGCCGTCATGACAAAGCCACCGGCACAGTCCTTGGAGAGGCCATCACTGACGTGGACACGAGTGTCACGACCAGTTGTATCCTTGTATTGCTTGATGGCATCGTCAAGAAGACCTTGGATCGTCTGCACATCGCCTGAGCGAGCTTCGACTTCGACGGCATTTTCATGTAAAATCAATAGACCCTCAACCAGAAGCTTACAGAGGAGTTTCTTGTATGTCTTTTCATTGCTACTCAGCTTCGTGAGCTGGTCCTGTGCACTTGTGAACAAGTTTTGGAGGTGTTCTTCTCGTGACTTGAGCACCTGCAGCCTGGCCTTATTGCTCTGATTCGACTTGGTACTGACCTGTTAGCAACTAGAGATAGGCGAGCACGCTCTTATCGCCTCGTACTCACATTCTTTGCGATACTTCGACCTGTTTCATCTTCTTTTCATACTGCGAGTCCAGATTCATGCCTTCCTGGCGCACAATCTTGGCCTTTTCAATGGCAAATTCCTCATCTGCCTTGACCTGGATTTCGCGTGCTTTCTCAACAGCCTCCTGGCGAATAAACGCCACCATCTTTTTCAGCTCGGTAATGACTTCATCATCGTTCATGGCGTGTGACATGGCGAACGTAGAACGAGCGCAGATACGATTTTGTGCCCAAGTTGTGGTCGGTGCGATCTGAGGGGCCCGGTCGGGGTGGCGGGGGCGTTGATGTGCCTAGTAGGCCAACTTGACGGCGCACGTTTCGACGTCACCTCCACCGAACAAGTGCATTGTCCCATGTCCGAGAGTCGGCCGCCGCCTTAATCTGGAGCACTGAGAACCTGACACGCTCTCTCCCCACAAACACTGACACATAAGAGAGACTCGAAGCAGCGCGTGTATCACCGTCCCAAGACACCCGCCACCCCTTCGGCTCGTCTACCGGATTTGCGAGGGACTCTTTTTACGTTCGTATGACTGGTTGTTCGTACATGTCACATAGCTCTTGGTATAGTATATTGGACTCGTTTCTATATGACTCGAGGGGGCTGTGGCTAGTACGTCCGTACTGTTGAAACAAGTACATTTTTTTTTTGATGATGACGCGATCATGCAGCGCGCACAAAGTTGCTGGACTTGATAGAATCTCGTCGTTGTTTGCGAAGTGCGCGGCGCTGAGCAAGCTCTTTTTCCTCCGCTTCTGCCAAGGACTTGGGCTTCGCATCTTCGCGGGCCTTCGCATCAGCCTCGGCCGTCACAGCGGCGCGTTGGGAATCTGTCATGCGCTCTAGACGAGCCTTTTCTTTTGCCTCAGCGGCAGCTTGTTGGCGAGCAGCGGCGCGGGCCATTTTGGCACCACGCTTCAATGCAGCACGCGCTTCACCCTTGGACATGCCTGTGGTATCAACGTCTCCGACGACCAATGCCTTTTTTGGCTTGATTGCTGGATCATCAAGTAGCTCCCAGAGCCAGTCGGGGTACTCATGATCAGGCTTGGCGACAGGGTCTGGCTTGTCTTTATAGATCGACAAACCTGTGAAAACGGTTCCTGCTGGAGCCGCTGATGGCGCATCTTATCGTGTCAGATTCCAGTACGGTGATATGTGGCGTACCTTGGGTGGCATCAGGTGTAGCTGTGTCTGAATGTGCCTCAGTGTGGGCGAGCCGCGCTGCCAATCCATTCATACGGCACGCATATGTGAGATTCATGCTTGCACCTAAGGTGCGTCCACTCATGGCACGAAAGGACCCCAAAAGCAGCGGCGACATGTTGGCGACCAACGTCCTTGGCGTGAGTGACATTTGGGCAGGCGCACAGGATCCTGTCGTCGTTGGAAGACGTACAGCATATGCACTTGGGAACAAGGGAGCGTTGGATAATCACGTGATAACAACTGCGACTTCCACCCACCTCCCCACTCCACGCCCCTCATGGTCAACGACAAAGCTACTATGCCCGTGACGCCATGGAGCTGTGGATGATTTATCGCGTGGCTGTGGACACTACGTTGGAGAAGGGGGGATGGGGGACATGTTGAAGTTAATTTACATGATACTTTATTAGAAGCTGTGAGGCTTTTGAGATGCCATGGCGGCGGCACGCGCAAGTTTCGACACGTAGATGTCTAGAGGTACATCCACCACATTCAGTGCTCACTCACACGGTGGACAAGAGGCCGCTCATGAACGGGCTGCGACAAGTTTGCGCAATTCTTTGGCACGACGAGCAGCAATGTCATTTGCACGAATCTTGTCACGCAGGTTGATACAAATGAGCAAAAGTTCGTCAGCATCATACAGGTGTGATGCAGCCAAATGAAGATGCTGGTAGAACGAAGCTGCCGTGGGGGTATCAAGGAGAGATTTTGATTTGAGTGCGAGTATGGCATAGGCGATACGGAAAAGCGTGGAGCTCCCGTCAAGAAATAGGACATCCCAAACACGAAAGAGAGTTTCGATAGGCAAGCATGCTGTAAAAAGAGATAAGAACCATGCATACGTAACGGCGGGCAGCTCCACACCCAACTTTTTCATGTGCGAGGCGAGTTTCGGGAGACCAGATTGGACCAGGTGAACGAGGACTTGCTGATCAGCCTGTGGCACAAGCATGTCAGACGCATAGTAAGCGGGTGGCAATATGGTGTGGATAAGACCGACCAATGCCCAGAAGGCGTCTTCTTCGTTTGTGTATGTGAGCAAAAGAACTGCAGCGAGATTGTTCATGCCCTGGCAGTAGCCAGAACCAGCATCGTATCGAGCATAGGCAGAAAGCAAGCGATGAAGTTTCGGGACTCCTGGACCACATCCACCAAAGTACAAGTTGGCCGGCATCGTCCGACGCACATCCAGGGCAATTTGTCGCTCGTACGTCGACGATTCATACAAGTGTTGGTAGATGCCCGGCTCTGCGCACATGTGGGCCTGAACGAACTGAGACCATACGGCTGGACGGTAGTGCATGGGTATGCCTCGCTCACATAGAGCATGGAACCGACGTGTTTCGCTACTGCTGGTGGTGCTGGTGCTGGTGCTGGTGCGCATGGAGGCAAAGATGCGGCTCCATACGGTATCAGACTCATGCGGATCCATTTCATCCATTTTATCGAGAAAAAAAGCATCCCATTCTGCTTTTCGGATACGCTCCTGTTTTTCATATGCATCATGCACATGTCGGACAAGGCGCGGTACTGTGAAGGATGCATGTGATGCTGAGGAGACTTTGTGTTCATCGAAAGCAGATAATGCTGATACAACGGACGTCTCGATAGAGGGCGGTGCAACAGGTAGCACGCTCAGAGCTGGGAAAGAAGCAACGAAAGAAACATCGGCCGTGCGCTGCGCAGGAGAGGAATGCATGCTGATTGGTGCCTTGGTGGAAGGAGCGGAAGAGGAGGAGGCTTGGTCCGTGTCGGGAGGAGGAGCCGCTGCAGAGACGGAGGCTGATCCGGACGTCGTGTTTGGCGTTGGGGGTGGCGCTAGGTTTGCTCCTTCAGAAGTGCCTTGCTCTACGATGTCCAGTGGCAGCGACGGGTCTGCACCACACACAAGGCGCCAGTATTCCGGCACTGATATGCCATACAAAAATCCATAGTGGTCCACATACAAGGAATCATCATGTTGCCGGTGTTGCATAGGTACAAGTTGTTGGCGAGGAACGAATGGCGGAGGACGTGTAGCACGAGGTGTCATGGGCTCTAGCTCGACGACCCTGGCCAGGGCCAACGGATCGGGAGTCCGTCCGGGAGAGGTAGGTTCACTCGTGTTGTGCTGAGTTGAATTGGACGACACAGATGGCAGTGTCGATGTCGATGCCGATGCCGAAGAGGATGGTGATCCATGCTCTAGGCCATTTTTCGTTGGTGATTCGCACGTGGATGATGCTGTTGATGCACACGCATGAGCGATGGCAACCACCCATTCAAGCACGGCTGTGCTGGCTGACGACGGTACCGTGTGTGGGGAAGAGGGTGTGGATGCTAACTGGGGATGTGAATGGTCTGTATGCTGGAAGGAATCAAGTTCGTCGTGCATTGCTTCATGCAGCGTCAATTCAACATTGCCGTTCGGTTCGTGTAGCAAGTGCAGGATGGCCTGTGACAGAGCTTGGAGCATAGCCTGGCATGTGCTGTCCTGTGCGTGGAGCCATGCATTCACAGCGTGTGAGTCGTTTCGGATGGCCGACGCGGCCACCCATGTAGGCAGGGCGACCTGCTCAAAGGCTTGGCGTACGTGCGCTGACGGTTGCGGAAGAGGCGCTTCCTTTGGTGCTGTAGGTATGGCAAGCAAGGGCTCGTGCTCGGTAGCAGTTGACGTCAAGGGATGATGCATTGCCACCGCAGGCGCTTGGCCTCGGTCGGCTGTGTGAGCCACACGCGGCATATCTTTGGCACACACCGAAGTGCTCGCCCCCGGCAATGTGCGGTGGTGTGGAGTGGATGAGAAAAACAGGTCAAGGAAAGGATCAACTTTTGCGTGCCAAGCAGTGAAAAGAAGGAACACGCGTTGTGTTCGTCTGGCGCGAGGTGTCAACAGGGAGTGTCGAGGGGGTTATGCCGGAACCATGGTTCAGCAAGAGGCGCGACTATGGGAATAGGGACAAATTTCGACTCCACGAGCTGACGCCTATCTCCACACGCTCTCTCTCACTCTCTGATTGTTTCTTCCCACCTTATTCGGCGTGTGTCGACGCGGCCTTCAGTTGCGGTGCGACCCCCGGATTCCGCCACCCTTATCGCGAAAACTGCTGCTGGCGCGAGTATGAAGAGCGGCGTGCATAATCTGTCGGCGTCGGCAACGTCTTCGTCGTCCTCTTCATCGCCCCTGGGCGAAGACAAGCTGAGTATTGAGATGCTCGGCGCTGGGCAGGAAGTGGGGCGCAGTTGTTGTGTTCTCACATTTAAAGGTGCGTATGGATCGGTGCGAGTATGCCGAGGCGCAAGCGAACTCGCATGGGAGCGCGATTGCGCGTGTGAGTGAGTCGGGGCTCAGCTAACCAAGGCAGGGTTTACCATTGTATGTGATGCCGGAGGTATGTTCCGCGTGCATGCACGCCGACTGAACTAACATGCGCGGCAGTTCATCCAGCCTACACAGGTCTCACGGCACTACCGTTTATCGATAATCTTGACTGGAGCACTGTCGATGCGCTCCTCATCACGCACTTTCACCTGGATCATGCTGCCGCACTCACATACATCATGGAAAAGACGAACTTTTGCGAGGGCAAAGGCAAAGTATACATGACGCACCCGACAAAGGCGATCTATCGCTTCCTGATGTCGGACTTTGTGCGTATCTCGAATGCAGGATCGGACCGCATGTTGTTTGACGAGGCAGAAATGCTGGCGTCCTGGCGGCAGATCGAGGCGGTGGACTACCACCAGGAGGTGGTTCTGGGCGGCGGTCTGCGGTTTACGCCGTACCATGCGGGGCATGTGCTGGGTGCCTGCATGTTTATGATCGATATGGCAGGACTGCGTGTATTGTATACGGGGGACTACAGCCGTGAGGAGGACCGGCATCTTGTGCAGGCGGAAGTGCCGCCGATGCGGCCGGATGTCCTGATCTGTGAAAGCACCTACGGAACACAGAGTCTGGAGCCGCGGCTCGACAAAGAGATGCGCTTCACGTCGCTGATTCACAGTATCATCCGGCGCGGTGGACGTGTGTTGTTGCCCGTGTTTGTGCTGGGCCGCGCGCAGGAGCTGCTGCTGCTTCTCGACGAGTACTGGGAAGCGCACCCGGAGCTCCATTCTGTTCCGATCTACTATGCGTCTTCGCTCGCGCGCAAATGCATGTCGATCTACCAGACGTATATCCATACGATGAACCAGCACATTCGCGCGCGTTTCCACCGGCGAGACAATCCGTTCGTGTTCAAGCATGTGAGCAACCTGCGCAGCCTGGACAAGTTCGACGACAAGGGCCCTTGTGTGATGATGGCGAGTCCTGGGTTTATGCAGAGCGGGATATCGCGTGAGCTGCTGGAGCGCTGGGCGCCTGATAAGCGCAATGGCGTGATTGTGAGCGGTTATTCGGTGGAAGGCACCATGGCACGCGACATTCTGAGCGACCCTGACGACATTGTCGCACTGAACGGGCAGCGCATCCCTCGTCGCATGTCGGTCGACTACATCTCGTTCTCGGCCCATGTCGACTATACGCAGAACTCGCGCTTCATCGATCAGGTCAAAGCGAAGCATGTCGTGCTGGTACACGGCGAGTTGAAGAACATGAGTGGGCTTCGTGCAGCCCTGCAAAGCCGGTACTCGGATCGCGAGGAAGAGATCCACATCTACATGCCACGCAATTGTGAGCCACTGACGCTGTCGTTCCGTGCGGACCGCACGGCCAAAGTGATCGGCTCACTCGCGGCTCATGCGCCCAAGCCAAGTGACACGATCGATGGTCTGTTGGTCGCCAAGGACTTTTCGTATACGGTGCTAGCGCCCGAAGACCTGACGGAGTTTACGGGACTCGGCACAAGCACGATCGTGCAGCGGCAACGAGTCGCCCTGAACGTCGGCTGGGACCTGGCTCGCTGGCACTTGCAGGGCATGTATGGCCATCTAGACGAAGGCGTAGACGAGCAGGGATTGAGATGCATGCGCATCATGAATGTCGTCGACATCAAGCTTGCTCGCCCTGGAATGCTTGTGGTCGAGTGGGAGTCTAGTGTGTCGAATGATATGGTGGCTGACTCGGCCATGGCTCTGCTGCTTGGAATCGACAGCTGTCCAGCTACGGTGAAGATGACTATGAATGAGCATGCATGTTCTCATGCACCCACGGCTCGTGGTGCATCTGCATCCCATGTCGACACGGTCGAGTCCCTCCTGGCTTTGCTAGAGGCGCATTTTGGCGACCTCGAGATGATGGACATTGGGGGCGGCGTCCGTGTGACAGATGTTCATGCTGAGCCGAGTACCCACTCAACGAAGGAGCAAATACTTGGTGGCATGCCCGAACATGGGTCAGATGCTCGTGAGACGCATGAGACGCATGAGACTGGGGCGACTGATGCCAGTGCCCATGCTAGCGACGCGGCAGAGGCTCATGCCGATGCCGATCAAGGCGAGGCCGACTCGCCGCTCGATCGCCTGTGTGCCTCGATCCCAGGTCCTGTGCGTGTCGGTGTGAAGGTTGAGCTGGATGCCGAGCCCATCATCATTTCGCTCGATGATCTCTCTGTGTTTTGTGATGCCGAAGCCTTGCGGCATCGAGCTGAGCGCCTCGTTGCGATGGCGCTTTCTACGAGTCAGTCCCTTGCTGACACATTCCACCTCACGCCTGCATGCTCGTCGATGCTCTTCCAAGGCAAGCACAGCCATGAAATGCAGGACCAGGACCACGATGACCAAGACGGCGCTCATCACGACCATGCGGAGCTCCCTGTTCATCCCAAGGCCTCGATCAAGGCTTTGGCAGACTAACATTCGCACCCACACAATTCCCCCCATTCCCATCTCCATCCCTATCTCCATCCCCGAGTATGGAGCGCGCACAGATACCCTATCTCATAGCGTCCACGGCCCTTGATCCAATACAGACATGTATCGTTTCGCACCGCACCGCACCGCACTGCACTGCACTGCACCGCATTCCTCTTGCCTTGTACAAATCCTACCGTTGTTACTACCGTCGCAGCGCAGCTCTCTATCCACATACCTACAAAAGACGTACCGTACGTCGGTCTCGCTCACCAGCAAGTTGGAGGGTGCCTTCTGCCTCCAAAGAGCGAATGGCATCATGCAGCTCGTTCGTATCGATTGTAACAGAGCTTTGCTCACGGAACGCTCGTACTAGTTCTGTCACCCGGACAGGCCGCGACGTCGATCCACTGCCGCCATGACCCATCTTCTCGTGCGCTAGTTTCTGTATCATGCTCAGCAACTCATTCTTCATGTCGCCAGCAAGGCGCCTTTGATGCAAGGAGCGTCCTGTCGTCAGCAGGTCAAGATCAATTAAGCCGGTCGTAGGATCTGTTGCACTCGACTTGGCCGCCTCTCGGATCAGCCGATTGGCCTCGTCGACATCGTCAGCCGTCACGACCGTCGACAGACGCATTCGTGCATGCGCCTCCGACAAACGGATCATACTCTCCAGCTGCCGAGTCGTCGCGGTGATGCGGCGCTCTGTGCTGCGTGGATCTTCCCCAGCCTTGCGCAGCTCGACATACCGTCTCGCCAGCAAGTCGCTCGCCTCGGCCGTCAGCACGGGTGCCACATTCGCTCGAGCGTACGAAATATACGCCGTCAGCAGCTCAATCGGCACCACGTTGGTCGCGGCCGTCTCGGGTGCATCCTCCAAGTACATGCCGACAAGATGGCGCGCCAAGCGCCGGTCTGTCGCCTCATGGATCTGGTCAAGCACGAGATACACAAGATCAAAGCGGCTCAGCAGCGTCGGCGGCAAGTCGATGTTTTTCGTGATGGGCATGTGGATATCGTACTTCGACCCAATTGGGTTCGCAGCGGCCAGCACCGAAGTGCGTGCATTGAGTGTCGTAATGATCCCGGCTTTCGCCACCGACACTGTCTGCTGCTCCATGACCTCATGCAGCACACTCCGTGTGGCGTCGGACATCTTGTCAAACTCGTCGATGCAACACACACCGCCATCCGACAGGACCAGCGCACCACTCTCCAGGACCAGCTGCCTTGTCTCGGGATCCCGCGTGACATACGCGGTCAGTCCGACAGCGGACGATCCTTTACCCGATACATACATGCCTCGCGGTGCGATCTTGTGCACGTACTGGAGCATCTGGCTCTTGGACGTGCCGGGATCTCCCACGATCAGCACATTGATGTCGCCTCGGTACCGGGGCCCCCCGAGACCGCCACCTGTCGTGATAGACTTGTTCGTCCCGCCAAACAGCTGCAGCAGCACACCCTTTTTCATGTCTTCCATCTCATAGATACTAGGTGCTAGGCTGTGAGCCAGCATCTCGTACACATCAGGCCGCTCTGCAAGGCGCTGGATCTGATCCTGCATCTCCTCACTCGGCATGAGCGCCATACGCCCGCTCGCTGGCGGCGGCGCCGACGGTGCATCGCCCGAACGGAGGCCGTGGGCATCAAACAGCTCGCCCTCTTCATCGCCGCCGATGCCAATCGACTGGGCCTGCATCGCATCGCGCGTCGTTAGATCCAGATCCACTCGTCGCGTGCTGTTCAGTCGCACGTGCACAACGTCGACATACGTCTTGAACAGGCTCTTGAGCGTCCGCTGTCTAGGGCTCACACGCACAGGCACACTGCGGAAGATGCCCGTCACTTCAACACGGTCACCCGGCTTGCACACATCGACCAGCTCATCGTACACACACAGACTCAGCGAGTGCGGCGTTTGCCCATCCGGCACGACGTCAGGCGTCTCTTGCAGTCGAACAACCTGGCGATCAGCAAACTCACAGCGGTTGTGGATCAGCGACAGTGAGCCGAGCTGATTGCACATGTCTCGCGGGCATCGCTGTGGTTCCATGATGCGCCCACGGTCAATTTCCACCTGCACCGTGTGATGACACACCAAGCAGCGGAAGAAGGCCACTTTCATATCGGGGATGATCGGCGTCACGCGGATCACCAGACCACGTACCGTCGTAAGCTTGTCAATGTCAGACGGATTCAGATCACGCATGTTCGTCGATGTGCCGCCGTACGGCCGGACCTTGTACAGCAGGCTCTCAATCAGGTCCATCTGCTCACGCAGCATCTCGACCTCGTAGCTCGAAACGCTGGACCGCAGATCCTCTTCCGCCAGAATCAGCATTTGGTCCTTCAGCACCGTGTCCATGATCGGCACGACCTCCTGCGGGTATCGTACGAGCTGAAGCGCCAGCTTTTTCGATGGTGGAAACGCCGCCAAATCACGGATACGCAGGTTCAAATTCGTTTGATGCGTCTGCCGCATCTGCCGCATATAATCTTCATATAGCAGCAGCTCCCCGTCCGCGTTCGGCAGTCGCGCATGCGGCAGGCCATGCGTACGTGCATACGCCCAGCGATACTTCAGTCGGAATCCACGAAGAAACGTCTGGAAAAGCTGCATGGTCTCTCCCACGGACACGCTTGTTCCCCAGATCACCTTGAGCATGTGATTCGGCGGATGGCCTGCCCCATGCTGGTCGTCCGATGTCGCGTGAGAAAACACCAGGTCTTCACTCGCTGCTTCAGATGAGTGCCCTGCGCCTGCCCCCGACGCTGGCCCACTACTGCTGGATGCAGGTGGTCGCGAATGCATCCTCCGTGCCAGCACGGATGGTGAACTCACGAAACTGTGGGAAGATGAGTGAATATCGCCACGCCGACTGTGTCGTGGCGTTGAGCTCGTGGATCTAAGCGTGTGAGTGAAGGTTCGCGCACATTTGTGGATAGATCGGCAGCT
>ERZ501061.182-NODE-182-length-24355-cov-4.305597_pt1 | contig 24355 bp, 17 predicted proteins | sample MGYA00510854_ERZ501061 | MGnify/ENA primary metagenome ERZ501061 (study PRJEB25958, sample SAMN03398515) | human skin metagenome | study: EMG produced TPA metagenomics assembly of the Human Skin Microbiome Metagenome (human skin metagenome) data set.
ACACCTAGAATGACCTCCACTTGCCAAACGTCGTACCTGGGTGTCGTTCTTTCACTTCGCAAGATTGCTACTTTTCACGATTCACGCAGCGTGGCGTCAAGTACATCAGGAAAGTTCTCACACAGTGTGCAGGTGTGAGTGTGAGATTGTCGACGTGAGCCATCGTCCCCAGCGATGACTACACAGACAACTCGCGCTGATGCAGATCCTTCTGTAACAACAACTCATCGCCAGCTAAGTCGAGCCACAAAAGACTTGATATTTGGCTCAGTGGCAGGCATGGTTAGTAAGGTGTTTGAGCATCCATTGTACGTGGACCCAACGTGTATGGCTCACAGAGCTCTAGCGACTTGGTCAAAGTGCGACTACAGACACAGCCACATGATATACCACATTATACGGGTGCCCTTGACTGTTTCCGAAAGACTATCCAGCACGAAGGATTTCGTGGTCTCTTTCGTGTACGTTTTCTCGTTCTGCTTGATACAATCTGTGTCTTGGACCGGTGGAAATGCTAACTAGTTCGGTGACAGGGTGTCTCAATGCCGTTATGGGGTGCCACGTTGGAGGATGCAGCTTTGTTTCTGACATACAATCAAGTACAGCGTACTCTGCGTTGGACGCGCGGACTCCCCGAGTCTTCCTCGCTGCCGATGACCGACCTGGCTGTCGCTGCCGCTGCATCTGGTGCCATGGCAGGCCTTGTGCTGACCCCGGTGGAGCTGATCAAATGCAAAATGCAGGTCCAGATGATGGGCACAGCGCATACGGCACCACCAGCCGCCAATGCATTGGCTCTGATCACAGAGACGGTCCGCAAGGAAGGTGTACCTGGTCTATGGCATGGGCTCTCCGGCACTCTTGTCCGCGAGGTCGGTGGTGGCATTGCTTGGTTTCTGACATTTGAGCTTGCGACGCAAGAGTTTCTTCGCATGCGTGGCGTGTCAATGCCTGGTCGTTCAGCTACAAAGTCAGATCTTGGCAGTCTAGAACTTGCAGCGAGTGGCGCGCTCGCTGGCATCAGCTACAATGTCAGTCTATTTCCTGCAGACTGTGTCAAGTCATCCATGCAGACAGAGCGAGAATTGCGTTCTCAGGCCGGCTTGGCACTAGGTACGCCATCAGGATTCTGGAAGACGTTTCATCACATTTATCGCACGCGGGGCATCCCTGGACTGTATGCGGGCGTGGGCGTAACGTGCCTTCGGAGTGCACCCAGCAGCGGTATGTACGGCTGTTCACTGACACCTTGCAGCGATTGTATTGTATGTATTGTCATCCAATGAAGACACCCCCCTTCCACTCACACATTGTCCTCCAGCCTCGTGTACAACAAAATGGAGCAAGCAGCACAGCGTTATGGTTGGTAGAAAGATGGGTACGCCACGTGCGCATGTACCAAAGTGTCTATCTGTATGTAGTCATCTTTACGATACGTCGCCGTGGCTTCCCCGGCCCGTTTATTCACCCCCCACATCTCCACGGACGTTGCAACTCCTCCACGAAACGACCATATGGAGTTTTCTCACCCAAATAGGTAGAATCGGATTTCCGTTTATCAGCGCCCACGGCCTTTATATGCACGTGCAAGCATATGGCGCGCATTTTTATTTGTTGGGTTGTATAAGCAGCGGGCACACGCCAACAATGCAGATTGGAGCTAGAGTTGATTGACTGGTCGCAGCTGTTAGCCTCCTGACGCATGTTTGCTCATTGGGGAAAACCGATTCGTAACCTGGTCCAACGAGCACCAGTATCATCTGCTTCGTCGGTTTCTCGCGTTTCCCAACTAGCCACTATGTCTACCAGTACGTTGTAACCAAGTCATGTTGATCTAATGCGCCTGCAGTGTCGAAAATTAAAGTGTCGAACCCAGTGGTAGAGCTCGATGGCGATGAGATGACGGTATGTACTGCTGCTGCAACGAGCTGGCGACGAGAAGGAGAAGGAAATGGGAGAGATGGGGATAGCGTTCTGAATATTGTGGCTAACTCTGCATAGCGAATTATCTGGAAAAAGATCCGTGAGGATGTATGTTATGCGTTGATGATGTGACACGATGCTAACCTGACAGCTCATTCTTCCATTCCTTGACCTAGAGCTCAAGTACTATGACCTCGGGATCGAAAACCGTGACAAGACAGACGACAAGGTGACTGTAGAATCGGCAGAAGCGATCAAGCAGTACAAGGTCGGTGTCAAGTGCGCGACGATTACGCCAGATGAGGCACGTGTGAAGGAATTCAACCTCAAGAAAATGTGGCTGTCGCCCAATGGCACGATCCGCAATATTCTGGGCGGTACTGTGTTCCGTGAGCCGATCATTCTGGAAAAGATCCCACGCCCTGTTCCTGGCTGGACGAAGCCCATCTGTATTGGCCGCCATGCCTTCGGCGACCAGTACCGCTGCCAGAACTTTGTTGCGCCAGGTGCCGGCAAGCTGACCATCTCGTTCACGCCAACGGATCCGAACGGTGAGAAGATTAGCATGGACGTATTCGACTTCCCAGAGAATGGCGGGGTAGCTATGGCCATGTACAACACGAAGGACTCGATCACCGGCTTTGCCCACTCTTGCTTCCGTGTGGCCATTGACAAAAAGATGCCTCTTTACATGAGCACGAAGAACACTATTCTCAAGAAATATGATGGCATGTTCAAGGATGTTTTCCAGGACCTGTATGACAAGACCTACAAGCCTGAGTTTGAGAAGCTTGGCATCTGGTACGAGCACCGCCTTATCGATGATATGGTCGCCCAAGCGATCAAGGGCAATGGTGGGTTTGTGTGGGCGTGCAAGAATTACGACGGAGATGTCCAGTCCGATGTGCTTGCTCAGGGCTTTGGCTCTCTTGGCATGATGACGTCGGAGCTTATCACGCCCGATGGCGACATGATTGAGAGTGAGGCCGCACACGGCACAGTCACGCGCCACTACCGTGAGCACCAAAAGGGCAATGAGACTAGCACCAACTCTGTCGCTTCTATCTACGCATGGACGCGCGGTCTGATCTTCCGTGGCAAGCTCGACCAGAACAATGATCTGATTGCCTTTGCTCGCACTCTTGAAGACGCCTGTGTGCACAGCATCGACGTCGACGGTGTGATGACCAAGGATCTTGCTCTCTCAATCCATGGAAAGAACATGAAGCGTGAACACTATGTGAACACGTTCGAGTTTCTTGACCACATCAAGTCGGTGTTGATGAAGAAGCTCGAAGAACAAGGCATCCTTTCTCGCCTCTAAGAAACAGATAGTTGGTCCGATCGATACGCGGCACGATGAACACCGATTGATTAGGCTTTGCATACGAACAAACTGGCAAGCCCAGTAGGGCGATGTCATGCGTCGATGTTAGGGAATAAGCATTTCATCCGGAGAGCGGTGTGCAGATTCGCTCAGATCTTGCGCGAGGGTTGTGCAGATGCACTGCTCAATGCGAGCTCGCGAGGACGGGCAACTCTCATGCATGTTTCCACGGCTGACGTATGGATGTGATTCATTGTATCTCGACGAAATGTTATGGTCAGGGAGGTTCTTACAAGCTAAACCAGGGAATGAAGCAGGAAACGAAGGAAAAAATGAAGCAACGAACAGGGTGCATGCAGGATGAACAAGGAAGAAGAAGAAGAAGAACAGCAGCAGCAACAGCAACAGCAACAACAACAACAACAATAACAACATTATCGTCATTCACATAATTGTTATAGTCGACAACGTAGCTCTCTTCTTCCACGCTAGATACTCAGTGCATTAACTAAGCCAATCAGCGTTAGGATGGCGGCCGAGAACCATGATATACTTGGCAAGTCATGAGACGGCCATGCGCTTGATGATTTGTCCGAAACATTCAAGGGACCGGTTGAGCCTGTCACATTGTTGGCGTGATAGTCGCGACGGGCGGCAGCCATCAAAATCAGAAACGCTAGACTCTCCGTTGATGTGGCGCCAGCTTCGTTTGATTGCATCTCATTCACAGTCTGAATCCCATTCGTAAATTGACTGAGGCTGTTGAGTGACTTGGACAGAGTTTGATATGCCTTTTCCGCCATATCGACATGCTTCTTTCGACCCTGGTCCATGCTAGCAAGCCGAAACACTGCGTACGAGAGCAGTGCGGAGCCTGATCCATCGAGGAACGTGCTGGGATCATCAATCGCATTTAGCAAGAGGCCCGTTCCCGGATCAACGAATTGGTACGCGGCTGTAATGATGTCGTCGGCCCACTGCACCAGTTGGTCGTGCTGCGCCTGCATCTTGTCGGCCCAGGGGCTGTGTGAGATGATCGCAGCAACTCGCAGCATCCCTGCAGCGGCCCAACCATTCCCTGTGAGCCATACACGTGCATCGATTGCACGTGTCGCCTTTGTGTTGTTTGGAAATTCGATAATGTGGCGCCACAGATGCCTCCCTGGGTCCTGTGGTCGGTGCAGAGCCGATCGTTGCAGCTTCAGCTCGTCGAATGCCATCTGGACGAGTGATTGATTCTGCGTGACCCAGCCGTAATAGGCAAGGAACGGTGGGCCCATGTAGGCGGAATCGGACCACAATTGGACCTGCTTTGGTGAGGCTCGCTGGCTGATGGCGCCTGTCGGTGTGCGCGTCACGTTTTTCAGCAGGTACCGCAGCTGCTTCGCAGCAGCCGGTCCGTAGTACCCATGTGAATCTGGCGCTTGATTCGGAAACCCTTCATACACCCACGCTGCCAGCAGGACACCTTCTCCGCAGCTGGCCGAGTCCATCGACGCACCCTGATCCATATCTTCGTCACCGGTAATCACGGTAGCCAGGCGACCTTGCCGGTCCTGGCCATCCACACTCGACTGCGCCAGCTTAATGAGGTCGTTCGGCACCTGATCGGACGGCACTGACTTGGCTGGTGGAAACAGATCGCCATGGTCCGAACGCTTGAACATAGACCATTGCGGATACGAGTATTCAATCATGGCAGATTGCAAAACTCCGTGTTCCCATGACGCACGTTGCATGGCCATAATGCCCTGGAATGCCAAATTTACCATCGTCGTATTTGTTTTGGGGTCTGTGTCATCCTTCGCTCGGCGGCTTAGCATATGCATGCGTGGCTCATGGTGCAACGGCGCCATGATCATCATATGGCGCGCATCAACGCAGCCAACGAGGAAGAGCAGCATGGCCAACATGGCGGGTGCGCTTGAGGCGATTCGTGCTCCTGACGTGCGCCTAGGTGGCATGCCGCTGCTCGCGTTGTCCCTGAAGCGCTGAGCCAGCAAATTGCTTGCTTCTGTACTTGTCATGGTATTTGGCATCACACCTGCTTCTTTGGCACCATGCGGCGCTATCACGACAAAGGTACCGTTTGTGCGCACGAGTGCAACGTCGCCTGTCGCATGCCACGGTGAGATGGTCGTATCGTCGTGTCCTGTCTGCGAGACAGTATATCCACGCACGTACACCTCTCCAATGGGGTCATCATGGTTGCCATCCTCACGCAGGCGCTGGATCACACTCGAGTGCGCACGAACGGCTGGCGTGTCGTCGACCAGCTTGATTTCCAATGACACAGACGGCGGTCCCACATGTGCTGGGAGGCAGCGAGCCGAGTCATCATGCACGAGCTGTGGGGCAAATGCCTGCAAGTCATACAGGTTCGACGTGCACACGGGCGCTGTTACGAGACTAGGCTGGTGATGGCACTCCATCCGCTGCGGCACGTACGAATGCATCACAGGCACGCCCAGATAAAGGCGCAGGGAGTCGACCAGCGACTGCTCAGCCGCACTACCGTCGCCAGCAACTATGGTTGCTCGCACTTGGTCCATACCGAGCGTGTCACGCACGCGTTTGCAAACAAGTTTGTCGAGGAGCTTGTCTTTCGGAAAAATGCCGTTCCGAATCAAGTCCATGTTCATCCGACGCATTAGGGGCCAGAGCAACGAGCCCACACTCGGCATCCACACACTCTGTTCCAGGTACTGAGCGCCGGACGTGCCCACGTACAGCAGCGTCGGGTGTAGTGTCTTGATTGTAGAAACAAGCTCCACCGACGGCTCCATAGCAAGTCCCGCTCCCGTGTACAGGCCAGCGAGCAGCAGCGTCACATACACGGGCGCCGGCACCGCACGTGCGTACATGAGGTCCGTTAACATGACGTCGCCCTTCTGTGGAATCGCATCGACAGGGAACTGGCTCAACCACGCTGTGACCCCCGACGTCATGGACGTCTCTGTCACCTGGACCCATGCATTCCGTGCATCCCAAAAACTGGCAAACACACTTGTCCCCAGGCGGTCCAGCTCCGCGTTGGATAGACGTGTCGTGTCTAGGACGGGCGGGGCCTGATCCACTGTCGCTTGGCCCAGCACGTCGTCCCATCCGACACACTTGGTGCCGTGCAAGTCGGAGTTCTCGTTCGCAATCACCAATCCTGCACATGTAAGCATAGGAAGCAACGGTGCATCCAAGCAAACGACTGCAGTCTTGCTGAGATCGACGTCCGACGGCATCGACGATGGGGGCTCTCCTGGTGGTACTACGTATGTTTGTGTGCCACCGCCATAGTTGCTTTGACTGCCCACCAATGCAGAAGCCAAGAGCGCTGTCAACGAGCGCGACGAGTTGATAAAGCCACACACAACGATCGTGGGCCTATCTGTCTGCAGCATGACTTGCACGCCACTCAAGAACAAAGCTGCCTGCGTGCGGATTTCTTCATTACTCAATGATGCATCCAAGACGCGGCGAGTCAACGCAGAAGTACCTTCATCCACACCGCGAGCAAGCATCGTCGCAATTGTGGGCGCATTACGATGTGGCCGCATGGCCAAATCAAGTCCGAGCGGCGCATTCACATTTCGATACGACGGTGACTCTTTGGGCATACGCACTGTCGACGCATCTGACTGTCGCTGCAGAATGAGTGGATGCAGAAGCGGCTGATTGTACTGTCGATGGAACTTGGCATACAATAGCAACACAGCTAACAGGCCGATCAGCACGACTGATGTGCTATCGACATGAAAAGTGGAGCTGCTCATGGTCGTCGCTGCAAATGGGCGAGTGCCACCGACACACACACACACACACAATGCTCGTGTTTAGCAGAGCAGATGGTGATCGGACAAGTGGTGTGTTATCCGACGCACTGACAGCCTGGCCAAACAGCCAGCCACTCACAGCATTTCGCGCGTGCGCTCTGACTCGTTCTTCTCTCCGTGGCGCGTCCTTGTGCAAAAATCGGGCTGCACGGCGCGCTCCCCTGCAGATAATGGCCACCCTAGCAAATTATCAGTGCTCCCAGTACCTCGGCGCCTCATTTTTCGCATCTCCACACTGCTTTCTACTTCCGCAAATTTCTTGCGCGTGTGTCGAGCTATGGACACATGGGACGCGCGTGTCGATCAACGCGCAGCTCTCAAGGCTCAGCGCCGTGAAACCCAAGATGTGTGGAGTCGTATAGCGAGTATTTCACATGTATGTATGAGCGAGCGTGTCTCTACATCGCGACCATGACACTGACGGAGCACCGGGATTCACTCCTGCGAACAAAAGGATGCACGCTATGTTGATGAAGTTCGTGCCGCCTGCTATCCGTTGCCGGTTGTAGGTATGTATGCGGATGCTCCTTGGGTCTGACACTCATAGCAAATTTGCGATGTGGCGCTTGGTATACGAATCCCGAATGGCTCGAGTCGACATCGTACTTCAAATCGACGGACGGTCACATGCACCAATGGGATTTTAGTATGAAGCGCGCGAATCTACACCTCATCCCGTTGATCCAACCGCGCCATCAGCAGCAGCCGCAAGATGACGAAGCGAGTGTGGACCAGGCTGGTTCCGGCGCCACTACCGAGCTAACGGGATGCGTACTGATTGATTCTACTCGCCGAGGGAAGCGGTATCCAGATGCTTTGTCCAAGACCGTGCCAATCTGGTGTGCTGTTCTGAATCGTGCATCTCATCGAACTTTTGGCACACCAAGCGATCCACCTCCCTTGCAGATACCTACAGATACTGTATCACTCAGTGAAGCGGCACAAATCGAAGCTCGCTTGGATATGTGGGTCCACAAATTTTGTGCGTCTGACTTGGCTGTTCCGTGTCTTGAGAAGCCTCTTTGTCCCGTGTTCGTCCATGCACCACATATACCCACCTTGCCCACTTGTGCTATGCAACACCACATCGTGCTGGTGAGTGTCTCGCCAAGTGAGACACCCAAGGCATTTCACACCATGCATGCGTCTTACGTTCAGGGTGCGGGTGATGATCACGAAGCTTGGGCTCACGGACTCACACCTGCTTTGTTCTGGCGTCATCATCGGGAACTTCTTGCGCCTCATTTGCAGCGTGAAGATCGTGTTAATCTCGTGCACAAGCTCGTGCGAGAGGAGCGCGAGCGTTCTGGCCAAGTCCCGTGGCTAGCGACGGACAACTCAGCGACTCGAATCGACAGCACGTGCCTCTTTATCGCTGCACGCCCTCTCGCCCACTCATTTTCTCATCATGAGCGCTCTCGCTATGCATTCATTGTGCACTGTTCCCAATCTGAGCGGGAGCCATCGACAACACCTGCGACACAACAACAGCCGTGTGCATCGGAGACTCCACCTGTCTTACGCCTTGGCATAGATGCGTCAAAGCGTGGCCTCGGGTCCTTTTCCCGAGCGTTGCCTCTCGTCGTTGACGCTGTTACAGATGCATTAATATGGGAAACACGGAACAAGGAGCATCCACGTGGCGTGCTTGTGTGTTGTAGTGACGGTTGCCAGCTTAGCGGTGCTGTGGCCGTGGCAATACTGGCTGCATCATACGACCGGCACCGTCAGTTTCTCGGCACTGGTACAGATGCTCATCAAAAACTCACAAAGCATCGCAAGCGTATTTCCAAAGATGATACTCAGCGGCGACTTCAGTGGATCACCGGCTCTGTTCATTCGGTGAGCCAGACTTCTCCCAGTCGTGCGCATCTGCAGCGTGTGAATGCATACCTTATGGGTCCTCTACGTCAAGTACGTTTATGGGAGTAACGATACAAAGTTATTCTGTTTCTGAAAATTCCATAGCATTCCTTTTTCAGAATATTCACTCGGTACAGATGGTCGTCGACGTGGTGCACAAGGCTCGCACCAAAAAGGCCGTCCGTGCGAAACGCTGTAAGCTTGGTCGTAAGGCGACGCGCAAGCTTACTTACATTACATAATCACATATAATTATCGACCATGTTCGCGTGGACATGAATCGGGATGATGGCGCTTGCATCTGCCAGCTTGTTCTACCTTTGAGTGACAGCTGAGCAACTAGGGAAAAGCCAGCAGTTATATTTCGGTCCGAGAAATTCACGAACTGATCGTGCGCCATTATGTCACTGTCTGGTGGATGGGAAGTTCGGTTCAGCAATTCGCGGCGGCTCCCTTACTTTTATAACCCCACGACTCGTGCGTCTATGTGGGAATTGCCTGACGGGATCACGGAGGAACAGGCGCGCGCGTTGCCAGGCGGTCAGCTGCTTGGAGAAGCGTCGCAGAGCAACCGTCCGGCCCAGGTACGCGCAAGCCATTTGCTGGTAAAGCATCGAGATAGTCGTCGTCCTAGCAGCTGGCGCGAGGTATGTGTTTGCTGAAGTGATGAAATAAAACAGAGCTATGAAAGAATACTGACACATGCGCCTAGCCTACCATTACACGCACAAAGGACGAAGCAATTACACAGCTTCGTGAGTTCCAGCAACAGCTTGGATCACAGCCAAATGTGCAAACATTCTCGCAGCTGGCCGGCCAGTATTCGTGCGTATTACGGCTTGCCTACGTTGTGCTCACACTCATTATAGAGATTGCTCATCAGCGCGCTCAGGAGGCGACCTCGGCTCGTTTTCACGCGGCCAAATGCAGCGCCCCTTCGAAGACGCAGCGTTCGGCCTATCTGTGGGTGAAATGAGCGATATCGTCGAGACAGATAGTGGTGTGCATCTAATTCTCCGCACTGCTTGAGTGTGCGTGGGATGTCTTGGCTCACGACTGCTTCCCAAAATTTTGTGAACCCTTGACCCACTCATGAAATGAACTATATCACACTCTCGTCTATGCATGCCTAACACATCAAACCTTGTAATTTCATTTGTGGTCCACGCACCAACTCTTTTATTATAGGTGCTCCTTTCCCTTCACCCGCGGCACGACACATCACGTGACATATCTTGCGTACATGCCAACGAGCGGTGGCGTCAGGTAGGCACGCGCGCATGTAGACAAATGGCGAGCGTCGGTGGCCTAAGGGCGCGCCGAGCGTGCAAAAAAAAGCTGGCGTGTCGTCCGCGAGAATTCCGTTCGGCTACGCTTAGCGTTATCTGTCTATTTTTTGGCTCGCTCAAAGTCCACAACTACCACCCAAGTTTCCGGAGCCGGCAATCGAGTGGAATGGCCGCCGCTGCGACAATGCCTCCGCCGACGATGCGGCGCGAGTCCCACGCAACCGTCACCACGGGGTACAGTGCAGTGAGTTTCGTGCCGACAGAGTATGTGCAAACGGCCGTTAGCACGTACGAAGACCATGTTGTGATCGATATGTTGATCCCGCCCATGCGGTACCTCCCACCGACTCTGACAGTCTCGCAGCTAACAAGTCAAATCCAAGATGATCTCGTGCGTGAGCTTGAGAAGTTAGGGTTAGGCCTTGGCTCGCGCATTGCATCTGTAGCGCATCCCCGGAGCCAATACGCTGAAGCTGAGCAGTTCATTCGTGATGCGTCTGGACACTTGATTGATCCAGCTCTTCTCCCGCAGAACCATACAGAGTTCCAACGTGCGCGTCTTGGCATCCGCAGCTTGCGTGGCGAGCCACTGCTCACGTACTTCCCTAGTCCAGCGCCGGCTAACTCCAAGGTTGTGAATGGCGTCCCGACAACGTGCCCATGTGTGTGTTGCAGGAGTGGATGTTCAGGCGCAGATCCACGCACACGCAAACTCGCTGTGATTCCAGAGGCTCTTGCAAAAGATGTTCACGGCCGTACTATCGTCAATGTGTCTCCAGAGTCAGCCGCTCCCTCGTGGGACAAGACGCTACCGTCCACATCAAAGCCCTTGTCCTCCACGCTCCTAGGCGAGCCATTTACTGAGGCGAAAAAACCCGCTGTTTCAAAGGCCCCACTGTCGTCTTCGAAGCAGCCAGCTTCATTGTCCACGTCTCGATCGACGTCCAAGCCACAGCCCCAGCTCAAGCCACAGGCCAAGTCACAGTCACAGTCTCATCTGCTCTCGCGTCCGCAGCCACAGCCGCAGCGGCGGCCGACTTTGACGAAAATTAAGCCGGCCAAGTCGCTGAATGATCTTCGCCGCGCTGACAACACATTATGGACGCCGTCGCTTATTTCAACGGACTTGGACCCGACACCGCCCGTTCCGACCGTTCCCACTGATTATCTGGGCAGCTCGGTCAGCAGTCGTGACTTGAAGGTGCCGTCGACGCACAAGCACTCCCGTGTCATTCTTCGCCCCGGAGCTCCATCGCGTAATGCAGCAGCCAGTGCAGCAACGCCAGCACCTGAGACGAGTGGCTCATCAACTGACTCGCAGCTTCGCGCGCAAAAAGGCATGAGTGTTTTCGCTCCGCTACAGATGTCCGACGAGCTGCGTGCTGCGTTGACGCTGACTGACCTTGGGCCTCCGTATATCTCGCCCGACTTGAATCGACGCACGCCGCCGCTCTCGAGCCCATCGTCGTTAGGGTCTACACCACGTGTCAGAGATACGTGGCGCCAAGACTTGTCGCTCTCGCCGCCGGACACGAACATTGATGCAACGATTACTCCAATCGCTGCGCGCTACAGCCGCTCTATGTCCAACTTGCGGCAGAAGGCTCACCGTGATCAGGAAATACCGCCGATCCCATCCATTCCTCATGATCTTGCGCTTCATCCGTCGCCTGACCTGCACCATTCCCAAGGCTCTGTGTATCCCGGCACAGGCGCACGCATGCGGATCATTTCTGGTCAAGTGCCGTATCATCGGCGCGAAGGCGGCGGCGTATTTCCCATTGCATAACTGAAGCTTATCATGAGGAGCGACTGGATCTTAGGTTTTTCAATGCATCCACTATAAGACAAATCCACATACGACCAAGCACATTCCTTTTTTTTTTCTTATCTCATTCTTGCTTCGTTCTTCCTCTCTTTTTCGTCGGTAGTAAGTAGTCTAGTAGAACCGCGTACGATCCATGAATGCTATAAAGATAGACATCCCGGTGCTTCATCTCTTAGTACACACTCTGGTAGTTCTTGCCTCGGTTCGGGCGAGGCAACAAGTTGCCGTGCGACTCGACACCCTCGATACGGTGTGTTGCGTTAAGATTCTTGGTGACGGTAATTTGGAAGAGACTCGAGCCGCCCTCGCGAGCAATGATGACCGAGCTTGCGAGGAAAAAGTGCCAGAGGCGGTATAGCTTATCACCGTACTTAGCCTTGACCTTGGCCTCGTTCTTTTTCCAGTTCTTGAGCCAGCGGTCAATCGTAGCAGAATAATGGATGCCAACGACGTCGCACGATCGCACTTCAAAGCCAGCATACTCCAGCTGGCCAATGACCCAGTGAAGAGGACAGGAAGCATCGGCACCAGGGAAAATGTATTTGTTCATGAAGAGACCCCAGATCAGGTCCCAGTACTGCCAGCGAGGGCGCAGACCAGCGACCTGGAATACCATCACACCATCGTCATCCAGTAGGTTGTACACATTCTTCAGGAACTTAGCGTAGTGTCGGATGCCCACATGCTCAGCCATCTCTAGCGACACGATCTTGTTGTAGTGGCCCGGCTGCACAGGAATGTCTCGGTAGTCTTGGCACAGGATCCGAGCCTGGTCTTCCGAAATGCCATTCTTCTGCAGTCGCTCATTGCCGAATGCCGCTTGCTCCCGTGCAAGCGTCACACCCGTAACATTCGCGCCATAGTTCTTGGCGGCAAAGGCTGCGAGTGTACCCCAGCCACAGCCAATGTCCAGCACACGATCGTTCGGCTTCAGAGCTAGCTTCGAGCACACGAGGTTCATCTTGTTGTCCTGCAGTTCTTCGAGCGTCTCCTCCCGATTCGGATCCGAAATTAGGCCCGAAGTGTAGACCATCTGGGGGCCAAGGAACCACTCATGGAAGTCGTTGCCTCGATCGTAGTTGTCCCGGATCTGCTCCTCGTCTTGTCGTGAGCTGTGCGTCAATACATCCGGTAACATCTTAAATAAGACGTAGCGGAACAGTTCAGGCGTGAAGTGCATCGCTGCCCAGTCCCAGCGGTATTCTAGTACATCAAGCAGATCTCCCTTCACCTCGATTTTGCCATCAATGTACGCATCCCAAAAGATCTGCATGGGGATCTTGTTATAGCCTGTGTACTTACGGCGGAGCGACTCGTCTTGGATGTCGAGATAGTCTTCGATCGGCCGGTTCGGCAGCGTCACTTTCTCGTTGATTCGCGGTCCAGTCATGCTCATGATGGTCCAGTACGCAATCGTGAGTGGGACACCAAGCACAGCCACAAGCAAAATGTAAGACCTCCAGCCAAACCAGCTGGCCTTTACAAATGGAATCAAACGAAGTAGCACAGCCGGGCCCAGCAGCACCAGCAATGCCAGGTGCATGTTGTTGAAGCTTCCATTCCCTTCTGCTGGCAGCACGGCATTCTTGATCGTCGGGTAGTTGGTCAAACGCACCTTGCCACCAGGTGCCATTCTTGGCTGGGAGGTCGAAGAGGCAGACGCCGAGTTCGATGCGAATGGCATCGTAGTCGACTCTGTGGCGTGCGCTGTCCTCGTTGGAAGATTCATTGCCGCCTCAGCAGATGGCACGCTCGTGGCCGTATAAGCCGCAGGCTTCTCTGACGCACTCTGTCCACTACGAACGGCAGCAGGCTCCGTCGGCAGAGTCTGGTCAAGCCCAGTGGATGACACGTTCGTCACCGTTGACGCTGAGGCCGGGTCCACCAGGCCATGGCCTTCGAGCACGGTTGTCTCCTGTACAGGAGCAGGAGCGAATGAAGCTGTTGGCGCATGCAACGAGCTGTCAACCTCGGTGCTGGGCTGCACACCTGTCGTGACAGATCCACCTTCGTGCGCCACAGGCGCTGCTGCGTTTGCACTCACACTTTCTTCATGCAACTGATCGGACTCCTTCGCATTGATATTCCGCAGGTCATCTGCACGGCGATCGAGTGACGACGAAAACCTCTCCGCAGCCTCACTCGTCTTGTGTGAGAGCTTCTCCGTCGCACGGGCCGTCCTGCCCGTCAAAGAGTCCTGGGCACCCGTCGATTCAGCCTTTTCAGACAGTTGTTGCGCACGTTCAGACGTCTTATTCGCAAGGTTCCGAGCCTCCTCTTGCATCTTTGAAGCAACGGTATTGGCAGCGTCAGCTGTCTTTGCACGAATTTCCGACATGTCCATGATGCAAGAACGATGTGGTGGAGTCGGTCGGTGGATAGGGAGCTAAACTGATCACGCGGGTTACCACGGACGTGGGCCAGTGCCACTTTTCTTCGTTTGCGGTGGGCCCACCTATCACGCTCGAGTATTATGCGCGCATATTTCCTGTCCACTTGTCCCATACGTCATGCCACGCGATTCAGCTACGGCCAGACAGGTGGGCCTCCACTTAGGCGGGCCTATCCAAATTCCATCCACTCTGCCAAACCAGCTAGCGAAGATACGAACAGGTGGGCGGGTTACGGGGGTCTCTCCACACAGCACACCATCTTTTTCATGATTCCTGTGCCATGGCCACGTCGTTCTGGGCTCAGGCACATGGGCCAATTTTAACGCTTCTTTTTCGGGACACGCGTACGCAGCACGCGTGTCTTGCTCGCGTAGAGTCCTACTATGAATCAGAAAAACATGCCGGCAAGTACTTGACATGGGACGAAGCACACCGTGAGCGACTTTGCAAAGGGTACGAGGCATTTAATTTACCACTAAGCACGGTGGCAGAGTGGCTTGCTTCTATGCGAGCGCAAGTAGAAAAGCCAAAGGAAGTGCTCGACAAAGAGGCAGCAAGTACTAAACAGAAGACAAGCTCAGACCCAATTCATGATCCTGACGAGCCTTTCTGGCATGCTCATTGCTCTGCACAGGAGCGTGAGCTAATTGCCGAACTTACACGCCGAGGCATCCTTGATGGTTGTGGAACACTCGCATCTAGTGCACCCTGCATGTACCTGATCTCCGCGACTCTCACACAAGCAGACGCGGCCCTAGCTCACGAGCGTCTTCACGCATTATACTATTTTTCGCCAAAGTATCGCGATCTGCTTGCAATCCAATGGAACTCGTTACCGCGTGCTATTGCCTCCGCTATTGAGCTCGATCTGAAAATGCGGGGATACAAGCCATCCGTGTGGCAGGATGAGCTGGGCGCCTACCTTGGCATACGGGTAAACGGCACATCTAGTCGCCGTAGTGATCCTAGCAGTGAGTTTGGAAATAAGAGTGCTGCCACATGTGCTGAAATTCGGCAAGTCCTTTTACAGCAAATTCCTCAATGCTGGAAGCAAGATGTTGGCATGGACGAAGCTGGTGTAACGCTTACGAGACAGGATTTGGAGTGTGCGAAACATGCATTTAGCAATGCGTAATGACGCCTCTAGTAAAGCACGCAATCTGGTGATGAAAAAGTGACAACACTTCCGCGCCCTTCATAGTCTCGGAGATTACACGCAACTATTGCATCATTCCGATGATCATTGGAAAAAATTTTGCAGCCCAACATCGATCTGAGTGGCGGCCTTCGAGGCAACCCTTTTGCCAGTGACTTCCTGGTCCACGTGGACGTCCCTAGCTTTTCTCCAACCCAGGTTGCCGGGGAGGAAAGATGTGCGAAAATAGAAATTTATTTTTCTTTGGAGAAAGAGAAGCCCTGGAAAACGAGTGGCAAGTAAGAGCGCGTAAGGGAAAAAAAAAAGTATTTCTCGTTGTGACGCAGAAGATTTGGGTTTGAACGATCGTGTAGCTGCTTGAGCGGCTTAAGAACAGCAACTTATATGACACGATGAAACGCAAGGTATGTGAAGCTTCGAGGAACTGTACTCGTTGAGCTCGCTTTCCGGAGAATGTGAGAGTGCTAATGCCACATGATAGATCTTGTTGATGGGCAAGTCCGGAACCGGGAAAACGTCAATGCGATCATTTATTTTTTCGTCCTATCGACCTGAGGATACGAAACGACTTGGCAGCACAATTGAAGTAGAACATTCGCATGTGCGTTTTCCAGGTAATCTTGTGCTAAATTTATGGGATTGCGGCGGGCAGACATCGTATATGGAAAATTATATGACCGCGCAACGGAACCAGGTATTCAGTTCCGTTTGCGCGTTGGTGTATGTGGTGGATGTTGTTGGAACAGATGTCGACGGAGGGAGCGATGCAAGTGACTGGGAGACGGATCTTCGGTACTTCCGTGATTCTCTCTCGGCTTTGCAAACACATACGCCTGATGCTGAGGTTTTTTGTTTGCTGCACAAGATGGACCTTATTGAGCCATCTCGACGGAAGAATATCTACATGAATCGTGTTGCCGACCTGCGAAAAAAAGCTCGTGAAGTCTTAAATGAACATGCGTCATCATCGCCTCATGCGGCCCATGCAATCCATCTGCGCTGCTATGCCACGAGTATTTGGGATGCGACACTGTACAAGGCGTGGTCGAATATTGTGCATACCATTGTGCCAGATGTCCGGCACTTCGAGGCGAGTCTGTCAGAGCTGGCTGATATGTGTTCAGCGACTGAAGTTGTGTTGTTTGAGAAGGCTACTTTTTTGGTCATGTCGCATTACAGCCGGCTAGATGCGAATGAGACAGATGCAACAAAACACAGTAAAATGATGGATACCAACTCCGTTGTGCGGATAGATGATCCGCAAGACTCGAAAGAAGTGCTGCTAGCAGGACTTTCGTCGTCGATGTTGCCACACTCGGAGAATATGAATGACACTGCTGAACGCCATGTTGTTATGTCTGACGACAGATTTGAGCGTGTAAGTGAGCTTGTGAAGCAGTTTAAATTGTCGTGTCTGTACGTATGATGTTATCGTGAAAACTGACGCTCATGAAGTGGTTCGCGGGACCACATGCAAGCGTTTGAGCTGCGAACGCCGACGTTTCTTGCGTACATGGATGCACTCACGTCAAACACGTGCTTGCTTGTGATTGTGTCCGACCCTCGCATTCACATCCGGGCGATCAAGAACAATGTCGAGGTCTGCCGACAGCAGCTGGACGGGATGAACCCTGTCTCACAAACGAAAATGAAAAACTAAGCTAACGTGCATGCAGTGCCACAGTTTTCGTGCTGCATCTCTTGGAATTACTTGTATACACATACTATGAGGATACCCATACCCATCTGATCAATACTTGGGCGTTTTGAAACTCCAAATACACAGCTACATAAAATTCATTCCAATCTCCACTTTTCTATTCCATGCCCGTTGTGATTGGGACTGCCAACAAAGTAGCGAGTCGTGATTTTTTATCGCCAATTATTTGATCCCCAGTCGCCCACCTCCGCTTCGTTGGATTCATCGCCTCTCACACCTGGCCTACGAATTGGATCTAACTCGCAACTGGCTCCGAAATGCGGATGCTTTGGAGCGTGCCACGTATTCTGCGTGTAGGTCATCCAGCTCTTCCATCTGTTTGGATGCAGGCAAGGTTCATGCCCGTGCGGTATGCGCATTTTGATTCAAATGCATTCGTCCAGCGACTTGAGCAAGCGGGTATTACCCGTCAACAGGCAGATGTGCTTGTGACTGCACTGACAGACGTAATCAATGAGAGTATACAGAACTTTGCGCATAGTCTTGTGCGTCGTGATGAGGCAGAGAGTCACAGCTACACTCAAAAGGTACGCCATACACACATGCATTCACTAGCGCGTGCGTCTGGGGAATGCCAGGCAGATGAGCACGAAGGTGTTTACTAACTCTTGGGCGAAAAGGTCGACTTTGCGAAGCTCAAGTCGGAGATCCAGCTCTTGGAGCGTAGTGACTTTGTGCTGATGAAGTCCGAGAATGAGCGTCTCATGGCGGACGTTGAAAAGCTGAAGCAGCGTCTTCGTGAAGAAATTGCCCGGACTATGGCAGGTGTGCGTTTGGATTTGAACCTCGAAAAGGGTACGTTTATGGACTTTATGTGTTCCTTCATGCTTTCTCACACTTTGCAATAGGGCGTATTCGCGATGAGTCTTCTGTACATGCATCCAAAATCAAGGAAGTCGATACACGTATCGAGTCGGAAATCGCAGGTGTACGGACTAGTATCCAGAGTGCCAAGTTCAATGTGTTACAGTACTTGGTCGGTGTGGCTACTGGTGCTGGTGCCTTGCTGCTTGCGTATCTTCGGATGTTCCGTTAGGAAGCCCTTGCATCCAAGTTGGCCTTCTTATGTATCCAACATGTTGAACTTCTAGCTGCTAAAGTTGCCAAGTTGTTGTCCAGGACCGTGTTGATTGTCTCACAAGTTGTCTTTCACAGTTGATGAGATTTTGAACAAAAATAAGCCTTCTGGCCACCGTCTAGACCTGCTTGTCTATCTCTGGTTTTCTATTCGCACTTTGCTGCATCTTTATCACACGCATACCAACACAAACACACACACATACGCAAGATGCCTCTAGAATGAGTTTTTTTGCTTTTTCTTTCTTCGTACCTTTCCTGTACATGTTATAGCTACTACGATGTTGGTGGACCCGGCCTTCTTATTCGTCTTCGAGCCAACAAGGGCTGGGCCTTGGAGAGGCATATATTGTGCCTGGTAGACAAATCGACTTCATGGCCCGTGATTGGCAGGTCATACATAATTCCACTATCTAGTGTGTCCTTGCCACCAAACGGATTCATCTTCGCTACCTGCGCTTGCAATCGCAATCCTGGTCCATACAGACTCTGTTCTCGACCTTTAACCGACACAAAGCTCCCTACTCGTGCATTACCATGCTTGTCAACCCTGGTGGGACACATATCACGTCGCATCATCAATATCACACTGATGGATTGGATGCGTCTGAACTTGAGCCCACGCCCATGGCAATGTTTCAAAAATGGTTTCAAGCTGCCGTTGATGCAGGCGTGACTGAGCCTGAGGCTATGACTCTGTCGACGACGGCTTTACCAGACGTTCCAGGACCCGCGGATGCGTCGTCTCCCACTGACAAATCCCGGTGGCGCGTACAGGCGCCTCGCCCCAGCTCTCGAACAGTTTTGCTAAAAGGTGCTGACGAGCGTGGCTTCTTCTTCTACTCAAACTATGCATCGCGCAAAGGTGACGAACTTGCTGCAAATCCATGGTGCTCTCTTTCGTTCTACTGGCCACAAATGCATCGGGCCATTCGTGTGCTCGGATGGGCGGAGCGTGTGCCACGCAGTGTATCCCAGGCCTATTTTGATACTCGACCCATCGGCAGCCGGATTGGTGCGTGGGCAAGTCCACAAAGCCAGGTGATCCCGTCGCGCGAGTCGCTCGAGTCACTTATTGCAGCATGCCAACGCAACTTTGATAATCCGACCTCAGACGACGCGCACATTCCTGTACCCGACCATTGGGGTGGGTACATTGTGGTGCCTGATGAGATTGAGTTTTGGATCGGTCGGACGAATCGCTTGCACGACCGGTATCGGTACTCGCGCAATCCCAACACCACGCTGCCTGTCTCGGATGCATCGTCTTGGGTGCTTGAACGCCTTGCCCCGTGATCCATCCTAGAACGACCAAAGTGCGTGCGCGCAGCGCGCGGCTTGGTGCTGTAGCAGGCGTTAGCCACGAGTCGACACACTCGCTCCTCTCACATCGATATGATGTGCATTCATGCCTGATTCGTCGCGGCATGTACAACAGCGCACACAGCCTCTCGGCTGTATTCACCCGCTGACGTCTCGAGCGAGTGCCAGACCGTGTATGCTTGGCGTACAGTAAGCCAGTGGAGCCAGGCTCCCAACAACACACAGACATGGAAGATCTGGTGAGAGGCGCCAATGTAATCGAACGTGTAAGGTGACCAGCGCTCGGGGATGTGTGCCACGTAGATCAGAGCGCCTCCAATGTACACGGCGCCGCTGAGCATGAGGAACCGCGCTCCCAACACGTGTGTGACAAAGAACCAGTCACGCGCAATCAGAAAGCCATGGACAACCGGCAAGACGGCACTGAGGCCCAGCGCGATGAAGATCATTGCTCGCAACGTCTTGTACTTGGGCACAGTGAACTTTGGCTGCGTCACGATGTACAGTGCAATGGTGCCCCAAATTGTGACCAGTGTCGTATACAGTGTGCGCAGATGTGGGTGGCAATGGAAGCCGAAATGCAGGGCAGGCACGTTACTGCCGACAATGAGCAAGACAATGCCAGCGTAGTCGAGGCGGTTGTAGCTTAGGGCCGTGCGTTCTGAATGGCAAGCGACTGTGTGGTATGTAGCACTACAGCCCAAACATGCCATAGCAGAGAGCAAGAACACGGAGAGAAAGGCCAAGTCATCTGGTGGTGCACGCACGTATCCCAAACGCTGTGTCTGAGCATCGGCCTGTGCAATTCTGAGTCCCAAGCCTGGGTATCGCTCGAGAATGTCAGGAGACGGAAGAGTGTGTAGCGAGAAAATCGGCCATGGGCCACCAGGGAGCCATTCGTGCAGATCTGCGAGCTGCAAGAAGAGCAGCAGGATGGCAATGACTGCCCCCCACATGTGTGTGTGAATATTTACCGTTTCGTTGTGCCAGTAGCACCAGACACTTTTCCAGCATTTGTAAAAAGTATCGTGCAGATAGTGTGTCTGTTCCTTCTTCTCGCCCACATGATCAACAGAGCTGGTGTTTTCGCTGGTGGGTTTATCGACGCACGCATCGCCGGGACGACGGTAGCCGCTTTGTATGTACGGCACGTGCTTGGCTTTCTGTTAGATCAGGCAGGCTTAGACACGTACACCAAGGAGGCAGCTCTTCGTACGAAACAAGGTAGCGAGACGATGACGGTCGTGCGTGCGTTGCCGACATGGCTGGGCGTCACGACGCAATGTCGGGTGTGAAAGTGCAAGGCATCCTACTGCGCCCGTTCTTTTCCACATGCTTTCAGACACACGCGGCTGCCAGTGCTCGAAGCCCCGCCGTCCCCTTCTTCCCACCCATGCACAAGTGTGGAGGGCACCAGGGAACAGGGGGCTCCACTTGCACATTGACAGATAGGCGTGTGTGTTGGTGAGCGGTGTATGTCCACGATTCAGTGATATTGATCGCCACCAACCATTGGGGGACGTTCGCGCGCATCACACGCATCATGGAGGATAGCTCTTTGCGTGGCGTGGAAGTGCAGACAAGCGCGACGGCGGGATTCATTGGCTATGCAGGGACATACACATTCGCAGCTGCCTTGCGCGCGCCCTTGCGTGTAGTTGTGTATGTGGGACTGGCGTTATGCTTTGCACACACTGTATGCGCAGAATGTCTAGGTCCAGAATGTGGTCGCAAATCGTATGTGCCACCAAGACCGGTTCCGCCGTGGCATGATGACACGTCAGATGCAGGCTTCGTCGGAGCACGAGAGCAAGAGCCTGTTGTAATGGTGACAACGCCGTGGACTGAATTCACCACTATGCCGTTCAAATTCCTCTACTTTGTGGGGGTATGGCTCCTCACCCAACTACACACTGTGCTGCAGCTTTTATACAACCTGTTTTTCGCTTGGCCTTACCAGACCGTCCGCCCAGTCATGGAGGCTTGTGGACACATGCTCTTGATTATCTTTGCACCTATTGTTTCTTTATGGAAAGTTATGTATACAGTGCTGATTGTGTGGCCAACACATACATTTCAGTCCATGTCACTATGGTTGTACCAGCTATACGTGGTGATAGGGATCGGCGTCTGCTTTGGCGTCGCGATTGGTCTTATGAGCGTTGGATGGCTGTATTTAGAGCGTCAATTGTACATAGCACGAGCGCCTCGCACCGTCATAATCAAGCCTAAGTAAGTCTTACGTAGCCAAGATAACTACGTTTTCATGCAGGGGCCATGTACTGACTTTGGTCGGCTGATCACTCGTTATCAACGATGCGCGGTCGCGTGCCTATAGAAGTTTTGTAGTGCAGGCAACCATCATCAGTAAGGGTACGAGTGGAAGGCAGCTGAGGCTGTATGGGAGTCTTGGAACGCTTCCACGTGACCACTTCATGTGCGTGGCAGCAACGGCGGCGGCATCAGTGGTGGAGGGCGTGTGACGCGTCTTAGTCGGTGGATTGGCATTCTAGTTCGTCCACGACAAAGGCTGGACGAAAGAGAAAGCGAGAGAGAGAGAGAGAGAGGGAGAGAGTGAGAAAGTGTGCGTGTGTGTTTGTGTCTGTGTACAAGGGTGCGAGTGTGAACGTTTGCTTGTACCGGATACATCATGTCGTCCTCTACTGGAAAAGCACAGGCGCCAGGATACGAGCTGCCTTGGTATGTGTGTGCGCGAAAAGAGGGTCGCTATGTGTACTAACAGAGCCTTAGGGTAGAAAAGTACCGGCCGCGGTACCTTCGTGATGTTGTCGGAAATAGCGCGACAGTGGAAAGGTTGCGGGCTATTGAGGAACATGGAAATTGTCCACACTTGCTGTTGTCGGGGCTACCAGGCATAGGAAAGACGACGAGTGTGCATTGTCTGGCGCACGCATTGCTGGGCGACGCCTACAAGGAAGCTGTCCTGGAGCTAAATGCGTCGGATGATCGCGGTATTGATGTGGTGCGAAGTAAGATCAAAGCATTCGCCCAGAAAAAAGTGTCGCTGCCGCCGGGGCGGCATAAGATCATTGTGCTGGATGAGGCTGATAGCATGACGCCCGGTGCACAGCAAGCGTTACGGCGCACGATGGAGATCTATGCGCCAACGACGCGGTTTTGTTTTGCATGCAATCAGTCGAATAAGATCATTGAGCCGATTCAGAGTCGCTGTGCGATCCTGCGCTTTGGGCGTATTTCCGATGAAGAACTGCTGCGTCGGCTTCTCCAGATCTGTGAGGCAGAACATGTCAAGTATTCGGACGAGGGACTCGCCGCTGTTGTCTTTACGGCAGAGGGCGATATGCGACAGGCTGTGAACAATCTGCAGTCGACTTGGACAGGCATGGGCTATGTGAGTCCGGACAATGTGTTCAAGGTGTGTGACCAGCCGCACCCGCTCGTGGTCCGCGATGTGTTGGATAAGTGTTATGCTGGTCGAGTTGATAGTGCGCTGGATCAGCTTGAGAGTCTCTGGTCGTTGGGGTACTCGAGTCTGGACATTGTCACGACGCTCTTCCGTGTGGTGCGGACGATGGACAGTTTGCCAGAGGCCGTGAAGCTGGAGTATATTCGCGAGATTGGTTGGACGCATATGCGGACGTTGGAGGGAGTCGCGACATTGTTGCAACTAAGCGCTTTGGTTGCTCGACTTGCCAAGCTGGTGCGTATGCGAGTGGGCGCGATGCACCCGAGTACTAACGAACGCGTCGCAGGCCATGGACCCTCAGCTGTTTGAGCTGAAGTAGAGTGTGGAGGCGAACATCCATCCATCCATGCACACGCAGACACACGGGCTGAAGCTGTCGGCAAGGCGCAGAATGCGCGCCCCCCCGCGCTACCCCCATGTCTCAAGCCGGCCCACTCGTGTCGTTACTGACGCCTTCACTCGTACTTTTCTTGTCCTTCCAACCATGTAGATATGTATGCATTAGGAACTACGGAATGAATGCGGCGTTTGACCAGCCAACGCGCGCAACTCGGCATTGTCGTGCCGCAGCTTAAGATGCTCCTCCTTCAGTCGCCGCAGCATGTTTTCTGTATTGCGCACGAATTGTACGGCCGTCAGGTAATCGTTTTCCAGCTGGGAAGTGCGTGACTCGTGCTCCTCTGTGGCCTCGATGAGGCGGCGCTCTGCCTGCTCAGCACGCAGCCGAAGCGACTCGAGCTCCTGCCGAGAGCTTGCGCCCTGGCGAAGGCGGACCTCCCACTCTTGGTTCATGTGATGCAGCTGATCCTGCGCGCGTTGCAGATCCATCGCATTCAGCTCCGCCGCGCGCTTCTGCGCATCGAGCTCGCGCTGGAGCTCCAGCACACGCCGGCTCTGCATAAACTCTGGGCGCGCAAGCGTGTCGTCGTCAGGCACATCGACCTTGTGCTCGTGGAGCATCTGCTTCAGCGCCTGGTTCCGGATCTGCGCAGCTTCGAGCGCGCGTGAGTGTTGCTCGTCCTCGGCTCGTGATGCGTGGCTCTTGTCACGCAGTGTCGAGAGCTCATGCAGTGCGGATGCCAACTGCTTTCGCTGCGAGGTGATCTCGGCAAACAGCTTGTTGTTGGTGCGCTGCAGCTGCGTACTGCGATCGGTTGCCTGCTGCAGGGTTGTGGCCATGC
>ERZ501061.188-NODE-188-length-23683-cov-4.336000_pt1 | contig 23683 bp, 9 predicted proteins | sample MGYA00510854_ERZ501061 | MGnify/ENA primary metagenome ERZ501061 (study PRJEB25958, sample SAMN03398515) | human skin metagenome | study: EMG produced TPA metagenomics assembly of the Human Skin Microbiome Metagenome (human skin metagenome) data set.
CCCACCATCACAAACCCTTTTTTACAACCCTCCAAAAAATTTAAAAAAAAAAACTTTAATACACCAAAATGATTAGCTAGAAGGTATGTTCGTACTCTAGCACGTCGCGAGTCGGTTCGGACATGTCTACCATGGGAGAGGAAGATGCACGTGGGGAAGCCACTGGTTTCTTGCTCCTACCTGCACCATTCGAGGGAGCACGACGTGAATCATTCCCGCGGCCCGAGCGAACAGGTGGGTAATTGGAGCAAGTTGAAAGACCCATGAGTTCACGATCCAAATCATCGTAATCGTTGCTCTGCAACTCTCCAATTGTTTGAGTGGTAGGTGGCTCGGCAGGTGCGTATTCATCGCTCTCGTACCCAAAATTTGTGCTGCGATCGTAATCATGTCGAACAATGAGATCTTCGGGAGGAACTTGACCACCTGATCCATGTCGGAACCCGAAAAAGCGCTTAGTGCGTGACTTGAGCGACTTACTTTTGGATCGCACCGGCATGGGTTCATAGGTATTTGCCGTAGGAGCACGTCGTAGCGACGGATTCGACGCTTTTTGCCGGGCTATTCTGGCTGATCGTCCATGCTCATTGTTAATGTAACGATCTGGTTCAACAAGTGCATGTGGATCATACATTTCAACAGTATCGTCGTCATCATCTTCATCCATGTAATGAGCACGACCTTCGTCATCGTACTGAACGGGGCGAGACGCATTGATATACCGATCCGCCCACCGCCGGTCCTTTCGCACACCTCGATCCTCATTCACGAGGCCTGAACGTTTAAGCCACTTGGGTGTTCGGTCTGGACGGCGCGAATTGTCACGTACACGCTTACTCAGTAAGTGCCATGCTAATCATGGTCGAACGCACCTGAATGAAGAAGTTATGCACCTGAAGACAATGTAAGATCCCATTTCGTAACTGTCATATCCATACTTACATGACCTGGAATATAACCTGCTACTGTTAGGAGAACATTGATGAAAAAGTCTGTTCCAATGCCAAATCGAATGAAGACAGCAAGGGGTGGCACAAGAATACTAAACAAGACAATGAAAAAGAGATACAAATGACGCGGTGTCGGCTTTCTTTTAGAGTCAGTCTGAGTTGCAAGCAACGCACAGCTCTCTGCGACTTCCTGTGAGTCCAAACAGGGCCATGATCAACGACAAGTGCAGATGTCTCTGGAACACTGGATCGAATAGTTGCGCCCCAAGCACAAATATACACACACACACGCACACTAACCCAAAGACCCCCACACGCATCAGTTGAGCGGGGTTGAAGTTCCACTATGGAGGTGTGTCTCCTACATGATGAACCCCAGTCTCCACACCCCAGAGCGGCACGAGCACGAAAAGCTCACTCCAGGTCGGCTGCGTCCGGCTCGGCCTCGACAGACTCGACAATAGAGCGCGCGGGTTGCCACACCATGACGATGTTGTCTTCAGCAGCCGTTGCAATCTTCCAAGGATCTTGCGGACTCCAAGAGAGATCGGTCGGGCGGCTAATATGTCCTCCATGCACAAACAATAACTCAGACGGACCATCCTCAGCATCTTCGGCGGTCTGCTCCTCCCCAATACGGCTCAGATCCCAAACATTTACGCGTCGGTCGGCTGATGCCGAGCACAGAACTGTCTCATGATGTGGGGACCACGCAATCTGTAAGATTTCTTCATTGTGAGCTTCTAGCGAGTGCAGGTGGGTGCTGAGGTTTCTCAAGTCCCATAGGCCGACAGTCTTGTCGCCCGAACCCGTCGCCACGATGTATTCGCTTGCAGGACTGAAGGAAACCGCATTTACTTCCCCAGTATGTGCTTCAACGCGGTACTTAGGCACCTCATTCGAGTCACGCGTATCCCAGAGTAACATTTGTCGGTCATCGCCCACAGAAGCAAATAAATGTTCGTGGTGGTTGTGCCAAGCCACGTCTTCCACAATAGCTGAATGACCACGATACGTGCGCACAGGATTCAAATTCTTGCTTTCTTTTTGATACGCATTTAGATCCCAATGACAGACTGTCGTATCCTCAGACGCACACAAAATATGTCCTTGTCGGATAGGGTTCCATGAGAGCCCATACCCCTCTCGTGTCTGACCCTGCAGTACAATGTCTGGACGGCACTTGCCATCGCTATCTGGCTGATTGCTGTGCTTTGTGCGATCAAACACGTAGGTAAGTCCATTCACGGCACGCGTAGCGATCAGATCACAATTTTGCGGGCAATATCGTGCGCGGTTCACCTCGCCTTCATGATTAATACGCTGCGTCACCTGAACACGAGTCGATGCAGATGAATACGAGCCGATTTCTATCATGTGAGACCGTGCGAACGGAACTCCGTACATACCTCCTTTTTCTTCATCGTAATCTTTTACGTCCAGCGTACTGTTATCTGTGTTGGGTAAATTCACCGTTGCAATCTGCAAGTAGTTGTTATCTTGACCTGATGTATGCGTTCCCAGCAGTAAACGATGCCGCGTAAACCCTTTCTCAGCAAACACTTCCTTGTCAGGCATCCACTGCATCGTTAACGTGGGCCATTCGAGTGCGTGCGTAATGACCATATCATAGAGGAATGGGGAATTTTTTTTCCAGACTGAAAATGTGAGAACCCATGCTCCTTATACCGTTTTTCACGTACTTTTGTATTCCTACATGTCAGCAGGTGATGCATCCACATACCTCATTCGATATCATGGCCATGTTGGCCGACGCCTCATCTTCAGCGATCTCGACGTTCGACATGGCACTTGTCGTTAGTGTCATGCCGTCGCTCACGCGACGGGAGAATCGCGAAGAGTGCCACGTGGAGCCACGTGTTGCAGCGCGTCGCAGCCCTGGCAGAGTGCGAGACAGCCGTTGCACGCACATTCTTGTTGGGAGCGCCAATGGCGACAGCGACAGGCGTATCATGTAGCGACGCGCCCAGTGCTACATCGTTTTCCAAACTCCGACCCATATGCGTTCGTCTCTTGCGCTTGTCAGTATTGCCGCCAAACGATCCAGCTATTCCGCCCGCCCTGGCTGAATTGCATGCTTGCCTTTCGACATGTACGACCCTTTCGCCAGCACTGATTCACTATGTATTCTATCCCTTATCGGAGCTTTTGCGCACACATGAATCAAGTCTTTTTTCTTTTCCAGACAAAGTTCGTTCTCTCATCTTCTCCGTATTACACCAACTCGCCCGTGACTGGTGGCGCGCATGGACGTGGGAGCATGTATGTGCGCAGAATAGTGCAGTCCCAGCAGCAACACCTAGAAGCATAACGAATGCGCCAGATTGGAGAGTGTGGGAGCAGTTATTATTTCTGGGCATTATGACATTAAGTGGTGGACCGGCTTCTGCACCGGTGAGAAATAGCGATGAAACTCGCTACATGATCATGCAATTTCTCTCTCGTATGCTTGAGCCGCGCACGTCGATCCCATCTTTGCCTTCTTGTTCCCAAAGTGCTGCGTGGGAGTGGGACGGGACGTCAGACTTACCCTCACTAGATGACATGGACGGGCCTAGACAACTCTACCCTTCAATACAACAAGTCGCAGCTGCACGCGAGAGTCGCGCTTGCTCTGGCGCTCTGGCACACATTCTAAAGCTCGCTCTGGATACGGCCCGTGATACAAGCGCAACCGATAATCTGCGGCTACTCGCTTTGGATTTAGTTTGCATAACAACCATAACCTGGATGGGCGGTTGCACTGGTTTGTTAGACGATGCCGCCCAAATCAACCTTTCTGCATTGCGAATACAGAATGTGGATGCAGATTTCAGTGCTTGCAGTGAACGGCTGCGTCCTTTTTTGCCTGGTGTTGCCAGTTCTCTCGTCAAAGTGGCCACAAGTAATAGAACACACGCACCGATTGTTGCTCGCGCCATCGACATGTTATCAGCGATGCTTGTCGTGTGTCTGGATGACTCGCTCACAGCCGCGTATCGTCCAGCGCCACCTACATATAATCTGCCATCCAAGTTGGAGGACTTTGCGAGTCTTGATTGGGGCATGCAGCCTAGCAACACGGACTCCGAACGCGATTCAGACGCCATAAGTGATCAGAGCGATCCAAGCACGCCGGCCACGTCTGTAAGAGATGATGCCCTTGAATTGCCTTGGTTTGAACAGACGATGCCGCCTCTTTTACTAGTCATTCAAGCTCTCACTTCTTTACATGAGCGTGACGATGCACCTGTCCAACTCGCGCTCGCACGGTCGGCACATCTGCTCCTGCTACGTATGCATGAAACTCTCGAGTGGGCAAGGCAGGACACTGAGATGGATCCTTGCGAGGCTTTGACGTGTTGTCTGCTTGATCTTGCACATCCTTCCAACGCAAAGACAGTCGTTGAATGTGCGAGACATGCTGTGCAAGACACGGGGAGTATCGTGCTTTCTGTCCTAGACCGTGTGTTAGATATCGCACTATCTTCTTTGTCTGGCTCTATTACTCGAGTACATGATACCTTTGTGAGAATGCATGCGGACAGAGTTGCCGTATGTGTATCAATTTTGTCACGAGAGCTGCGCGACGCGCAGTTTCAGTCAATGAATTTGGCGTTTTTGCGACTCGCTTCGTCTGACGCTCAGTTCGAACGCTGGATCGATCCTCTAGCACGTGCGTTAAGTATGTCCAGCGATGCGTTGGAATTGATCGCAGATGACTCAGTTCCACATGTATCGCTTGTTCTTGCCGACCTGGAGCCTAGCACGATGGATGCACTTGCCCTTATGTGGTCGGAATGGGGCCAAGCGACAGCCATATTCCTGCAGTATGCCGTACAAAAGGGATCGACAGTTCGATACCAAGACGTATTTGCCCTTCCCCTTTATATGATGGAATCTGCCCGGCTTTGCCGCCTCACAGACATTGCGCGAGCACGCGCTCTCTTATTCGCGATGAACGAAATGATGCTAGGAATGAGTGGTCTTTTCTCGGCGCGTGACACGGAAGTTTGGATGGCTCTGCCGCAAGGACGCGCTATCCGGAAAGCTGTACATGCATTCGCACGACGTGTTGTACAGAGTATCCAACATGCTTGGCAAGCCGAGTTGGAAGAACCGAATGATTTCGAACAGCCTCGGAACAAGCTCAACAGTATTATGTCTGCTAGCCCAACACAAGACACTGAATTGCTTCGCGGCATGCCTATGCATGGAGAGCCCGCATTGCCTGTTAAGACCGGCCCTGCACTGGACGTCTCTTTTGTCGAGAGCGCGCGCATCGAGTCTGGTATGACTCAGCGAGCAGCTCCTGAAAAGTTAAGAATAGAGCGCGCGCGTGAAAGATACCTCAAGATCCGCGATCACTGTGATGCTATTAGCCTATGTGTTCTGGCTTCAGCAGTGTCGCTTCTTGGTGTGTCATGCCGTCCGCTCCTTCTGCATATCCTATACCCTGTTCTCGGCGCTTTAGGACGACGCAGCGAATTGGTTCGACGTGCCGCCCAATACGCATTGGAGTGTATGGCAGACGCTTGTGCCTATCCGGACGTACGGAGTTGTGTGCTTCATCACACGGATTATGTCTTGGGAGCAGCGAGTCATCGACTTGTCTCAGGACTACGCACAGAGCTATATGCTGGTGTCACGATTGACTCGATCGAGCCCGCTCCTACAACGGCTCTCATGAGTGCACGCGCAGCACCATGGGTATTGGTCCAGATCATCGAAATGCTTGGCATCGAGGCACTTCCATGGGTCGAGGATGCTGTGGAAGAAGTGCTGACGGCGCTAGATCAGTTTCATGGACACGAAGATGTCTGTGATGGCCTTCTCGCAGTCCTTGCACGCCTCGTCGCAGTCATGGCGCCCGTGCAGTCTGTAAACCCCACACCTGCTCCGAGATCGTCAGATGCGATCGAAGAGTTCCGACTTTGGATTCAGAGATCAACGTCTACAGCTAATGACTTAGCAGAAGCGCCAGCGAACACGAAAGTCCCGGACCAAAATACGAACGAGGACCCGAATCCACCACCTGACCGTCTTCAAACTGTTGTGTCCGACATTCTCGCCCGGTGTGTACCATTCCTTAGTCACGTGGACGCTCATCTCCGTGTGCGAGCTTTGGATATGCTTCGCGATGGCGTTAAAACATTAGCACCGCAGAATCGTACAGCAGAGCTGTATCCCGTCTTGGACCGGGCATGGCCATTGATCCTTACACGATTAGGCACAAGCTTTTCAAGTGCCGGGCTCCAGTCAGAGAACGATCTGAACGTATGGATTCATGCCACTATGCTCGTGTCAGCCGTGGGTCAATGTGCATCTGATGGTTTCGGTCGGCGCATTCTCAAAGATGTGTGGCCCCGTTGGAACACCATGCTGCACGATCAACGAGGCATTGGCAAACCAAAGCACGCACGTATTTCGTATGCAGCTCTGCTGCCCAACAATACGCCTGCCGCCGCCCAAAGGGAACAGGATGCCACACGCATCGGGCTCTACGATGAGCATGCGACGAACGGGCGCATAGTGCGTGCCATTGTTGAGGCCCTTACGAGCGTAATCACGAGTTTGGGAGAAAGGACCGAAAGTGCCGCACTTTGGGATATGGCCACACATCCCGTGCTACTTGATACCCTTGATGCACGGCAGCCTCCAACGATCCGGCAAGCTGGCGCTTTTTTGTACTCGAGTTTTATCCGTGCAGATAGCATGGCAGTATGGATCCTGCTCCGTGCCGTCGCCGGACAAGGACCTCCCTACTATTTACAACGACCCATCCATTGGGCCCCAGAACTCACATGGTAAACAAGAAACGCAGATCATCGACACTGAGACGGCCCATCGCAGAGTCGTCATTCCCAAGAGCTGCATCAACCATAGCACCTGTACAGTTAGAAATACGCGAATCCATTGTAATGAGTCCAACGTACTTTTTTTGTTTTGCAACTCAATAATACGACTTTCAATGCTGTTCTCAATGATCATGCGCTTCACCACAATCGGTCGATGCTGTCCTAGTCGATGAATCCGGTCCATGGCCTGCACTTCGACAGCAGGGTTCCACCATGGATCCATAAGGTACACGCGAGATGCTTCTGTGAGGTTCAGTGCAACACCGCCAGCTTTAAGCGAGACAAGAAACACCGTGATCCCTGGATTTTCCATAAAAAGACGGATCGTCCGGTCACGAGCATCGGGGGTCATATTTCCCTCAAGACGGCAAATTCGGAATCCTGCACGCTGAAGCCGAAAAGCTATGAGGTCCAGGAAGTTAACAAACTGACTGAACACCAGACTTTTGATCGTTCGGTCCGGCTGTTCTCGAAGGTGTGTGAGCTCTTCCACCAAAGCCTCAATTTTGGTACTGGAATGCCAATTAGCAAGATCCAATCGCGACAAAATGCCTTGGCGCTTCGGATCACCACGTACGGCCAATGGCTGTGGCGGCTCAAGAGCCGGTGCATCGAGATCCACGGACAAAACAGCATGGCAGTATGGGCAGTCTGGCTCATCTTGGGTGTCACGCCTGAAGCTTGGGTCTTGATCACCCTCAAAGCTATTAAGATACTGCTGCATACATGCCCGACAAAACACATGGCGGCATTGGGATAGAATGGCATCCTCTGCTTCCTCCAAGCACAGCTTGCATACATTGACCTGATCAACGTCGCCGAGCAAATCCACATTCGACCGCGTTGCCGAACGAAGGACTAGGTCCGGGTGATTTGACATCTGACGCATGCGCGTTAGAAGAGTAAAAATGTTGCTGTAATTGTTCAGTACAGTGCCTTGATCAAGAAATGTGCTAAACTTGCGCGTCGTCGAAGAGTACAGGCTACGATACAGGTCCTCTTCTTCAGGACTGAAGTAGTCACGACGCACTTCGATTGTGCGCGGCGGCAGCCCCATGTCATCTGCTCGCTCCAGCTTCGTGCGGCGAAGCATGATACAATCAAGCAGGAGACGAAGCCTAGCAAACGCCTCCTCGCCTTCGCCTTCTTCAGTTCCATCTCGTTGAATAGGACGAAGAATCATAAAGTTCCAGAAACTCAAGTGAACCATTGGTTTGTGGCCACAGTGGACACAGTAGCTATTATTATGAAACTCCCACGATGCCGACTTGCACGAGCATTGCCGACAGTAGTAAAAAGCGAACGGATCACCACCCAAAAAGCGAACCATTGTATACAGTTCGCCAACGCGGTTTTGAAGTGGCGTACCACTTAGGCACCATTTAAAGTCGCTCTGTAGTGCAAAGGCGCTGCGTGCCGTGTTGGAAGTGCGCTCTTTGATGTGATGCGCTTCATCAAGAATAATTCGTCGCCATTTCATTGCATGCAACAAGCTTTGCTCACGCACATGTCGGCCATTGCGCGTGACACCATAGCGGTCACGACGAAATGTGCTTTCCAGAACAGCGTACGAAGTCAGAACTACGTCCACAGTACTGAGGGTGTCTCTGTCTCTGGATCGCTGTGCCCCATGCCAAACCACAACGCGAAGACCGGGAGCGTACTTCTGCATTTCGTTACGCCACTGGAGAATAGCTACCGTCGGAGCAACGACGAGACTTGGCCGCTTTGGATCAGCAACAAGAAGGCTGATCATCTGGATCGTCTTTCCCATGCCCATTTCGTCTGCCAAAAGTCCGCCACGCCATACTCCCTCCTCCTGGTGCTGCAGCCAATACAAACCCTCAAGTTGAAAAGGAAGAAGTGAGATAGAGACTCCCTCGGGCTGCTCAGCACGCGGTGCCTGCTTTGTCTTGTCGCGCCGCAGTGTCTGAAGAGAATCCCAGACAGCAATAAGCTCGGGATGCATGCGGTTTAATTGAGCAAGAGACCGTTGAAACTGCGTAAGTGCAAAGACAGAAAGATACGTACGCGAGTGAGTTTAGGCTTTTCTTGTTTTTTGTGGCAAACAAGCTGGGCAAGTGGCGTGTCGCTGTCTGTGTCAGAGACGGCCTGTGCACGCTTCGCAGGCACATTATGTGAGCATTGATCTAGCATTCTCGTACTACCATCAGTTCTGAGATGCGACGACTGCGAATCTTGAATCATCTTCGACCGCCGCTTAGGACAATCGTCGTGGTCAGAGCTCAATAGACCAAGCACGGGCTCATCTTCTTGCTTCACGCCCATGCGCTTCGGATCAGTAAAAAAATTGGCATCTTGCTTATCCCCTAAATCTGAATCCTTTATGGCGAAGATAGCTCGCTCGTGCCGGTCAACATCGCTTAAGCTCGAGCTCGAACTTGCGCCAGAGTCTTTAAAATCAGACTCATCTTCCTCCGAACTCGCGCTAGCCGCGTCTTTCTCGTCGTCATCATCAGAATAGTCTTTGTATACGACGCGGGGTGCTTTTGCCGCTCTAGTCCTGTACGGACGCATCCCCCAAACAAACTCAAGGGCGTGTGACACTGCAGGATTCAACCATTGGTTTCAACGCGCGTTACTCGGTTGTCAATCGCGCCCACCTCCACCAAGGAGAGACAATTGATAGGCAATCTCTACTGTCCTGTGCACACACGTGATTCGATACTACGGCTTTTCATTACACCTCATTGAACGGCAGACAAGGGATCATTTTGGAATAAGGCTGCCCAACCAGAGCGGCTGCTAGAGGCTCCTCTATTCTTATGCTTCCGACGTCTGCCGCCAAACACATCGCCAGGCAGCGAAGAGGGGGACTGTGGCGTTGACTGATCCAATGGACGAGAAGTGCCCAACTTCTGGGGCGTTGCTGAAATGAACGAAGGAATCTCAGGAGGCAAGTCAGGATCAAGTGGCCTTGGCGAGTACAGCGCTGACGTCGACGACGATGGATATGCTAACCCAGATTCATACTGATGCGGATGTGGCAGGCCACTTTTACCGCGGGGCGTGCCGATCAGACCGTTGCCCGGCATCCGTTGTAGCGAGGAAATGGATGCTGCCGACGATTGCGGCGGCTCCCATGATGATGACATGGATTGGTTGGGCATAGCAAAATGCGGATGTGGATGCGGATGCGGGTGCTGCAGCGCCGAGTATGCACTGTAATCGGCCGATGGCTGCTCATAATGTGAATGCATACCCTGTGGGTATGCATACCGTGAGTGTTCAGGAGCACACACTGGTTCTTGTGGATCATAAGGCATGCCGTACGGTGACTCATGCATACCTTGAGGCTGATTAGGCTCCGTCGTGTACATGGGGCCGTAAGAAGGTTGTCTCGACGGTGATATGGGCCTAGTCTGAATTCGTGGCGGCGTAGCTGTTTGCATGAATGGATGGGGCTGCATCATATTCAGCGGAGACCGCACAGGGCTTTGATACATCCGCGGATCGGATGGTGGCATAAATGACTGGTCATACCCAGATCCCATAGCCTTTGGCGTAGGCTCGCCATAAGAATCATAAACCTGCGGCTGAGGAGCAAAGGGTCCAGGAACTTCAGCTCTGCGCGGAGGCTGGGCACCACGGAAGTCTGGATATGCATGCTTCGCGTAGGGAGATGAGTACCCTGTCGGATGAGCATGGGCCACAGGCGCATGGCCACGCGCCGCGCTTTGAGCGTAGGCATCATGCGGGTAAACGTGGCCAGGCAAGAGCTGAGGCGACAGAGGTGATTGTTGCGTTGGAAAGCCGCCAAACTCCGGTTGAGAAGGAGGATGGTCCATCTTCAGGGTCAGGTCAGAACGACCATAGGCGGCAAATCTATCCTCGGGATACATCGGTTGGACCATATTTTGTCGGCCCATCGCATACATTTGCTCGTCAGGCATTGGCGCCATGCGCGGACTATGCATCAGGGACGGTCCCGCACGTTGCGGTGTTCTCATACCCTGGTCCTTCGGCGCAGAGGGATATTGCGACGGGTACGCATATGGAACATCTGAAGACATGCCATTCCTTTGTTGGGGGGCAGGTTCATAAACAAAGTCAGGTTGACTTGGCGGTGCCTGGGGACGATCACCGTACGCGGGCCGATTGTATTGGAGTTGATCGAACTGACGTTGCTCAATGAGAGGTTGCGGGAATTGTGGCTGTTCATATTGAGCCTGCTCAACTCGAGGTCGACTGTACTGAGACCGTTCATATTCGGGCGCATCATACGGAACTTGGGCCATTTGATGAAGCCTGTGATGGGGCTGTTCGAACTGGGGTTGTTCGTACGGAACTTGCACGTTTTCAGGGCGCTTGAATTGTGACTGCTCATACTCAGGCCCATTGTACTGTGCCTGCTCATATTGGGGCTGCTCGTACTGAGCTTGCGCAGCCTCAGGTTGCCTGTACTGGAGCTGCTCATATGGAGTTTCCATGCCCTCTAATTGACCAAATTGAGGCTGCCCATACTGAGCTTGTTCGATTTGGGACAGACCATATTGTGGCTGCTCGTATTGTATCTGCTCGACGTGGGGCTGTTCGTACGGTGTTTCCAGGCCTGCTGGTTGCCTGTACTGAGTCTGTTCGTGCTGAGTTTCCTCGACCTGTGGCTGTTCGTACGATGTTTCTAGCCCTGCTGGTTGCCTGTACTGCGTCTGCTCGTACTGAGCTTGATCAATTTGAGGCCGTCCGTATGATAGCTGTTCATATTGAGCCGGCTCCACTTTAGGTTGCCCGTACTCGGGCTGTTCGTTCGGGGCTCGAGAATACGGTTGCTGAACTTGTTGCTGTGGACTTGGCAACCAATGATGGGGAACAGCTTGGCTCTTGTACGACGGCGAAAGGCCAGACTCTTGATGTTCGGGGTGCATCATGCTGGTTTGTTCATTGCTTGTGTAGGGCCTATCAGCAACATGCGAATGAACATCATCGCGAGTAGGTCGATGCGAAAATGCTTCCATATTAGAGTCTTGCTGTGAACTCTCAGACGAAGACGGTAACTTGCTTGGCCTTGTATGCTTCTTCCATGGCTTCTCTGACTTCGGCGGCACCATGGGTGGAATATCTGGTTCCGACTCCTGCAGCTGCGGAGTGCCGACAGACGCCATTGCACCCGCGTATGGCAAAAACTCTAACGCTCTGCTCTCGCTGAGGGGCACTGAAGTCGTGGCAGGCACTGGTTTAGCAGCAGGGTCTTGAGTAGCTGAGTGATTAGCGGCGTCCAGTGACGCAGAGGGAGCAGGAGCGTATGACCCCATGGGGCTGAGCGCTTGAGTGTGTTTTGGCGCGTACACTGAGGACAACGCTGACACTGACGTTGACGCTGGAACTGGAACATAACCAGGCGACGTCGTTGCCGGAGACGGTCCACCAGGCGACGTCAAAACAGGAGCAATAGTGGCTGATGTCGGCGAAACGACAGGCGCAAGGCCTGGCAAGCCTGGCAACGCTGACGACGATGACGAGGAGCTAGGTCCAAGCTCAGTTGACGCAGAAGTTTGCGTTAACCCTGGATTGTTCGATGCAATTGACGGGACGACGACAGGCGTCTTGGGAGCCTGAGAGCGGACTCTGCCCTGGTATGATTTCTCCAGTTGATCCATGCTTAGCAGACTCGTATCGATAGGGTCTGAATCCGAGAGCAACGAGTTCATAGACATCAGCGAACCCACACCTAAATCAGTTGCGGACGGCTTTTTCTTCGGAACAATGTCAGCAGCTTCTTCTAGTGTCTGCTTAGTAGTGACAGGCGCTTCTTGTTCAGTACGCGCTTGGTGCGATTCAGGTACTTTCGGTGCATTTGTATCTTCCGACGAAACAAGGTCAGGCGGAACATCAGGGATCAATGGCTCAAATGTGCTTGCGTCTTCGAAGATGCTCGGCTGCGATGTATGAGACGTGCGGTCCGACATGGAGTCACGAGCAGCTGTTTTGGCTGATGGCGAAGGCGTCAAAGGCACATACTTTTCCTTTGGCAGCTTGAGCTCTTGTGCCGCATCACGCCATACAAAGGCTGGAATAATTTGCCGACGGCTCTTCAAAAAGGCATGGAACTCGGCCTGCGACGGGGCTTCGATATTCTTGCGGAGTTGTGATCGTAACCAGTCAGGCGAATCCCATCGCACACCCTTGCCGGCGAAAAGCTCGCTAGGCCTCTTCCCGCTCTGAGCTGGCTCGGTGGAGGACTCCGGCGAACTGGCAGGGATTTCAGCCAATGGCACGCCCATCCTAAAAGCACGACGCATGGCATGTTCGTAGTTATCGGCGCTCATCGCCCGAATAAAGCCTTTCAATTGGTAAGGATCGTACTTTCCAGTGCCCTGGAGAGGTGTGCGTGCCGTCGAAATGGTCGGTTGTTTGCCGGATTTCGCCGGTGTAGCACGAGTAGAAATAGCTGGAGCCTCAGCATGTGCGCCTCCGCGAGGCATGTCCTCCTCCGTAGACATTTCAGCGCGCTCTTCTGGGACAGTATCAAGGAACCGAGGTTCGAAGCCTCCATCATGCACTTCGGACTCATACTGAGATTCGACCGAATAGCGACGAGATGGCTCCTGGTCAGCCAAGTCATGAAGATTTGAACGGCCTTGCTTTGCGGGCATGGCTTCACTGGGTTGCTTTTCTAGGACATTTGGTGGCACGACATTATCAGGGATAGACGCTGCAACAGGTTTGGGCGCAGAAACCAACGGAGAAGAGCTGCGCTCGTACGTGTCCATGCGCGTCGATAGAGCGGGACCCATTTCACGTTGTTGTGCATTATCAGTTGCAACCTGACGTGGCATATGCTCAGTTGACAATGAAGACTCCTGAACGGGCACAGGAGATACTTGGTTGCCCAGAGCATGATTGAGAGCTAGAGACGATTCCAAAGGAGCGATATGACTAGGCTCCGATGACATCTTAGCCTGTGCTGGCATGTGCCATGGCAGAGCTGGGTCCGTGGGCAAGTCTTTTGGTGTTGATCGAACATCTTGACCTTTGTCATGGGGATGCGCTGGTGGATCAGAGCTGACTGGCTGTTGCATACCTTGCACAGTGTGTTCAGGGCGCAAGTTGGTTATCGACGACGGACTCTCCTCAAGAACAGGTGGCTTCGGTGGCAAGGCGTCATCGACATCAGCCATAGACGAAGACAAGCGAGATTGTGTGTGTGGGCTTTGCGCTTCGGCATGATGAGGCAATGGCACAGTTCCCACGGCCCATGGCAGGGTGCCTTGTGGATACAAACCCATGAACATGGGTTTATGCGGAAGTTCCGGCGAGGCGGCCGTTTGTGCCATGATCGGCTTGACAGGTGCGTGGTGGTCTGCGTCTGCATGTGACGTGGGTACCTCTAGTGGTGTGTGCCTTTCAAACTTCTGTGACGACATGTCCTTTGGATATGGCACAGTGATTACTTCCGGTTGCGAAACCAAAGGAGCACGAGTCTCTCTTTCCGACACTATCGTCGGCTCTGACGACATCGGAGTCATACGAGCTGACTCAACGGACTCTGACTCTTTCGACGATAGCGCCAGTTTCTCTGTATCGGATGCCTCAGGCGCGGGAACTGACTCTAGTTCCTGGGACATCGCAGGGGTCGACGCGGTCTCATGCGACGAAAGCACATGCTTGTTACCAGACATACGGTCAGACTTTGCGTCAGCTGATGAGTCACCTCGCTCAGGAACGAAGTTAGGGGTTGTCGCGACATGGACAGAGGAATTTGAATCAGGCATCAACACAGCCTCGGGCTTCGGCGGTAGCTGCGGAAGTTCGGGCTCTGGCTCAGCGTGGACCGCAGAAGTTACATTGGACTTCACCGGTGGCTCCATAGACACCGTTTCCGACTTGCGTTCGTGCTCCACATCGGAATCATGAGCAATACCGTCATCTAGAACTGGCAGTTGCTCAGACTTGGAGATCTGATCCGAAGGAATCGATACCGGCTTGGGCTCACGCTCACCTTCAACATGGCCCCCCGAAATGACAGGCGAAGTCCCGGGCTCATGCACAGATGCTGCATCAGAAACATGCGGCACTGACTCTTCACCTGGAGTCTTTGCAACGCTCGGCTGCAACTTGGGTTGATCCGCAGACTCAGAAATTCCTGCTGAATCTGACTGCAATCCAGCATCACGACCAGCTTGAGATTCGAGAATGCTCGGTTGAGACTCATGCTTAACACGGGGTTCAGGGGTTGTTGTGATCTCCGGCAATTGCTCTGCTTCATGCTGAGACGGCAACTCGGCCTCGTCCGGTCCGAATCCAGCGCCGCGTTCCAGAGGCACCTCAGGAGACTTGAAAAGCGTAGTCTCGGGCTGTGGCTTCGATTCAGCATCATGCTCAGCACCAGCCAACGGCGGCTGCGAAGCAAGCTGCGATTCCGGCTCTAGTTCCACATTCGGCTCATGCAATGCCGACTCCGAACTTGGCTCTGGCACATTCTCATCAGTACGCTTTTTAATCGATAGGTCAGACTCCTGCTCGTCAAGCTTGGGAACGGCATCCTGCTGCGCTTCCATCGGAAACTCTTCTTTATCCGAGGCCAATTGCTGGTCAGACTTGAGCAGCAAATCAGACTCTGCCGCAGGTTTCGGCTCCAAGCGAGATTCCAGCGACGTGGTCTGTTCGGGCTGTGGAATAGTAGTGATAGTAGGCTCATCCGAGGGAGAGGATTCATCCTTAGGAGAACCTCTCGAAGACCAATCGCCACCCCATGAAGATCTCGCAAATGCAAAGCCTGAGGCTGAAAAGAGACCTGACGCTGCCTGCAAAAACGTGTTACGATGCTTTGGCTCCTCTGATGTTTTCTGAGCTTCTTGTTCAGATGAGAGCTGTTCATCATCGTTGAACTCTTCCGACTCCTTCATCATATGACTAGGAGTCGGGCCAAATTCTTCCATGGCAGGATCTCGTTCGCCAACGAAAGATGATGCAGAAGTCTCTAGTGGCTCCTTGGTTGGTCTGATTTGGTGAGAATGATCAGGCTCTGTGCTTTGCGTCGCAGAGTACGTCGATTCCATATCTGTATCAGTTTCATACAATTCGTCAGTAGCTTCGGTATCCTCCTTTTCGTCCAAGCTATTCATGAATGCTGGCTTGCGCATAGCCGAAAAACCAGCAAGCATTGAGCCAGCCGCAATGCCAGCAGCGGCACCGGCTGCATCGGCTGCTGCTCCAGCTGCCCCTGTCGCGGCATCAGCAGCGGCGCCAGCAACAGCCGATAAAGATTCGATAGCGCTAGGCACTTCCTTTTGCTCCTGTGACTCTAGTGATGGGGGCTCTGCGGATGCATCTCCGTCAAACTCGGCCGGAGAAACCAAAGTAGAGCGCTTGGAATTCATATCTGGTGATAATGGGCGTGAAGACCCTACTGATGACGAAAATGCACCAGGATCGCCTGACATCGATTCATCGGCTTTAGAGGCAGATTCCGGTTCGTCAGGTTTCAGCACATCTAAAGCAAACTGGTCGTTTCCGGGTGAAGCAGATCGAGGTAGATCATTGCCATCCAACGGTACAGACGGAAGCGGCTTGTGCCCATCAACCGCCTCAAAATCAGGGGCGCACAGTTCGTCCTCTGACTTCGAAGCAACTCCCTCACTCAAGTCCTCCGCCTTAGGTAGCTTGGGCGTGGGAGGCAAAGCTTGAACGTCCTGCGAATCAGTGGCAGGGACTGGCGCTGACGAGTCAATGTCACCCAATGGCCCATCAGGCGTGTCTTTAAAGACCAGTTGCCCGCTCGACGAAGGCGTCTCCATCACGGCCGTTGGTTCGGCAGGACTCATAGGTTGATTGGTGTCTGCATCCGTAGACTCGGGTGTCGGAGGCTCACCTGAGTTTGGTGGTTCAACTAGGGCAGCAGCAGGAGGTTGTAGTATTTCAGATAAAGAGCCCGCCACAGGCACACGACCTTGTTCAGGCTGACCAGGGAACGAGTGCGGACGAAGAACACAAGAACTTGACTCGCTTGGCATCATGCCTCCCAGTTCAGATGCGTCTCTTGCAGGAGCAATATGGCCTGCAGACAGATGAGATTTCTTGTCAAGCGGCTGCATGTCGGTTTCTGGCTCGACTGATGCCGCCGAATGTGTAGGGATGTCTTCCCGGGTAGTAAGAGCATCAAGACTTGGTGCAAATTGAGAAGTTGGCCGCATTAGCTCAGTGGATCCATCTAGGCTGGGCTGTAAGGTTTCTGCATCATCGGCCGCGATACTAGCTGTATCATTTTCTGAAACTGCGTTCCTTGGTGCCAAATCAAGTGACTTGACTGGACCAGTCAAGTCGCTAGACCCCTCCCAAGGCGTCTGCGCCGGGTCGGCAGAGCCTTCCGACAAAAATTCTGCTAGGTTACTATTCTTCCCATAAACGGGTTCATGTGTCACCTTAGCATCCACCGATGCAGCATGAGAGAGTGGTCCAGTTGCTTGCTGACCTTCGGGCATGCTATGCTCTTCCGCTTTCGATTGTATGACAGCTGCCGGTTTCACAGGAACATTGGGATGCGAGTCGGCCGGTAACGAAGGTTCCACAGGGTAATCTTCCCTGTTGGTTTCCGCTAGACCATTACCAATTGGCACAGTCGGTTTCGTGATCTCCGAGGGCTCTGTGACACGTGACCCAGTTGCACTTGATTCAACAGAATCGGAGGGCCCCGTAGAATCAGTCGAGACTTGAGAACGCCTCACAGGTACAGTGTAGGCCTCGTTCTTGGCATGCTTTGGCGAAGTTTCGTCGTATGGAAGAGTGCCTTCAGACTTGGAGCCTTCTGCCACAGGTCTTGTAGGTCCAGCTTCCTCTGACTCTGTCGATCCATGGGTCTCTGTGGAAGCCTCGGGAATAGGTTCCATGGTGTCGACTTGAGCCTCGTCAACGAAGTCTTCAGGGTCCAACGGCGGGTCACAACGATCTCTAGACACATCCGCATCCATTTGTTCAGATTCCTTTGATTCAAGAGGCATCTGTGATTCCTGTGGATGCTCTTCATGCGAAACACTCTCAGAGCTGGGAGCATGATTTGATACGGGTGTTGTCAAAGAGATGGGCGCGGGAAGCGAAGCGTCCTTCTTGGGCGATTCGCTCAAAGCGTGAGGGGGCTGAACAGATCCCTTCGCCAAAGGAACACGCCAATCAGCCCCCTTGAGGGGTCCCAGAATTTTCAATGGCTTCTCGGGAGGTATCTCTGACAGTTCATCACGGTCCTCTGCGACAGATTCCAAAGGATTAAGGCCTTTACTCTCCACTGCATCTGCCCGATTCTTTTCTAGAGGCTGCGGCACTGGTAACGAAGCATCTGCATGATAGAAAGAAGGCAATGAGAGAGACCGAGGCAGTCCGACTGGGGCTGGTGCAGCAGACTTTACGCCAAGGTCATATGCATGAGGTGTAGCAGCAGTTATACCATCCGCGCCATCCGAAAACTCATTCACAATTCGTTCTCTAGCCACTGGCGCCAGAGGGAATGAGCCATAATGATTGGCAGGAATGTTGGGCAAAGGTTGCTCCTTCATAGGCGTTGGAGGCGCAGAGACAGGTAGAGGAGTGACGGGCTTCTCTACAAGTGAAACATCCCGTACAACTGGTGCAAGCGGAACGGATTGACACGAGGAAAATTGTTTCGCAGAGCCGAACGACGATGCCGAACTCGGTTCCACAGGGACCGGAAGAATCTCAGGGAGATTGATTTGGTCTTGTGACATTGAGCGCGGGATCTTAGGCAAGACAGGCATATTGGCCAACAATGACTTCTCAGTAGCAGGGGTCCCGGTATCTCTGTCGATAGGAACCACAGGGTCCACCAAAACCACAGGCTTGCCAGTTCTTACGGACTTCCTAGGCTCCTGTGCAGGAGAATCCGTCTTCGTCGATACTGAATCTGAAGCGATGGACTGATTTGATTTCTTCAACGCCAAAGGCTCAGTAGGCTTGAATAGCGCACTTGGCGTACTCAAGTGTGGAAGAGCATCCACCAAATGCACAGGTGGTCTGTTGCCGCTAGCAACAGACGATCCAGCATTCAAAGTCCTGTCTGACATGATTTCCTCAAGCAGCTCGGACGGATTTGCAGTCGGTGATGGTGCTTGCTTGGCACCCTTCGAACCCTTTGAAGGCGAAACATTCGAAGGGTAATAGCGAGACAGACTCAAAACCTTACCATGCGTGCCCGTAGGGGTTGAGGTCTTTAATGAGTACTCCGAGCTCTCCCGTTGGCTCCCGCACGGGGTGTAGTCATCTATTGACCGCGTCTCATCGTCAAATCCAAACATAGACTCAGCCTCGGGCCTGTACTGCGCATCAGATTTTGACGTAGTGGTCTCAGCTTTTGAAACAACTCCATCACCAGGCTGATCCGACGCAGACAGGGGCTGAGTTGCTTGAGACGCGCTATCTTGAAACGGTGCATCCGTGTAGGCCGACGATTCGCTTATTCTTGGTGAAATAGTTTGCGTGAACTCGGGCTCAGACATATTCGTGGCATCCTTGAACTCAACATTAGTTTCCTCATCCACATATGAATGAGCATTCAGACCCTCCCTGTTCTTGCTAGAAAGTGTTGCCTTACCCATAGTATTTTGACCCGTGTATTTCTTCAACTTGAATGAGGTACTGTCTGACGGTTTGAACGGATCCCTAGATTCCTGGGCAGCTTGAACGATTACAGGGGTTTTATTAATTTCATCGGCCTGAATTTCAGGGGAACGACCGGTGGAATTGAGATGGCCGAGGGGAACTCGCTCTGGAACGCCACTCACATTCTGCGGTTCCGTAGTACCAATCGCATTCTCGCCTTTCGTCGCCGCTGAATCTGCAGGTGTTTCGAGATGCTCTAGGGCATCGAACATCATCGAAGTTGGATGTGAAACATACGTGCCTTCTACGCTTTGAAAGTCATCATACATAGAAGCAGTATCACTTAATGATTGCTGCGTGCCCGATCGAGGCATAGAAGCGTCTTCTGACGGACGCTGGATGACTGTCGTAGACGACAGATCAGACACTTCGCCGCGAGACGAGTCTGAATGGCTCATGAGATACGAAAGAGCATTGGAGGATGCCGGAACACCATCATTTGAGCGGTCCACTGGAGGTAGAGACTGCGGAGTCCCCAACCCTGCAGACATAGATGGAGATGGCGAATAGGGGTGTGATGATTTTACGCTAGGCGAGTTGTAAGAAGCGAGTGACAAGTTTAGACCAGCACCAGAAATCGAGGGTGCAAGACCGCTCAACGAAGTGCCAGGAAGCATGGAAAGATTGTTAGGGGCTTGCGAGGGAGATGCTGGCGTGGAAATAGCTCTCTGTGGAGGTCGATGGCTAGCAAACGTGACAATCTCACCCGGGTTGCCCGACGTTGCCGTAGATCGCAACGTCGCTGACGATGACTTTTTGCGGAGCAAATGCTCCGGCGCAAAAAACCTGCTCCTTTCCACGGGTTGCGTCGCAGGTGCAGTCTCAAATGCTTTACTTTTTCCCTTAGGAGTCTGAGGAATAAAGTCTTTAATGGAAGCAGATTCATTTGAGAGAGGACTCCCCGGCACACTCGAGTTTTGACGGCTTAGCGACGTCGCTACTGAAGATGAAGATGGCACACCTGGCGGGGTTCCCGGCGTGGGATTTGATATGGCGCTCTTTACCGTCTTGTCCGCAGAGGATCTGGCAACGCTAGACGAGGGGTCTGCGCTGCTGGCCGAGCGACCAAACCCAAAACTCCGTTTGCTGTTCAAAGACAGGTTACTTGGCATACGGAACCGCTTTCTAAGGTCGGACGAGCTGGTAGAACCGTGAAGTGAGCCAGATTCACCAGCGTTGGAGGACACGGGCATCTTCCCCTTGCTGGAGGTCGTCTCGTAGTGAGCGGTTGATGTCAATTTCGACTTGCTCTTACTCTTATTTTTGGTCAAACTAAAATCTGGCAGACCTTTACCAGATCCCCCTGACGACTTGGCATGTTGGCCTTTGGGTGAATCTGCGGCCGTCGTTCCAGAGTTCGTTGGACTCAGATGGCCCTCCGACTTCTTTCTACCAATCTTTAGAGCCCGTAACGCCATGACCCGATACGGTGATGAGCAGCGTCTAAGGAGAGAGGAAACGCGTTCGCCGCGATCCAAAATTTAAGACGCGCGACACGACATTGCCCGCGCTTTGGAATGTCGGAACATACTTCTCTGTCCAACCACGCGCAGCCATGGATCGAGCCGAATCATCACGTACATACCAATACATACGGTTCACGTGATTTTAACCACGTGGGTTAGAGGGTACGTTGCGTCACCTCCGCTGATCCCCCTCAAGGCATACAGTAGCCAGAAGCATGTCCGCACAGCAGCCAGTGTTCGTGGTGAATACTGGCCCAGAACGTCATTCGGGACGCAAGGCGCAGGCATCGAATATCGGAGCTGCCAAGACTGTTGCAGATGTGATACGAACATGCCTTGGTCCTAAGGCTATGCTCAAAATGATTTTGGATCCGATGGGTGGCATTCTTCTCACTAATGATGGGCACGCGATCTTGCGTGAGATAGAAGTAGCTCATCCTGCCGCAAAGAGTATGATTGAGCTCAGCCGTGCACAAGACGAGGAGGTTGGGGATGGCACTACTAGTGTAATTATTCTCGCGGGCGAAGTGCTAGCATACTCCATGCCTTTGCTCGAACGTAATTTGCACCCCGTTGTGATCATTTCTGCGTACAAGAAAGCCCTGACTCGTGCACTTCAAGTTATTGAGTCGATATCTATTCCTGTGAACATTGAAAAAGACGATGAAATGCTTGCCATCATTAGAACTTCGATCGGCACCAAATTTGTGTCACGTTGGTCCGAGCTCATGTGCCGCCTTGCGCTCAAGGCCGTCCGCACTGTTGCGAGTATTGATCCAACTGTGCAACGATCAGTCGATTCTCTATCTTCCGGGGTTACTGTGGATTTAAAACGATATGCACGAGTTGAAAAGGTGCCGGGAGGGGAAATTGAGAACAGTTGTGTGCTCGATGGCGTCATGCTCAACAAAGATGTCACGCACCCTAAAATGCGCAGGAGAATTGAGAACCCACGAATTATTCTATTGGACTGCTCATTGGAATTCAAAAAGGGAGAATCACAAACGAACATTGAAATTACCCGCGAAGAAGATTGGAGCAAGATCCTTGAGATCGAAGAACAGCAGGTCAAACAAATGTGTGACAAGATTCTTGAATTCAAACCAGATCTCGTTTTCACAGAAAAGGGAGTATCGGACTTAGCACAGCACTTTTTGCTTAAAGCGAATGTGACTTGCATCCGTCGCGTCCGAAAATCCGATAACAACCGTATAGCTCGTGCTACTGGTGCGCAAATTGTGAACCGTGTTGATGACCTACGCGACACTGACGTCGGAACGCGCTGTGGTCTCTTCCATGTTGAGAAACTTGGTGACGAGTACGTAAAAGTTTCGAAAAGTTGAACTAACCTGCTTCCAGATATTTCACGTTCTTGGAAAAATGCCAAGACCCCAAGGCATGCACGATCCTGCTGCGTGGGCCATCCAAGGACATTCTAAATGAAATTGACCGAAACCTAGCTGATGCCATGTCCGTTGCAAGAAATATTGTCTTTCATCCATTATTGGCTCCTGGCGGCGGAGCGACGGAAATGGCTATTTCTGTCGGTCTCGCCCAATATGCTGGGCAGTCATTAGAGGGCGTTGAAGTGGCAGCGGTTCACGCAGTTGCAGATGCGATGGAAGTGATTCCCCGAACTCTTATTCAGAACTGTGGAGGAAACACGATTAAAACATTGACGCAGCTGCGTGCGCGACATGCGAATGGCGAGTATTCATATGGTGTCGACGGAAATACAGGACGTGTGGCGGACATGAAACAGTACGGACTGTACGAGAGTGCATCTGTGAAGATCCAAATTCTTAAAACAGCTATTGAAGTACGTATGCATGACTATTCCAACACGTTAACCCCAGTCCGCATCTCTCCTGCTCCGCGTGGACGATGTAGTTTCTGCCAAGCGAGGAGCTCAATCGGGCGCAAGTGGACCTACTGCTCCCAACATGGCTATGGCAGGCGGTGAAGAAGGAATGGGTATGGCATAAAACTTTCTTAGACAAAGAACCATGATCGCCAGCTATACCCTGATGGTCAAAGAAATGCACGTATCATAGCTGAATCAGCAATAAATAAAAATACTAGCACATGGTCCATGATCATGACATGACAAGGATTGGGCTTGTAATGATCAACTGGGATTGTCATTAACCTATACATCTGGCTCGTGAGCCTAAAGACATCTTATGCGTCTGCGGCGAGTATAGGTGGACCAGTCGCTCAAAGACGGGGGTGGGTCGCTCTATCTTGAACTCAAACTCTCTTTTGACTTAGTGCCTAATAAAATCGTGCATATGTCCGGCCCACCACATACTCCAAGCAAACAAGATGCATCATCTGGACATGTGCCTCTATTGAGATTCACATTGGGAATTCACAAGACCTTCACTTCTCAGACCTGACACGGACAACAAATACGCTTCCACCACTGTATCACACCAACTTTATTCATTGCCATACAGTCAGTTCATACGATGGATTTACGACTCAGAAGGCACCAACCCTTACGGGAGCATAATGATTTGGAGTATTAAGGGTTCAAGATAACACATTTCCACGATTGCGGGTCACAAAAAAACTGGCGCTGCTCCCAAAAGTCAGTTCCATCTTCAACTCCGACACGTCAGCAAAGACGGGGGAATGATTTGTACCTTAGATCAGAAATGAAGCATGCAAAGACAGCATTCTTGAAACGACAAGCTAAGAGGCGCATAAGCCAGTTGATGTGAACATCAATACAACCAAAACAATCCAAATTACGATTTCTACACTAACAGACAAATTG
>ERZ501061.189-NODE-189-length-23665-cov-4.218806_pt1 | contig 23665 bp, 15 predicted proteins | sample MGYA00510854_ERZ501061 | MGnify/ENA primary metagenome ERZ501061 (study PRJEB25958, sample SAMN03398515) | human skin metagenome | study: EMG produced TPA metagenomics assembly of the Human Skin Microbiome Metagenome (human skin metagenome) data set.
GGCATTCTCACTCAAAATGACTGTGTCCTCCGGCACGTACGTACGATCGATCGTACATGACCTAGGGACCGCATGTGGGAGTGCTGCGCATGTTGTAAAACTTGTACGGACGCGGCAAGGAGCCTTTCATACGGGCAATTGCATCCCTTGGTCCGTCTTTGAGCGTGGGCTTGAAGAACTTGCAGCACCGACCAATGCGCAAACAGTTGGCGATCAAGGGCTGCGCGAATGGGAAAGAATGATCCTGCAGCACATGCAACGATGTGACTAAGGTGCGTCGCGTCGGAGCGGCACGATGGAATCAAGCGATTTCTGTACGCGTTGTGTGTGTTGAATTGCATACTGTAAGGCACGAGCCGTCTCATCCTGCCTGGTTTTCGGGATGCGCGGACCGACATCTGATCGAAGAGTTGAAACGGCCCGAACGTGCATTAGTGAACTCGGTGTGCGTTCAACAGGGCAGTTGGTTCCGTCCGTCGACCACTGTATTTTTTTGGGTTAGCATTTCTTTCTGTAGGCATGTATGTATAGAATCAAATAAGTACGCACCTCGATAGCACGAAAAACGCGAAGCTCATGGAGCACTAGCGCATTATCCGATGGCAATACGAACCGCAATCCGTACCGCATAACTTCTCGTGAAGGCAACCATTGCAACAATTGTATAAGCTCGTCCCATCCGGACCGATGCTGCGAATGATGGCCTAGCTCTTCCATAGACATCGCAAAGATCGTACTAGGGTCAAGATGCTCTCCAGGTGCATGTATCAAAGGCGATGTAGACGTCGACTCGGCAACAGGCGTAAGTACATCAACCATAACGACGGTGCGAACTGCGACTGTCGGCGCCGCACCAGGTGGTGACGGCGGCTGGGGCAGCACGAGCTGCGTCATTCCATGCTCAGTGCGCACCAATAAGCGGATCTGATCGCGAGCCCTACGCACATTGCTCCATTGTGTATCGGAGAGTTCGATTGCGCGCGATGCTTCGTCGTCGCTTCTGTGCAAAAGCGTCTCGCGCTCAACAAACGCTTCTGGAGGGGTGTGCACCATGCGGGTGAGTGCTTCTAGTAGTAATCCAACATGTAATGGCTCTATGTCTCCGATTGCTGACACTTGCATATGCTGTAACTGGACATCAGCATTAGCCATAGTGAAGAGCTCTCGCTTACAAACTTGAGATCTGTCGGTGTAAGTGAGTGGCTAGTGTGCAAGTGCATGTAGATCGACCGATCGATCGATCGGGCGGACGACGCGTCACGCGTCTATGCAAAGGCACATCCCTAAATGACACGCACATACGCGCAAGTGCATAATCCGCATCGCCATCAAGAGCTATAGAGAGGGGTCAAGGTCGCAAGAGTCTGTATAATTTCCCTGTCATCTCTTGCGAGATATGTCGGCATCGTCAGCCGAAGTGCCTGATTTGGGTGCCTACACTTCGCATACGCAGCCAGGCGCTCACGAAGATGAAGATGATGAGGTATTTGCGGAGCTTGAAAGAGAGGTCGAGGAACTCAATGAGGCAGATGCAGACGAGGCGGCACACATTACTGGAAACAGCTCAGGACGCAGTACTGACGGTGATCTTTCCAAGGCTTTTCAAGAATATCGTGCTCAAAGGCTCGCTGAAATTCACACAGAGTGCGTTCAATTCGACTTACATGACCAGAGTGGCTGCTCGCGCCGGCGCAGATGCAAGTGATCCGGACAGCGGCAAGTACAAAGAAGTGCGCGATGAAAAGGAATTGCTTAGCATGAGCGTGCGCGAGCCGAATGTGGTTATTCATTTTGCCAAGCCTGAGTTCCGTCGATGTCGGATACTTGATCGACATCTTGAAGTGAGTTTGCCTATTTGACCTCTCAATGGAACACATCGAATATGCTCTGACCACGCGCAGCACATGGCTCGACAGCATCCATCCACGCTTTTCCTCAAGGCTGATGTTAAGAGAACGCCTTTTCTTGTCAATAAGCTCGAGATTCGTGTATTGCCATGCCTCTTTGTATTCAAAAATGGTGTATGCAAGGACAAGCTTATTGGGTTCCAGGAATTTGGAAATAGCGATGTATTTACTACGGCAGCGTTAGAGTGGCGACTAGGACAAACAGGTAAGCATAAGCGCACTGGTCCTCCTCACACGACAGGCGTTATTGTACCACAGCAAAAGCCAAACAATCCCATTTTAGGTTTTGGCGTTCCACAATCCTCCCAAAATGCCATGGCGTCTGACGATGATTGGGACTAACTATGACATGCAACTAATTGACATGAAATGACAGTGTGCCTATCTTCTGGTATTACTCATTGCCGACGTCGGTCTCGACGGATAGTGGAGGCTCGATGTACACTCCCCACCCTTTCTCATCGACGTGGAGATCGTGCAGATTTTGAGAGCCACGTGGTTCTTGTCCCAACCGCCTACCTCCAAGTCCACGACAGGTGGGGGAAACTGGCAGCGTAGCCTGCTCGATTGTTACTGCGATTGGCTTGGCCTAGCAGTTGCCAGTAATAGTATATCGTAGCCCATTCCGCTAACTGACTTGTGCTGTAAAACATGCCACAGGTCACACTCCAGTTCCCCGTTGTTTATCCGATCGTAGGCATGTACCGCCTCGTACATGACGACAAGTTATGGCGACCCATGTGGAATGCATGTTATGCAAAGGTAACACAGGCCGGTGCAACGACAGTGGCATGGTCTTTTATCTCTATGCCTGGGCAACGCTTGGTTTCAGGTCTCGTGCTTGGAAAGATTGGCCGTGCAAGTGGGGCCAAGTGGGCGTATGAGCTCATCGAAGCTGGTGCCAAGCAATTGGGAGTGCCGATGCTGTCTTTTGGAACCTTGACGACATTGCTCTTGGTGCTGAATCAGGTAAATATTGTATTTGACATGTTCCTCGGTCCACAGCTGCGTCAATTCCGGAATACAGCCTATCAAAAGACAGTCGAATCGCGTGGCAAGTCTGCGAGCTTTTGGACGCCGTATACGGAAGAGTATCAGCATCCACCTGATCTAAATGCAAAATCGAATGAGGGCATCAAGGAGCGCATATCAGAGATGGTGGTCCGCAAAGCCGTATTCGTTCTGTTTGGTTCCATTCCATGTATGTGCTCACCTCTCGAATGACTAACCTCACGCAGTGTTTGGTGCCATTCTTTCTGCAGCATATGGCGCCCTAGGCTTTGGCCGTCGCATCCACCAGCCATTTTTCGAGGCCAAGCAGATGCAAGATCAGGAAATCAAACTTTGGGTGGCCGAGAGACGTTATGATTACATGGTATTCGGCTTCTTTGCCCTACTTTTAGAACGCCTTCCGCTCTTCGGGCTAATCTTTTCTATATCGAACCAAATCGGCGCTGCAATGTGGGCTCATGATTTGGAAAAGCGGCAGCACATGTTTCAGCGAGGCGAGCTATCTCCCATTGTGCAGGACGCGGAGCAAAAGGCAACGCATGTGTCAGGCACGGACGTGAGAGAAAAACCGGGTTTGTCGTCTGTGGGTAGTGTGGATGCCGATAAGATTAACAGTGGATCCTCAAACCCATTCGCAGCCCCAGCAACACCAGCTACATCAGCCCAGGTGCCTGTGAAACGCCGCGTGCCACCGCCACCACCCCCTAGGTTGTAGATATATCACGTTGACGACGTCGATCGCTCTTTGCAGCTTCATGCGCGGCATATTCGGCGTCCAGCTGCATACGGGCGTAGGTGAGCCATTCAGGTATATCGTCAGTGTGCTCGAGTTTGTGAGTGAGTTCTGCCTGTGAAAGCATCGTGACAGGAGTTTCGTCAGCTTCTGCTTCACGGTGATGAAAAGGGGAAGGCTGTGGTGTGGAAACCGGTAGTTCCTGGTGCTTTGATACAGGCACAGCCGGAATATACTGCGCCATGCGTGCATGTCGACTCAATGGAGGCATGATGGTGTGCATCTTGTCGGCAAACTCCTCGACGGTATCAACGCCGAGTGCATATTGCACAGCCCAAGTGACGGCGAGAGCACCCGCTCCGACAATTGCCGTGGCCAGACCGAACGCGCCCAGCGCTAAGAGGGGACCATCGGCACCATTGGTCTCAGGTATCTGGCGCGCGTTTGCTTGAGTCGTCGCACTTGTTTTCTTACTCAGAACTGAAGGCGTCACATTCGTTGCATGGGATGCACCTGAAGCTGGATTAGGAGAAGATCGCGTGAGAGCACCAATTGTTTTAGCTGACGGACTTGTATGGGAAGAGACAAGCACAGCTTTTGCTGCTGGACGTGATGACGTGCGTTTTAATGAAATGGAGGAAAACATAGCCTTATGCACGTCGCGGAATACTTCCCACGCATTTTTTTCAAGCTCTGCATCACTTCCTGGTGGTGGCAGTCTATTCGATGCTGACGCCGGTCGCAGAGAGCGTGCAGATCGCGTAGTCTGTCTTGAGACAACCGGAAGGTCTATACGGCTTGCATCAAGAGGCTTGCGCCGAAAGCCGTAGGCCACAGCACCTACAGCGCCTAGCACAAATGTGGCTGCAGAAGCTGATATCCAGAATGATTTTGGCGATTTGAATCGCGACCGGCCACGCGAATCGTCGACATCTGGCCCTGAATCGTGCAGAGCCTGTGTCATGTAAAGATCCAAATCTAGCGGGGTCAAATGAGTGGAGATGAATTGGGCAGTGTTTCTCTCACGCCGGCTTTGTTGGCGGCACATACGACCGCCAGATTAGACGCCGACACAGGGGGCAAGCAGACTTGGGTAGAATACAATCCACAGACAGAATCAACCTGTCTATGCGCTACATTTTTGAGCGAGAAGCCAAGTATATTATGAGATGTGATCCCGATAGAGAAATATCCGTAGGCATCCACAAATGCTGTACACCAGAAAGTTGAGCTAGCGTGTAACAGCGGCACGTTGCCACTCTCGCTCCGATCTCCAGCAAACAAGACAAATGTTCGTGCCTTTTTTTTTTTTTTTTTTCAAAAAAAATCACTATGTGCGCATGAATGAGTCCGGCAGAGGCCCATATTCCAAATGGGAGTCGTCAGACTTGTCCAGCTCACGACGATCCGGGTTGTAATTACATAGCTCCGTCGAGTCAAGATACATCTGATCACGCAGTGCGATTGTCCATGCTGTTCGTCGGGCTCGGACATAGTACCATATGGCCGTAGAGCCCAGGCAAACTAGAATGGTGTTTTGAGCAGTGCGAACCGCTTGGAGTTGTGTTGTCGCCGGTACGTCCAGTCCACACGTTCCCCACAGACCAACAAGTGCTAGTAGGTACGGAGTCAACAGCAAGGCCAAAAGTCCACCGACGACGGGAGCAAGAATGTGCCTAGACAAAGGACCAACGTTTTCGTTCCATGGACCAACTTGCGACTGCTTTTGTTAGTATTGAAGTGGGGGCATTGCATCAGATAATACTCACTAGGGTTTGAATATACCACTGGACATTCTCGACGTGAGGCAACCATATCACTGCCGGAACGATAATCGCATTCAGCATCAGCGCTCCATACGACCATGCATACCATGCTGAAAACTTGGGTACCTGGCCATCTGCACTGGGGAAAGTCAAGTATTGGAACAAGACGATGCCAGTTAAAAGCGGCACAACACCGCCGAGCGTCGCTAAATTATACGTGACGCGCGCAACGCTGCGCAGAAGCGACATGACTTTGGATGCTTGGCTCGTCGGGCGTGCACGTCGTGGCTCTTTCGTCACGTAGAAATACGCTCGGATCACAGCACTCAACACAGCAAGTACCAAAAAGCCGCCGGACCAGGTATATACATCATGCACGCGCGGCCAAGAATTCCAGTATGACAAGATCCGCCCGATCGCAAGGGGGATTCCGACACCCAAAGTGATGAATGTCAAGCTGAGTGCCCACACGAAGCCAACAATGCCAAGAGTTCGAAGTCTCAGGTTCGGTGGCACATACACAATGGTATAAGGCGGCTTTTCTGTCATGGTATCGATGACGGCGCGCTGCTTATCTAGTAGCTCGCGTTGATGCTCATCCACAGGATGACCTTGCGCATCTGTGCGAATGATCATCGCGGTCCGAGGCGCTGGGCGGTCATTGGCTGGTACGCGCACAAACCCACCATCCGCCACTGTCGTCGAGTCGACATGTTGGACAAAAGAACGTGCCCAAGCTGTCCACGAGCCGTAAACAGGATGTTCACGTTCCGCCGGCTGGTCATCCCCCATAATGTAAGCGCTCATGCGCATGCATTTGGCTGTCCATATCCAAAATACACGCAGAAGGCGGCGGGAATAGCGTGGCATGCGAGTGTACTTGACAAAGATCCGCAGACCAAAGTGCAAGAGAATAAGATCGACGGGTGCAAGTATACGTGGTGTGAGTGGCGCCCAGTGCAGTGGAAGCAGGCCCGGGACCTGCTGCAAGAGACGAGTTGATAAGCCAAGCACCAACATTGCGTAGGAGCAACAAATCACACTGGACTCGGCCATTTTGCGTAGCTGGGTGGACATTTTATCTTCCACAACCTCGGTAACTGGCTGGAAGTCAGGATCGCTATTGTCGCGGATCCAACACATCACGCCAGGACGCACAACAGAGCGGATCGCACTGAGAAACTGTGCAAAGAGAAACATGAACAAAGTCCCTGAGAGCCAATGAGAGAAGGTGAACGATACGGGCGCTGTTTGTGCATAGCCAATGAGCGTCGCGAGTGATGCACCTTCAAACAGAGGCATGAGACACCAGTCAATGAAAATACCGTAGAACAGCGGGCAGCCGACGAGGTCAAGCAGCATGAGAAACAGGCACTTGAGTACAGTTCCATAGTACTTAACAACGACGCCCACAAGTTCCGTTGAACCGCCGTGAAGGAGCGAGCCGAAGCGTGCCTCCAGCTTCAGACCCACCAAAATGTACAGATGCCCTAGAATAACACAAAGAGCACGTTCCCAGAAATAGCCGCCACGAGTGCATGCATCGACAGCACTGGTCGCCTGCGTGACCAATTGCCTAACAGGGCTCAGATACGCAAACTGCACCGTCGACACACTAGGCGCGGGCGGCGCAGACATATTTTCTGCTGGGAGTAGCCGAAACATGCTGTCAATCATAAGCTCAAACACAGGATCTGTCACGATGCGCAGTGCTCTCGCTGGTAGAAGCAGCATATCGTACACGCGGAAGCCCAGTACACGGCCTATGCCATACGGCACAGCTACACATACCGACATCGTCATGATAATTAGCATTTGAACCAGAACCAAGTTTTGGCCCAGGCTGATCCAGGTCCCACGTAGTCCAATAGCATGCAATAAAGTATCAATGTCTTCGGCCATATGTTCAGGATTGTCATCAATCTCATCGTCCTGCTCGTCGCCTTCAGCATTTTCATCAGCTTCGTCATCAGGATCAGCTGGCGCAGGAAGTGGTGCCAGCTGTTGGTCTTGCTCCTCTGACTCATGTCCATGGTGTTCCTGCTCGTGGCTCGACTCGGCTTCATCGATCCATTCGTCGTTGTCCTCGTTAGGGGGTGCTGCAGGTGTCAATGAGCCCGGCGACCTGCGCCGAGGCTCTAAGTGCATGCGCGTCTCCCACACCATCGGTTCATGGTTGCGCTCGATCGCATCGTCTTGCTCGTCTTCCCACTCGTCATCGTCACTTTGTGCCGAAGATACGGGCGCGTTGGTGGAGCTAGCCACGTTCCCGTGACCATGCTGCGCTTCATCCTGGCGCACGATCTCATCAACATCGACTTCACGCATCCGTTGCGCACGCTCACGAGCTAGCGCAAGGGCTTCTTGGCCGATCTGTTGCATTTCATCCTCATGCGCGCGCTCGATCACCACGTCATTTTCCCGGTCATTTAGACCAATTTCTGCATTTACGATATACTCGCGCAGGATAAAAACACCGACAAATGCGGAAATAACAAAGATCGTAAGTCCAGCAGCCATGGGCCAGTCCTTCGTAAGCTCACGAACGATGTATCGGCTGACGACCGCGATAGCCGAGTCGGTGGAATGCGCTGCAATATCCGTCTGCTTTAGCTTCATCGATGCAACGGGCTTCTGAAGCACTAGTTCGGCAAACCAGTCGCAGGAATGAATATAGGAGGTCCAGATGCGCAGTGTTGCGTAAGGCACAAAAATGAGCCAAGATACTGACACGACAGCGACGCGTATGAGCCATGAGGCAGCAACGACCAGATGCCAAGCGAAGTAACGAAAGTAGAGCCATGTGGAAAGTATACCCTGTGGCATATCCTGGGTATAGTGTTTGTGAAATACGAAATGGAAGCCGCATAGCTCACAATGTTTTTTCTGACTGTGCTGCAGCCATTGTACAAGACAATCTTGGTGACAATACCGGATACTGCCCGTGCACTTGCACGGATGGTATAGGGGGGCATCCGGTTCTTCTTCACTCCGGCATATACGACATGCGGGCACTTCTTCTGTAGCCTCTGTGTCGTCCATCCTGCATAGAGGGCGTCGACGACGGTAATGACGGCGACAATGCTGAGAACAGCAGCGGAGGCGATCATTTTCGGCCGAGTGAGTTTAGAGTACCTGCCTGAGGGTATCGGCGAGGGCGCCGGGTGAATCGCAGGCAAAATTCACAGACTTGGAAATCTCTCGCGAAACGGAACGGAAAGGATCAAACGCGTGGCGCTTGGTGTACACATGCGACTCTTGTCACGGCCGCACACCCTGGCGCACCGAATCAAACGAGCGAACAAATTCATGCCAACCAATATCAGCATTGGTGCGAGCGCAGGTAGAAAATTTCTTGGAGTAGCAGACTCCATGTGTAGCGTCATTTTGCTATGATTCATTGATGACCCTGTCGCCACAACTAAACTACATTGATACCTTAGTTATTGCAACTCACAGTCTCTACACAGTATCATGTAAAGCGTATATGTTATATTGCCAGGGAACTGACATGATGTCATGGCTTTCATTGATTACGCACTTACCCAGTGCCCAGTTCACATCAAGGAATGCCTGCTCAGGTGAAACAGGTTTTGCTAACCGTATGTTGCGGAAAGAAAGCTTGCACTGGGCATGAACAGCTGCAATTCGATATTCTTAGACGACTTGTGGAAGCATTCTGAACATTATTTCTTCACGCTAATGACGTCGATTCTCAAGAGACGCTAGTTCCTGTATCGTAGAAGTATTAGTTAGTCCAGTTCAGTCGCGTATTGATGTAGGAGGTGCACAGCTCGATCTACATGATGCGACTGAACACCAGGAGCTCCGAGCGCCCATCGAAAACAGAATCCAACGCCCGGAATGACTGTAGGAGTGATGAATATGTCGGCTGTATGCAAAGAAAGGGTGCGCTGAAACGCACGATTGAGACGGTCGAGTTCATCGTCTGCTTTGTCTGGACGCACTATACGAAACACCACGAGACCCCAGCGTGGGGGGCAGACCGTTTCAAACACGTTGTGCGCGACGATTTGCTTTGCAAAAGATTGGGCAAGAGAGATATGGGAGCGCAAATGCGCCTGGAAGCCCGCTATGCCATAGCTTCGGAGGACAAACCAGACTTTCAGCGCACGGAAGCGACGGCCAAGTGAAATTTGCATGTTGCGTAGGTCCGAAAGTGGGTGCATTCCGCCACCTTGCGTCTTGAGGTATTCGGGAGTGAGAGTGAGAGCGGCGGCCAAATGCATGCGATGGCGTGCAAAGGCCGGCGAGGATTCAAAGGGCACCAAACCCCACTTATGCAAATTGGTCGAGAAGGAATCAAAGTGTTCGTTGATAGCATTAAGCAAGGTAGCTTCACGCATCTCCGGCAGCGCGAGCGTGACACCGCCGTAAGCGGCATCGACGTGCAGCCACAGCTGCGGGTAGTCGTGACCAACGGCGGCGATTTCGTCGAGTCGGTCAACGGCGCATGAATTCGTGGTGCCATACGTAGAAACGAGGTAGAATGGGTAGTAACCGGCTTGCAAATCAGACTCGATAGCTTCGCGAAGCGTAGCGCCACGCAAAGCGTAATCATCCTCGCGTTTCACGCGAAGCGTGTGGCATCGTAAGCCTAGAACGTGCGCTGTCTTGACGCCAGAGGAATGCGCCTGATCCGAACAGTACATGACAAGCTTGGGGAGCCATGTGTCACGAACAGACTCGACACTGTTGCCCGTGCTTCGACAAAGAGCATGAAGCGCACGCTCGCGAGCTGCAATTGCCATTGTTAGTGTGGACTCACTAGCCGAGCCGAACAAGATCCCGCCGCCATCGTGCGTGGGATCAGCCACGTGGAAGGCTGTCGAGAGCCCAAGCATCTGGGCAACCCAATCCACGACAATAAACTCCAGCTCGGTGACCGCAGGCGATGCATTCCAATTGAATCCCGGGTTCGACGTCATCGCTGCGAACATGTCGGCGAGAATGCCCTCGTACGTCGTGTTCGCAGGGAAGAACCCGAAAAACATCGGATGCTGCCAATGCGTGATGCCTTGCAGAATATGCTGTTCATAGTCGCGCATAATCACATCCCACGACTCTCCTAGCACAGGAACAGAATTCGGCAGGCGCGATGCAAGGTATCCGCGCTCGACTTGTGCCGTCACGGGGCGCGTCTCGAGGTCTGTGAAGTAGTCACATATTCTGTCAACAGCTTGATGCGCTGCTTTACGAAAGCTGAGTGAATGTACAACATGCGCGTGCACACCTACCTCTCGGTATCCATGCTAGTGCTTGAAACGGTATCGCAGTCACAGCTCGTCCACGCGGACGTCGCTACCGCTATGGATTGATTGCACCGTTCAGCTTGATGGGTGTGAAAGTGGCCGATCACGTTGGCCGATGCGCGCGCGCGACAAACAATCTCGGCCGAGACACGTGATGTAGACGGCGAGGCGGTGGACGGATGATGACGTACGACAAGACATTCAGGTCTGGCAAGTCTGGCGGCAGACTGGCAACGAACACGGCCGGGCGACGAGCGTTGACGAAAGTGAGCCATTGTCGCTGACGTCGACTTACTTGCGAACGACGAAGACGCGGGCTGATTTGTTCGCTGCGCGTGCTGCTGTTGGGATCAGATCCACTAACCTACACGCTCATGGCGTCGGTGGCCGGCGACGTGAATGTGTTTGAACCAGCGCGCTTCGAATCGCTCTATGACACCATACACACTGTGACAACGGTGCCAGATGCTTGTGTACATGACTGGTACTTGAATGTTGAGCGGAATCGGAGTCCTCTCACCAATCTAGGACGTGTGCGTGCGCCAAATGAGGCAGAGCGTCGAGATATCTCGAAGGGTGTGATTGTGCTGGGTGGGCAGTCACAGACGCTGAATGCTGATTTTGTTGCTCAGACGCTTCTCTTGTCTGATGAATTGCATGTGTCGGAGACGTATGCTGCATCCCTTCTGCAGGAGGGAATCGCCGCGCGTGCGCGCTGGGGCCGCTCACCATCAGAAGTTGCGTGTCTATTATACTACCGTGAGCGTCTGGCGCTCCTTGCATGCCTGAAGGAACTCGCTCGTGGCACATATACCCTGTGTGTCGGTGGTGATCTGCGAACAGGCATTCGGATGAGCCGTCTTCTAGACGATGTTGTGTCTGGCGATGTGCTCGTGCAGAACCTGCTCGTGGAGCTGGATACGCTCCGTGCAGAGCGCGAGCGCGTGCGTACGTCGATGCAAAAGCCACCATCGGCCAATGCACGACTTAGTGACGAGGTTCAGATGGAGCGCTTGACGTGGATCAGTCAGGCTGAGCAAGAGCTTGGTCATGTTGCATACCTGTTAGCGCTAGCGCGACGACTAGTGCCTAGTGCCATCGAGGCCGTCATGACATTCCTGAGCAAGGCCACACTGCCTCCGGTCGAGTCTGCGGCATCGGTGCCTACGACAAGTGTATACTTGATGACGGCTGTGCTTGCCGTCTTCGACACAGTCCCGGACGAAGCGGGTGAATGGCTCGCACAGCACAGCACAGCGCCGTTGTGCACGGCAGAGGCTTTGTGCGGCGATGTTCGCTGTCTGCAGGCGCTTTTGCGCAGCGTGTCTCAGTCGGCGTGGGCGACGCCTGGACTCCAACATGTGGTCCAACTCCAGCTGGCTTTGTTTCTCACTGACGCGCTAACCTCACATACCACTCTCGCGCCTGCGTTGGGTCAGTCCGCGGACGACGTACAGCTCCTGGCATCGCGGGCCATCACAGCCGATGGCGATGCATCCGCACTCTTGTTCCTCTTGCTACGTGTGCTGTCGTTCCGCCGTGCGCCTGAAGATGAGTTGGATGTGGACGAAGTAGCATCTGCCGCGATGGATGTCGAGTTTCAAGAATATGTGCTTCAACAAGTGGAGCATCTTGTTTTGGGTCTCACTACGACGTGTTTTCCGCTGCTTCGCAAGCTGCAGCGTGCAGAAGAGGACGCAGCGATCTCGGTATTGCGTGCATCCTCACGCCCTGTCACAGGAGCTGGTGTTAGCGCTGGTAGCCTGGGAAGCAGTGGAACCGGTGCGGGTGGCGCGCCACTTGCTCGGCGCTACGACATCGAGGCGTTTTTCGACCTCGTGGCTCTTTTGTGCCGAGGGCGACCAGAATCGGGACTTGCTTTCTGGCAGGGACCTGACCGACGTATATCTCGCTTTCTCCTTTGGGCTGTAGATACTCGCGAGCTGGGACAGCAACGGGCTTTTCTGGGCATGCTAGCGTCGCTCGCTGAGGGCGAGCAGTGTGCTGCCTATGCGCACGCCCTTCTCGAACATGATGCAGGAGCTCCTGCCGGCAGCGAGCGCCGTCTCGTGACGTGGACACGCCTCTTTGAGTGGATGGCACACTACATAGAGGCGTTCCAGCGGCACGCTGTCGCTGTCATGCCACCGGATGAGTTGGTGTTGTTGCGTGCGTTTCTCAACGTACTTGCTACTGTCGTGCGGTACAGCGCAGCCACGCGCGATGCTTTGTTCTGGCACAAGGAGTACATGCCGGTCGATCGCCTGTTCTCGCTATACGCATGTGCCGTGCCAATGGACTTGAAAGCAGCAATTCTTCGTGCTATTGGCGCGTTTGCTGTCCAATCTGGCACCAGCACATCTGCACGCATTGTAACTGTGCTGTGGGAGCGCCTGAATCTGAGCGGTGCTGTCCGCAGCGTTCGTGGTGAGCCGCCGCGTGCCTTGTACGAGCTTGAGAACGTGGAATGCGTGCATGGGCGCTATCCAAGCACGCATGCCCTCGTCGATCTGCTGAGCGCCATCGTGCCACATGTTGCGCCTGCATCTCAGGCTGACACGCTTGTCGCCTATATGCGTGATGCATCGCTTCCATGGTGGCATTCAGGACGCAACTCAACCACCGCCTCCAGCACCACCGCGAGCACCGGTCATGGTAGCGGCAACTCCATGTCCACTTCTATGTATGTGGCATACGTCCTGGACCATGTGCTTCTGCCAGCGTCCAATCGCACCTATGCACGACCGGCAGAACGTTGGGCCATCTCTGCGTCATGTTTGGAATTCGCCGAAAAGTGCCTTGCGACGCTTCCTGTTGCGCCTGTTGACACAGCGCACCCAGGCTTTGATGTGCTGCGGCGTCTGTTGAGTGGCACGCCCCTCTTGCGGGAACTGTTCTTTTTCGTGCATCCAGATCCCTCGTGTGCAGGGTATGAAGTCATCAATATGAACCGCGCACAAACATCCGACTTTTCTCGAGCTGTACGAGCAGCATTACGGATTCTCCTCCGCATGCTCGAGGTCCAGAACGATGTGCTCCACAATGTCCCCTCTATCAACGACCACGCTGCAGTGAAGGATCGTGCGCTCTTCTTGGCGTTGGACGTTCACCTGTTGCAAGCGCACCAGGTCGTTGTACAGATAGCGCTGTACATCCTGTGTGTCGATACAGAGATTGCTTGGCTTGCTGTGCGCTTGCTCGGCGCTCTAGCTCGGACATCAACGTTCCAAGCCACAGATGCTTTTGGACCGCTTCGCGCACGTACCTCCCGCAACCGTTTGGCCGGCCTTCTTGACATGGCAGGTGAGACAGCGCGCGTCACGAGTGGCGTTCTTGCATGGCTTGAGGCGGACACTGGCATGGACGCTGATTCTGATAATCTTAACTATGACGCGGACGTGAATGGAAACTACCATGCGTCCGGCACAACAGCCCACATGGATATGAGCTCGTCGCTCAGCGACGCAGATGGAGTCGCCAGTCTTAACGATACAGCCACAGGCATCCTGCCGGCCAAGATTCAGAAGGAGCTCTTAGATCTGTTTCTCGAGCAGCTCGTACCTGATGCACCTGCGCCCAACGTCGCGCATCTGCTTCTTGGCTTTGACATGGACGCAAGCGATCCGGATCGTCTCGTGCATGAATCGCGGGACGCCATCCTCCTTACTCTAGTGCAGCGAGTAACACCACCCTGTACGTGGCCGCCCACACTGGCGGAACGGTGCTATGCTGTGCTTCAGCGAGCATGTGTCCACCCGTACACTAGTGCGTCCATGCTGCGCTTCCTACGAACGCATGACTTTGTGGCGACACAGCTGGGGTCGCTGCCACTGGTGCCATTGTCGGTCACGTCGTCTTCTTCGGCGACTGGCCCTTCGTTTGGCACACTCATGTATGCTTCAGGCGAGACGGTTAACACGCGCACGGAGTGGGCGCTTGCCTTGCTCCGCACACACGCACACATCCTCTCGCTTGTAGCTTTGGAGCTGCATACTCTTGCTGCACATGGCCAGCTGCAGCGTGCTGTGCCGCTCATGACGCTTCTCCTGGGCGAGCCGGTGATGCACGGCACAGGCGGTGGCAGTGGCCGGTGGCGCCCTTTGCTAGAAGCGACGCACGTGACCTGGGAGAACGCAGCGGAGGACAGCGTTTCGGAGCCGAAGTGGGTAGCTGCTCGTCTCGCCCCAGCCCTCGTCCCTGATACCGCCTCTGCGGCCCGTGTATACGACATCCACGAGGTAGCTGCCCTTCTCCTGGAAGAACGTGGCACGCAGGAGCACACGGTTTGGTTTGAGCAGGCACGCCGCATCTTGCTATGGGCCGCTGCGCAGAACACTCGTCGCGCATTCGCTTGCGCACGCAGGGAAGCATTTATTGCGTGGCGACAAGTCATGGAAGTTCTTGTTGGTCAGGCACTCACAACCGTTGTTCGAGCCGACGTTCGTGTGCCGATCTTGCTAGACTGTGCGAATGCGCTACTTCCTCGGTTGCAGGACCAAGACGATGCGTTGGTCCCAAGTATTGCGGCCAGTACTATCCTGTCGCTCCTGCATGCTGTACGTGAGCATGAGGATGTGCCGGCTGAACGACTTGTATTGATCGTCCGTGCTATTCTGGACGTTTTGAGTTTCGGCACACAGGCAAGTACTCGCTGCGACTTGTACCTGAGTTTGGTTTGTGCGCAACAACTTGTGTGCAGTCGCTCCTCAGTCAGCCATGGTGGCCGTGCAGCTGCCGCTCATCGCGTTTACTCTCTTTTTGCGACCCATGCCGCTCATCTTGTGAATGTTCTCGCACGCGATGCGCTAGATGGCTCGGACGTAGCACAGACCGTGTCTCTCACGACGCTGAGTCATCTTGTGGCCTGGGATGGTGCGTCGTCCACGGCATCGTCCCCATCGCCAGCAAGCGCGTCCGTGTTGCCTGCACTGCACATTGGTGAGAAGCTTGCATCAGCTGGCTTCTTGAAGAGTCTTGCCCTCCGTATCCACGAGCTTGATGTGCCGCTGCAAGCAACACTCACGCCCGATCCGCCCTCGCTGAATGCTCTGTATGTCTATGAGGCATTACTAAGTGTATTGGGCCGTCTAGCACGAAGCAAGGCATCTCTGTTGCTAGAAGCGCGCATCGTTGACGTTCTGGCGCGCGTTGACTTTCCTTCACTGCGGCCTGAGCACACGCTTGATGATATGGATGGATTCCTACCGCCTGTGGCTGAGCGGTACGCTAGCTTGCTGATGCCACTTCTCCAGCTGCTTGTTACGCTCCTCATGTCCGTGCCGCAGGCGCGCGAGAGCGTGCATGCTGTTCTGGTCGCTCACCAGGATGCTTTCCTGGCCGCACTGCACGCTGCCACTCATTCGTCTGCCGGCACAGGCGATGTTGAGCAGGCAGCCCTGCTCGTGCAGATCCTTACATTCATGACGCCTCCGCTGCTACCGACGCCGCCACCATTTCATGCTGCATGTCTTGCTTTGGCCGCAACCTACTTGGTGCCGAATGCGCACGAGGCTCTCAAGCCACTGACACTAGCGGAGCGAGAAGACGCATCCATCTTTGCTCCGACTTATAATGGCTTAGTCCAGACAGCGCCAGATGCGCGTCTGACCTTGTTTGATGCATCGGCACGGCGTGTTGTAGACCGCCTCGCACGTGCACTCGTGCAGTACATGGAGCTGGCAAGCAGTCACGGCGAGGCACGCGCCATTCTTGTGCCGTCAATGCATGTCGCTCGTGTGTCAGACCATGCATCGTCCGCCGCGCGAATTGTTGCTGCGCCGTCCTTAGGCGTTGCAATCGCCGCCCTGGGAGAGCAGTGTGCATCAGTCGCACTTGCACTCTCGAGCTTGGATCGGGTCAACGCGCTTCTCCGTGATCCCGAGTCCGTGCATGCTGACGAGTGGACTGACATGGCACAAGATGCAGGACTTCTGTCACTCTCAGCTTCTTCGGCCCTTACAATGCAATGCCGTGCAGCGTGTGAAAAAGCACTAGACTGTGTGTCGAAGGATCTCACTGCGACAGTGTTAGCAAAACTCGACATGATCGAACGCTGGCTTGTGATGCTCGTACGCCACCTAGACCTGTTTATGCGGATCGGTGGCGCCTCGCGTGCCTCTTTCGATGCAGCAGCCTTGCGTTCAAGTGCTAACGCAGCGCTTCTCCCGATTCTAGACGACCAACTTGCGTACTTGACGGTGCCGTCCCATCTTGTGCCTTCTGCTGATGAACACGTCACATTCCTTCATATCAGTGCGCGTCGTGTAGCCGAGCGTCTCTTAGAAACATCACCTTTGTAAACCGTAGTGCTTAAAATGGCTTCTATGCCGCTTTGCTTTTGAACAAGAGGCTCTGGAAAGTATCACTCCTGGAGCTGGGGTTATGAATGACTAGCTCTTCTGAGTGGCTCGTAGGTCGACGTTATTCGTCATCCTCATTTTCATACAACTTCAACATGTGCTTCGCAAAACAAAACAACAAGGACGTAAGGGATAGGGGCTAGCGTAAAGGGATGATCATCATTTTGCTACATAAAACTCGTGGTAGGTAATTCCCCCCCTCTAAAAACAAAGATTCGTTAAAGGAATGAAATCATTCATACGATGTCGGAATGCATCATCGTTCAAATCCAGGTGGTAAGCGTAAGGTGTTGAGCTGTAATACATCATTAGCCGACCATTATGTCGTGACTTTTTGGCAAGTAGAATAGCACAGTGTTATACGCCCAAAAGATAGTAATTTCTTGGGTCAATTTATGTGATGGCTTGCATTGTGTCAACAATTCGGCGGATCTCAACGCCCAAGTTCGGGTATGAAAATCCGATATGCCCAAGAGCTTCGATACACCAATCAGTTTCTTTGATCTTAGCATTTCGTGTAAATGGACCTAGCGTACGCGAAAGTGGCGTTGTGAGTAAGATGTTGATGTTGTCAGGGTCGGCTTCTGCATACTTTGTGCTGCCATGCCGCATTTCCGAAGACCCCTGCCTTATGCCTGAGGGTGCGGACGACCAGGGTTTGGTGCTCGCCAATGCACTCTTTTCATTATCTGGCACAAAAGTGGCAGTACCAGTAGCAAAACGAGGTAAAGCACCAGCAAATGCCGAAACATTATCCGTAGCGTCACCCGACGGATTTAACAATTCGTCGAAAAGCGGTGTTGAGTGAATGGTTTGATCGTTCTGGCCCGGTGTCTCAGATGGCTCATTCATCTCCTCCGACACAGGAGTCGCCCTGGATAGAACCTGGGCAATTCGAAATGTTAAACGGATCAGAGTAGTTCCACGGCATACAAGACCTGTGGGTAGAAGTTTGTGAATATACATGGCAATAGTGCGGCAGATTTTCAGCGTATGTTCCTGACTTTCTCGCATGAGTTCGCGAATCCCACTGATGAGTTCCTCTTTTTCATCAGATGGGTCACTAAACGATAGTATAGATTGGCTCGAACTTGCCCAGTCGTTGATGCGCTTGGAGATGATCTGATATAGCAAAAAGAGAACCGAATACACCATGATAGCACACACCAACATGTTCATCGGTCGTAGACAAGTCACATGAGGAGCCGCATTTCTGAGTAAGACATGCAATGCCCTTTCAACAGTGTATAGATCGTCCCATACTCGCCTGCATGCATCATACAATGATTTGAATGTCGGCATAGATGGTGGTATCTTATCGCTCGTGGTTGGCACAATGATTTCATCATACAGGGTATGGCCCACAAGGGCTAGCTGATGCGTCAGAAACATCACCATGGCAAGGGACATTTCAGGTGACAGTTGTTCACAAAACTGCAGAAGCTGCGACACGGGCTGTATCCGGATTGGGCCATTGGTTTCGGTGCGGAATCCAACGGCATACCAATCCCGAGGAAACATGGGCTTTCGATGGTATGTCACACAAAGTACGGCGTCACGCACCCAGGCCATGTGCTGCACACGGAAGGCCGACAGAAGCTTAATCTGCTCGAAAAATGGTCCCGATTGCAAGAAAATGCTCAAGTCAAACTCAGTTCCACCAAAGAGTTTCTTGAGATGCTGCACCGCCACACGGTGTGAATCCATTGATAAATCTGGTCGAACATAGTCAAGAAGAGAGCTAAGCATCAGTAGCGCTATAACACTCTGTACAACACACTTGTTTACAAGATCATACTTGTGCACAAGCATCAGGGACCTGTTGATAAAAAAATTGCATGCAGCTTCGCGAGTCGTACCGTGCTCAAGCAGCTCTTGTTGCGATAGTTTCTGCACAGGCAAAGGTTGCTCTTCCATCATCAAAAATTCCTCACGTTTCGGAAGTAGTTGCACGTCAGGTAACGCATGAGTACCACTTGGGTTTTTTAGCATATCTCGCTCGCGTTTCCATTTGATGTACCGATCGGTACACACTATACGCTTCACCCGGCATCGTGTGCAAGCTTTAGTGCCAGGTGGTTGTTCCATCAAGTCACATCGCACACGCCGAAGACGGCATGTGTCACAAGCAACGCCTTGACGCCGCTTCTGCCGCCGTTTCATCCCTTCGCCTGATGCGCCATTGCATGATAAGCCTGCCGGGTCGGAGCGGCGAAAGCCAAGCCCTGGATCCATTTCGGCCGCTTGAGCAAGTGATTTGTGTCCCATGTGAGAAAAACAGTGTAAATCAATCTGCTCAAACGGCAGTAGGATGAAATGTGCACCCCATGCACAAATCACTGTCAGGAGCACTTCAATCGTCTCTGGTGTGGCATATACGAAAGAAGCTGGATCCTTTGGATTCAAATCCGCAAGACATTCATGAAAGTATGAACAGGTAGCCTCGTCACCTTCTTGTCCATTCAGGTATTTCGCCATAAGAGTTGGGTCCCCAAATGAACAGTTGAACGCATGAGCGAATCGCTCATACTCAGGCACAGGCACAGTCGTGAAGGCATAGCTGAAGTAACAGTTAATGAGCCGTAAGTAAATCCTGGGCCAAGATAGTTCAATCTGCTGCTTCGCTTGCTCCCGATCGGCATCTGAAGTGTGATTAGACTCGTCCCCATACGCAGTAGAGCCGTGCAGCTGGCGGCCCAACTCGATGCGCCGACCTGTGCGTGTGGGCCGCGGACAAAATTTCGATTGTGGCATAAATACCTGCACGCAGTTAGAATTCCTTTGCTCACAGCGGGAACAGCGAACAGGTCCAGCCAACCCTGACTGGATCAGCAGCTCCTCTTGCTGTGAAAAGTCGCACCGCAAGTGTTGGCGTCGGCACTCCGCACATGTTTTCCCCTGCCGCCTAGAAGGACCTTGCTTCTGCAATTTGTTGGCGCCAAGTCCTTCACTGGATTGTGTCTGGTTTTTGAGTTCGTTGCCATTGTATGACGGAAGCGACTCCGCTGGCACCGGCGTCACAGGTGCATTGTTCAACAAAGACAAGGACGGCAATCGACCATTCATTTCAGCACAATTTTCATGTTTTTCTTCATTATTTTCATCTTGTACCACTACATTATGGAGTAGGGTTGGGTATTGATAAGGAGTGTCCGTCATGCCAACCGAGCGGTAGGGGGAATGAGTCCAAGGGAACAGTGATTGTACTAGATCTGTGTGGGCTAAGGTTACAACACTCAGTGAGTGGAGGCATTTGACAAACACTGTGATTGGTGCGCGAATGTAACGAGGGCGTGTCACATACATCCATCGAAGGCTTGAGCTCACTCGGAGTCAACGGCGGACTCCCTTACCATGCGAACTGGCCAGACACGTATCGAAGTCTAAAGGCTTACATATATCTTAGACTCACATATTTTGACTCCTTTTTGCCTAAATTAATCATGCAATTAAGCAACGCTCGTCTAGCGAGTCCTTCGCGATTCCTTGCTCGTATGTACGTGGGGCCTCCAGATCCCATCTCCCACATGCGCCCTGTCGTCTACGATAATGTGGCACAGCACGTAAAACGGCCGAAAAACATCAAAAACCATCCGTATTCGCTTTCTGAGTTCTCTACGCCGCCATCTTTGTCTCGGAGAAGCGGTTTTCTTGCGCATCACTCCGAACAGATGCTAAGTAATTTGGAGTCTCTTCAACTTCATGCGCGTTTGCAAACTATTTCACTCGATCAAATGAATCATCGATTTTGGTCTGACAACAATGCACGGTTTATGCGTGCTAAGCAAGAATACAGTGCTTATGTATCACCAGAAACCCCTGCGTCACTTGAACTAATGTCACCCTTTTACCGTGAGTGGCTGCGTACGAATTCGGCTCGCCTGCGCCGATATAACCGCTTACTTTGGGCTACTACCTATAGGGTGATATTTGCACAAATGCACGCAGGTTTGGTTTCTTTGTATACACGTATAATAGTGCGACTTGCAGGGTCCCGATAGTATCAATGGTTGGAATGAGAAACGAACGGATGAGAGAAAGAAGGAAATAGCAGAGTTGAGTGATTTTATAAGAAAACACATGTGTCGATGCATCGGTGTAAACAGGTCTGTACGCCTAGTCGAACGCCGCCTCATCGCCATCGCCGCCGCCATCGCCGCCCATATCATCGTCATCTTCGCCATTATCAAAGTAATTTTGTGCATAGTCATCATCTTCCTCGTCCTCATAGTTACCCAAATCATCTTCATCCGAGTCAGGAGGCAATTCATCTTCGCCCTCACCACCTGTTTTCTTTTCTTCCAAATGCAGATTGTCCCAGTCAATGTTGGCAGCACGCACCGACGTCGGCGCTATCCGGCGCGTCATTCGACGCGTTTCGCTACTCGTGAAACTATCCCACAGATGCGGTGGGAATACTGCTTGTTGTAGCCGCACCTGTTGTAGGAACGAAGCAGTGGAAGCAGCTCCACGGCGGTCAGGTTGGTACCGATCCGTATAGCGCAAGAGCGGCTCATCACCAGAACGCTTCGAAGTATACTGTGTCCAATATGGTGAGTCCCATTGACGTCGAATCACATCCAGCTGGAGAGCAGCAATTTCGCGCTCTTCCTCTGTAGGTGGCTCAAACACGGGCGCCGCGCTGATGTCCGACTGTGTATACACTTCATCCAGCTGTGCACCTTCAATGTATGTCAGACCGATCGGTTTGAGCGCTCCCGCACCACCACCGCGGCCACCACGTCCACCACTTGCCATGCACTATCACCTCCCCGGTGCAGCAAAAGCAGCTGTGCGCTTCCTCACGCTAGGCAGGCGTTCCTTATGCTTCATATTATGATGCAGCCTTTCATATGGGCTCACGTGAGTGCCACGTGTGGGTAGATGGACGCCTCTGCCACCGTGACAGTCCTAACAGCCCCGCCCAACTGCCCGTAATCACATGCGTACCGACAACGGGCGAACTGCAGCTTCCACCTTCTCAAGAACTATTCAGACAGATCTCTAAAACAAAAGACACAAGAAAAAATAAAACATGCGTACAAGCCTATGAATGGGTATGATTGATCCTTTAGCGAGTGCGGATGATACCAGCAGCGATGAGCTTTTGGATCTTGGCACGGATGCCAGGGTTCTTCATGTGGTCTTGTAAAGCAGCAGGGTTTGACTGCGCTTGTTGCAAGATAGTCTGCATCACAGGGTCCTGCATGATACCAACGACTTCAGGATCACGCATCGCCCGCTCAAGCGTCTGTTCGTCGGACTCACCTGAGCGCTGGTCGTAGAGCGCCTGCATACACTTCGTTAGAAGCGGCTGAATTTCTCGCTTGTGTTGAGGTCCACCCTCAATTGTCTCGTCGACTTCATTCGCTGCGTTAGCTGCTTCCAGAGCCTTCGTGAACTCTTTCATGGAAAAGAGCACATTGCTCTTGCGGATGTATGCTTTCACAAACTTCGGGTCCACTTTGATTGCTTCCTCGGCATCCTTGAGTGCCTCGGGCAATGCTGCAAGCTTCGTATATGCAGATGCGCGGTTTGTGTAGCCACGAGGGTCAGACGGGTTCCGCTTGATTGACTCTGTGTATGCCTGAACGGATCCCGGAAAATCACCTTCCTTGTACAAAGTGTTGCCACGATTCCGTTCCTCTTCGGCCTTGGCTGGATCAATGTACGCCTGACGCGCACGTTCTTTCTGCTCTTTCTCTGTCTGACGGAGCTTGTTCAAAATTTCAGGGGTGCGATGCTCCGTAAGCGACTTTTCAAAAAATGTTATAGCGTGCTCTAAGTCGTCTTTCTTCAGGTACGCAGAGCCAATGCGTCCAAATGCCTTCGCCACGAGCTTGTAGTCGGCAAGCATAGAGCGACCTTCTTCCACAGCCTTTTCACATGTCTTGATGCACTCATCAAGCTCCCCTTTCTCGAAATACACGGCACCCAAGTTGTTCAAGTATGTAATATCTTGGTGCAACTCCCATGCCTTTTGGTAATGCTGTGCGGCCACGTCGAAGTCACGCTTCATGTAATGTTCGTTGCCCAATTTCTTTTCTTTTTCCGCTTCAGCAACATTAGGGTCAAGAGGCTTCGTCTCAGCCTCTGACTTTGCCTCTGACTGTGATTCCTTCTTGGTTTCCTCCTTGCGCGAGGCAGACGTTGGTTTTGGCGTTGACTCCTCTTCCATAGGTTGCGCACCCTCTGACGATGGGCGCTCAAATGCCTTCATGTCCACGCCAATAAGCGCACCCATAACCTGGATCATACGCTGATCCTGCAGCGCCGCCATAGGATTGGATTTGCCGCTTTGGAGATCTTTGAGCTTCTGTACAAAGCTTGGATCTTGCAACATGCTTTCAGTCATAGGGTTTCGCGAAAGCTTGTCAAAGAGCTGCGGGTCGCGGAATAAGTTCCCAATGGACGCAGAGGGGTCTCCACGCAATCCATCCGCCGACGCACGCTCGACATCGGCAAGACCCTTTTTAAGAGCAGTGTCGTCGGGGCATCTCTCAAGACCCGTCTTGTAAGCGGCAATAGCATCTTCATAGCGACGAGCGCCATGGAGTGCACTACCCTTGCGGCCATAGCCTTTGGCGAAAGATGAATTTAGCCGGATTGTCTCCTC